>Ga0105240_10004349_pt1 | contig 21628 bp, 17 predicted proteins | sample KBSC54metaG_FD_80426 | JGI IMG/M metagenome (GOLD analysis project Ga0105240, IMG submission 80426) | Corn rhizosphere microbial communities from Kellogg Biological Station, Michigan, USA - KBS C5-4 metaG | ecosystem: Host-associated > Plants > Roots > Rhizosphere > Soil | place: Michigan, USA... | reverse complement strand
TACCAGGAGGAGGCGATGTACTCCTTAATTTCTTGCGAATCTTTCGGATTCACGGGATACACATGGCTCAGGTCGCGGTTGAGTATGGCGCCGCGCGGATACTTGAACGCCTCGGGTTTGTTATAACCCTGGGTCGGATACTCGCCATAGGAGAGGTAATTTTTGAGTCCGCCGCCCCATTTCGCCCAATCCTTATAGAAGGAGGCGACTGCGAGCAGATCGGGCACGTAAACCTGGTTGACGAACTCATCTGCCTGGGAAATGAGGCGGCCTACAAGGTTCAGGCGCTCCGTGTTGATCGCCGCCACTTCATCTAGATTGATCGAGCAGGGAACTCCGCCGACCAGGTAGTTTGGGTGCGGATTCTTGCCTCCGAAAACGGCATGGATCTTGACGACTTCCTTCTGCCACTCCAGCGCATCGAGATAGTGAGCAACAGCGATCAGGTTTACTTCAGGCGGGAGCTTGTAGGCAGGGTGTCCCCAGTAGCCGTTGGCGAAGATGCCGAGACCAGTCTCAGCAAACTGTTTTACCTTTTTTTGAACTTCGGCGAAGTGCGCCGTGGTGTTCTTGTCGTAGCTTGAGAAGGACTGCGCGAGCTCCGACGCCTTCTTCGGATCTGCCTTCAACACCGTGACGATGTCTACCCAGTCGAGCGCGTGCAGGTGGTAGAAGTGCACCACGTGATCCTGCACGTGCTGTGTGGCGGTCATGATGTTGCGGATCAGTTCGGCAGTGGGCGGCAATGAGATGCCCAGTGCATCTTCCACCGCACGGCAACTTGCCATTGCGTGAACCGTGGTACATACGCCGCAAACGCGCTCGGTGATTGCCCATGCATCCCGCGGATCGCGGCCGATCAGGATCTTCTCGAGGCCTCGAATCATTGTGCCCGAACTGAACGCGTCCGTGATGACGCCGTTCTCCACCACCGCCTCAACCCGCAGGTGGCCTTCAATACGAGTTACAGGATCTACAACAATGCGTGTCATGGCGGCTTATTGCTCCTTCTCTTCTTCCGCGTGAACTTCCGCGATCACTTTATGCTTTCGGACATTGGTGACAACGGCGTGGGCCGCAACGCCAGCTAGCGTAGTTGCCGCGACGATGGTGCCGACCGTGTCCGCCGTGCTCTCGATGCCGAAGCCCGGGAACGTGGCAAGGTGCGCATAGATCGGTCCCTGATCCCAGAAGCCCTCTTCGCTGCAGCCGATGCATCCGTGTCCGGAGCGTATCGGCGAACTGGTGCCTTCATTCCAGCCGACCACCGAACACGCGTTGTACGTTACCGGTCCCTTGCAGCCCATCTTGTACAAGCAGTAACCCTTTCGAGCGTTCTCATCATCAAACGACTCCACAAACAGACCCGCATCGTAGTTGGGTCTGCGATAGCAGGTGTCGTGTACGCGGCGTCCGTAAAACTCCTTCGGCCGTCCCAGGCTGTCGAGCGCCGGAATCTGACCGAGCACGAGTACATGTGTGACCACAGCCATCATCACGTCGGCGATCGGGGGACACCCGGGAACGTTGATCACCGGCTTGTCGACTAACTTGTGGATCGGTGTGGCGTGCGTGGGATTTGGCTTGGCCGCCTGCACGCAACCATTCGAAGCGCAACTGCCCCAAGCCACGATCGCGGCTGCGTCTTTTGCGACTTCCTGCAGGATGGATTCGGCCGTCTTACCGCCGATCATGCAGTAGACGCCGCCGTCCTTGGTGGGTACCGCGCCCTCGACGAGCACGATGTATTTGCCCTTATTGTTCTTGATGGTGTCCTGAAGGCTCTTCTCCGCTTGAAACCCGGAGGCCGCCATCAGGGTCTCGGAGTAGTTCAAAGACAGGACATCGAGAAGGGCATCCGCGACAATCGGGTGCGACGCACGGATGAACGACTCGCTGCAGCAGGTGCACTCCTGGAAGTGCATCCAGACCACCGCCGGCTTCTCCTTCTTTTCAAAAGCCGACACCACCTGGGCTACACCGCTCTTCGCAAAACCGGCAGCCGCTGCGGCGGCCGTGCAAAACTGCAGAAACTGTCTGCGGCTGTAACCCTTCTTCTCCATCGATTCCCAGATCGACTGCCCCATGCCCACCTCACGTGCGGCGCGTTAGAGCGCCGTGCAGCACCGGAGAATGCCGCGATCGAGAGCCGACCAGCGGTCATATCACATTACGAACTCCGGTGAATGATGGGACGGTACTTAGCTTTGAAGACGGTCGGCTGTGAGCGTGATCACAAGTGTTGCAAATCACCTACATTGCGGATCTTGGAGATGTCGATGTGAACTGCATCACATTAGGAAAGTCAATGATCCGGGGTGATGTGATCTGCGGGTGAGCAGTGCAAGTTTAGTTCTGACCAGACCTCAAAGCCACGAGCAACTTCTCACGTCCCGAAGCTTTCGAGGTAAGAACGGGGAATTTCTTTCACCGGTATGTCCGGGAGATTTGCCGGCCTGAAAACTAACGCGGAAATATGGCGGAGAGGGAGGGATTCGAACCCCCGATAGAGTTACCCCTATGCCTGATTTCGAGTCAGGTGCATTCAACCGGGCTCTGCCACCTCTCCGTCGAGGGAACTTGAGGCGAATCAGGGCGATTCGCGCTGCCGGTCCACCTTATTGTACCCGAAGACTGGCCCTAATTTGCTGTGCTCCGGCTCAACCGGCTCTTCGAGCGTCTCTCAGGTCCAAGGTGTTAACGTGTTCTCTGGCCGCGCTCTACCCCGGCGATCTCAAACTCCGCAAAATCTGGTACGTCGGGCTGGGCAAGAAATGCAAGATTTGCATCAGACGGGAAGACTGGATTTTCTCATGATGGAGTTTCACATCTCGCGCCAGGCGCGCGAACGCTACGGCTTCGCCGAGTCACTGTTTTCTTTTAACGGAAATGTTGTGTTTGGCAGTATCGCCGCGTGCCGGGAGTTTGCCTACCGGATGAACCAGGTGCGCCAGGCGGACAAAAATCCGGATCTGGCGGTGCATGCCGGGCAGCTCTACGCGATGGGGCTGATTGATGAGGCCAGCCATGTGCTGATGGCGCGATACCGTGAGCAGTTTGACCCCGAGGTGATGACTTCGGCGCTGGACTGGTTTGGGGGCCGAGTAGGGTCTGATGAGCTGGACAAATTGCTCCTGACCTTTGTGGAGCACTTTCCCGGACAGTCCGTGATGCGGGGGGAAGAGGCCCCGCAGCAATGGCTGAATGGACGGACGGGCAAGATGACGCACAGGGCTGCGGCGCTGGAAGAACTTCTGCTGCTATGGTCGGCAAACCGGAATCCGGCTTTTAGGAAGTTCGAGGAACTATTTGAAGACAAGCCGCTTGCGGAGAAGACGGTCTACCGGCAGATCACGAAGGAGCTGCCGCAGTATTTTGCGACGAGGCCGCTAATTCCGATCGAAGGAGCGAAGGCGATCAGCCTGTTTGATCTGCTTGGAGCGCCTTTGCAGGGAGCTCCCGGGTCGCTGAGCGAACAGTTGGCGCTGATTCGCAAGCTGTGGCGGCCGCTTCTAGGAGACAGCCTGGACCGGCTGCTGCTGACGGGTGGAGAGATTCTTCGAGAGGAAGAACTAGCGATCTGGATGCAGTTCAATCCGGATGCGGCCCGAGCACGGTCGACAGCTGAAGAGGCGGCACGGAGGCGGCGGGAGCAGGGGACCCAGGAGTGGCCCTCAATCCTGAGCGAATCGCAGGTGCCCACGTTCGGTGATCCGGCAAACGAGTACGAGAAGTTCAGCCCGGACACGGCGTGGATGCCGAACACCGTTCTGATTGCGAAGAGCACCTACGTTTGGCTGGCGCAGCTGAGCAAGCAGTACGGCAGGCATATCTATCGTTTGGATCAAATTCCTGATGAGGAACTTCAAGCGCTGGCAGATCGAGGACTCAATTCTTTGTGGCTCATCGGGGTGTGGGAGCGGAGTCGCGCGTCGAAGACGATCAAGCAGCTTTGCGGCAATCAGGATGCGGTCGCTTCTGCCTATTCACTGTTTGACTACAAGATTGCTGAGGATCTCGGCGGCGAGTCGGCGTACATCAATTTGCGGGATCGCTGCTATCACAAGGGGCTGCGGCTGGCGAGCGACATGGTTCCCAACCATATGGGCATCGATTCGCCCTGGGTGATCGAACATCCTGAGTGGTTCATTTCCCGATGGGAGTCGCCGTATCCGGCATACAGCTATAACGGGCCTGATCTCTCGCATGACGAGCGCGTCGAGATCAAGATCGAAGATCACTACTTCGAGCAGACGGATGCAGCTGTCACATTTCGCCGACGCGACAAATGGACGGGAGAGACTCGTTACGTCTATCACGGCAACGATGGCACGAGCTTTCCTTGGAACGACACGGCGCAACTCGATTACCTGAATCCCGCTGTTCGCGAGCAGGTAATCCAAACCATTCTCTACGTGGCGCGGTTGTTCCCCGTGATCCGATTCGATGCGGCAATGACGTTGGCTAAGCGGCACTTCCATCGTCTTTGGTTTCCAGGGCCGGGTTCGAGCGGAGCAATTCCATCGCGCGCCGAGTACAGCATGTCGCAGGCGGAATTCAACAAGCACATGCCTCTGGAATTCTGGCGCGAGGTTGTAGATCGAGTGGCGCAGGAGGTTCCGGGGACACTGCTTCTGGCAGAAGCTTTCTGGCTGATGGAAGGCTACTTCGTCCGCACGCTTGGAATGCATCGCGTGTACAACAGCGCCTTCATGAACATGCTGCGCGATGAGAAGAATGCAGAGTACCGATCGGTCATCAAGAACACGCTTGAGTTCGATCCGGACATCATGAAGCGTTATGTGAACTTCATGAGTAATCCTGACGAGCGGACAGCGATTGACCAGTTCGGAAAGGGCGACAAGTGCTTTGGCGTGGCAGCGCTGATGTCCACGCTGCCGGGACTGCCAATGTTCGGGCATGGACAGGTGGAAGGGTTCACCGAAAAGTACGGAATGGAGTACTACCGTCCTCGGTACGACGAGACGCCGGATGCCTGGCTGGTGGAGCGACATCAGCGTGAGATTGCACCGTTATTAAAGCGGCGCTGGGTTTTTGCTGAGAGCCACAATTTTCTGCTCTACGATTTCTTTGAGGCGTCGGGCTCCGTTGACGAGAACATTTACGCTTATTCGAATCGTTCTGGGAACGAGCGCGCACTTGTGGTGTTCAACAACCGCTACGGGGAAACGCACGGGACCATTCATAACTCTGCTGCATATGCCGATAAGGGCTCAGCGCAATTGCGACAGAGGCGGATTCACGATGGATTAGGCTTCAGCGGCGATTCCGGCGCCATCCTTGCGTGGCGCGATTCGCTGACGGGACTTGAGTATCTTCGCCGGGCCAGCGACGTCGCTGAACGTGGGATCACCTTCCATCTGCATGCTTATCAATGCCACGTGCTGATGGACTGGCACGAGAAGTGGGCGAGCGCTGAGAAACCCTGGGATCGTCTTTGCGACCAGCTTAACGGCAGAGGTGTTCCGAGCCTGGAAGATGCACTTGTCGAACTGGAGCTTCAGCCGGTTCACCAGGTACTCCGCGCGATCTTTGATCAGGACACGATCCGCATGCTGACCGACATGGCTGAGCATCCGCGGACCACTGGGGCAACTGGAACCATTAGCGCGGCGATTGACCGCAAGGCAAACCGAGCGCGGAGCGAGTTGTTGAATGTGACATGGGCACGATGCGAAGCGTTCATGCGTCTGGCTCAGCCTGCCTTCAGCAGCCGCGCCGGCAAACAATTTGAAATGACTATGCCGGGTCTGCTGGGCCCAGCGTTCCGCGAGCGACTGGCGGCGGCGATGCGGATTCCGGTCGTCGAGACGCTTTGCTCGGCCCCATGGACTGCGGCTGCGCGGCGCGTTCTGCCCAGCCCGAGTCCGCAGATGGCAGCGACTGCTATGTGGGCACCTGTGATTGCGTGGTGTGCGCTGGAAACTTTGGCAGAATCCATGGACCCTGAGCATCCCGACAGCGTGGGTTTAGATATCTTTGACCAACTCCGCTTGCGCAGACCGTTGGCAGAGGCGTTTGCCAATCTCGGCTTCGAGGGGGAGTCATCGTGGCGGGCCGCTGCGCGGATCAAGGTTATTCTGCTGGCTCGGAAAGAAAACTCTGGGCACAAAGCTCAAGAAGAGCCGTTTAGGCAGACGGCCCAACCGGAGTTGCATAAGGCGCCGGTGACGGAAGAAAAGCTTGGGAGTCGGGCAGAGCTTGCCTCAACTCACGAGCCCGTCGCCGGACACAAGGCTGCTCCGACGCGCAAGCCCACTCTCGCTCCGGTTGTCGCTGGTCTGCCTCGTCCTCTCTGGTCTGATCCTGATGTGCGGTGGCTGGCAGGTGTGCATGATGCGGGCGGGTCCAGCTACCTTGTAAAGGAGCCTTTTGAGGAGTTGCTCTGGTGGCTGCAGATGCCCGCTATTCTTGACCTCGCTTCGCAAAGCGCTCCAGCGAAGACTGCGACCGACTCCTTCTGCACATGCATCCAGCAGTCGCTGGCTGAAGCGGAAGAAGCCGGGTACAAGCTGCAGGCACTGCTCGGTTCAGCCGAAGAACCGCCGACGGATGTGCCGGACGAAGCGCATGTCGATCGTGCTGCGGAGGCGGAGCAGACGACGGCAGAAGTCGAGTCAAGAGCAGAAGCTTCGAAACACTCCGTTTGAGCGATCGACCGCATCTCGTCTGATCGGAGTGCAGGCGGAAGTCCGGATCCCGTGTTTCCAAATTGAGGCGATCGCAAATTATCTTCGCTTTCGCCTAGTTTGTTTTCGCTAAGGACGTAACGGCTCTCTGCAGATTTCGTTCTTCAAACTCGCCATGACCTAGCCCGCATCTTAGGTTTTGTGTTGGGCGGGTTCGCCGCTAGCCTTGGAGAAGCGATGGTTGAAGCGTTGTTGAGCGATATAGACGGGACACTAGTAGATAGCAACGCCTTACACGCGGAGGCTTGGCGCAGGACATTCGAGCACTTCGGAATTCAAGTCAGCATGGGCGAGGCTTGGAGCCAGATTGGCAAGGGTGGCGATAAGCTCATCCCTGTCTTCGTGGACGAAGCCGACCGAGACCGACTGCAGAAAGACATGGAAGCGTTTCGCAAAGAGATCTTTCACCGCGATTACATGGGCAGAATCGTGAGCTTTCCCCGGGCGCGAGATTTGTTCGCACGTGTGAAGGAGAGCGGCACTAAAATCGTTCTCGCCACCTCCTCTGACCGAGAAGACGTGGCCACCTACAAGCGAATTATCGGAATCGAAGAACTGGTCGACGACGAGTCGTCAGCGTCCGACGCGAAGGAATCGAAACCCGAACCCGATATCTTCTCGGTGGCGTTGAAGAAAGCCGGAGTTTCTGCCGAACACGCGATCGCGCTTGGCGATACGCCTTACGATGCGGAGGCCGCTGGCAAACTGGGCATCCGCGTGATCGGGCTTACGTGTGGCGGATGGAAACGCGATGATCTGCTGGACGCGGGCTGCATTGAGGTCTATCAGGATCCAGCGGACCTCCTCCTCCACTTACAAGACTCTCCCTTGGCTAGACGTGAGTAGAACTCCCGAGCCAGCTTCGGCAAGCGGCTATTCACAGTTCCTTGGGAAGGTCCTGGATCACTTTGCAAGTCGCTTAACAATCACTTTTTCAGTACCGACAAAGGGTGAGCCCTGAATCGTCTTTCCAATCACGATGCCGAGCGACTCCGAGGATAGGAATTGCGTCAGCCGTGGATTGAAATGACAAATGAGGTCGGGCAATCCGTCATTGTTGATGTCGCGACCGTCCTTGTCGCAAGAGACGATGCTTTGTTCGGTGCCAGTGGGGCCGAAGGTCAAGAACTGCGTATCAACATCGGTCGTTGCGTCGAACTGGCGGTCTGAGAGGATCGCAATCGTTGATAGCGAGTGGCTGCGGGGGTTGATTGGCGCGGGACCTTGGCCGTGAGGCTTGATGGCGATTCTCACCCTGGGCAACGGCGCGCCATTCGAGACTGATCCCTCATAGAGCACATCTTCGGTATCGTAGCTAACGTATCCACCGAAGTATGAGCTTGCGTAGCCGCCGCACACAAGGTTAGCCGTACAGAGATCACCCCCGGTATAACCGGCAAGCGATCCATCATTGCCCGGAGCCACTAGGAACAGGTTCATAATGTCGCCGCGACTGTTCACCAGACCTAACGTCACGTAACTCGGCCCAGTTGCAACACGCAACGTCGAAAGTTCATGGCTGCCGTGAAAGAGGTCAGCTCTTACCACCGCTCCATTTTCCTCATTCACAATGAACCATCCGCTTAACGGAGCCTTATCTGCGTTGCTGAACGTGCCGGATACTGTGAACTTAACGAAGGGATTCTCTTGTGAGATCGCCAGTTTAATCTGGCATGCCAGGCAAAGAACTACAGCCGCAAGTGCGATTTTGGAGCGTTTCATTGCTCACCTCCGTGCTCCAGGAGGCGAATACTGAACTGCGTGCCGAACTCCTCGCGAGCAAGCCGAAGGGAATCGGCAGAGACATCGAGTCTGAAAGGTTCCCCTGGAACGGGCGAGAGTATACCCCTGGTTCAATTTCGCTGTCTGTGATGAATGCGATTTTGCGTGAGCCTCTTCGTTCCGGGCAACGAGATCGGACCGGCAGGTGTTGGGCGAGATTGGAAGGGCAGAGAGTGCGGCGACTGGGAAGACTTCGCCCGAGATTGTCTTCTCCGTTCCTCTCTTTCGTCGTCGGTCGCTGCTGGTTATTCAGGAAAATTGTCTAGTTGACAAACTGAACTGAACCGTTCAGTATTGGGGTCTCGGGGGCCGTGCGTGCAAGTGGGACGTCTTCTGCTGCGGAGGTCATTCTGCATGATCAGGGTTCAAAATCTTGTAAAAACCTTTGGGTCGTTCACTGCCGTCAACGACGTTTCGTTTGAAGTGGCGGAAGGAGAAATCTTCGCCTTCCTTGGCCCGAATGGGGCAGGGAAGACTACAACCATCAAAATGCTTACAACGCTGCTGCATCCGACGAGCGGTTCGATTCAGCTGGACGCGCTCGATCCGCGCACGCACCAGAACCAGGTGCGGCAGCGCTTTGGAATTGTGTTTCAGGATCCCAGTCTCGATGGGGATCTGACGGCCTGGGAGAACATGGAAATTCACGGCGTGCTGTACCACGTGCCGCATAAGATCCGGCGGCAGCGGTCGGAGGAACTTCTGAAGCTGTTTGAGTTGTGGGACCGGCGCAACGATCAGGTGAAGAAGTTTTCTGGTGGAATGAAGCGGCGCTTGGAGATTGCTCGCGGTTTTCTGCATACGCCGAAGATTCTGTTTCTGGATGAGCCGACGCTGGGGCTCGATCCGCAGAGTCGGAATCAGCTTTGGAGTCATGTGAAGCGGGTGAATGAGGCTGAGAAGGTTACGGTAATGCTAACGACGCACTACATGGACGAAGCGGATCGTGTAGCTCATCGAGTAGGCATCATCGATCACGGGAAACTAGTTACGCAGGGTACGCCGGCGGAGATCAAAGAACAGACGGGAACGACTTCGCTGGAGGATGCGTTTCTGAAGCTGACTGGGTCGACGATCCGCGATGAGAGCGCGGGGTCTGCAGACCAAATGCGGCAATTCGCCAAGATGTGGCAACAGCAAAGGAGGTAGCCGATGAGTGCCATTTATATTCTCTGGCTGCGCGAGTTGAAGCGGTACACGCGATCGCGCGCACAGATCGTTGCTTCGCTAGGCCAACCGATGCTGTATCTGCTTGTGCTCGGTTTCGGACTCAATCCTGTTTTCAAGAAGGCTGGATATGGGAGCTACTTCCAGTTCATTGCGCCGGGAGTGATCGGGATGTCGGTGCTGTTCTCGTCGATCTTCTCGGGGCTCGGGTTGCTTTGGGATCGGCAATTCGGATTTTTGAAGGAGACGCTGGTGGCTCCGGTGCCGCGGATCGAGATCATGATTGGCCGGACGCTGGGCGGCTGCACAGTGGCGGTGATTCAAGGGCTTCTGGTGCTGACGATCTGCTTGATCTCAGGGTTTCGCCCTGCAAGCTGGGTGGCGATTCCGGTGGCGGTGGGATTCATGGTGCTGATCGCGCTGCTGTTTGCGGCTCTGGGCGTGATCTTCGGGTCGAGTCTGCAGGACATGCAGGGATTTCAGTTGATCATGAACTTCCTGGTTCTCCCGATTTACTTCCTTTCCGGAGCGATGTTTCCGCTGACGAACCAGGGGAAGATTCTGGGCTTCATCACGGCGCTGGATCCGCTGTCGTACGGAATCGATGGGATGCGGTCGGTGTTGCTGAGTGCCGCGACGTTCAAGCCGGCGTTCGGGATCGGGATCGATCTGGCGGTGCTGATCGGGGTTGGAACCATACTGCTAATACTTGGGGCGTGGCGATTCTCTAAGATCGAAGTGTAGATATGGTTCGCCCTCGCAGTGCCGAAGCACATGAGAAGGTTCTGAATGCCGCGCTCGAACTGTTCGCCGAGCGCGGCATTGAAGCGACCAGCATGGACGCGATTGCGCAGGCTTCCGGCGTGAGCAAGGCGACGATCTACAACCACTGGACGGATAAGGAAGCGCTGCTGCTTGAAGCAATGTTGATGATCCATGGGCTTGATCGTGAGCCTGAGGACGTCGACACCGGGGATGTTCAAAGCGATCTCACAACTGTTCTTACGCGCAAGCCGCCCGATAAATGCGATGCGGTGCGCAATCGGCTTACGCCATCGCTGATTGCTTACTCTGCTTTTCATCCTGAGTTTGGGCGCGAGTGGCGGCATCGTGTGACAGAGCCGCCGCGGCAGTGCATCAAGAAGATTTTGCGCCGCGGGATTTCGCGCGGCCAGCTTCCAGCGGATCTGGATGTTGAAGCGTCTGTTGCGTTGCTGCTGGGTCCGATGTTGTATGCGCACATCTTCAGCAAAGAGGATCCCGCGAGCAAGCCGGATCTTGGGCCGGTGAGCGCGGCGTCGTTCTGGCGGGCGCACAGCCAGAATCGGACGGAGCGGGTTTCGGGCTTGGGGATCAGGAAGCGTACGCCGAAGTCGAAGCTGCGGTAGGCTCTTCCTTTGGTTCCGCTTCATCGAAATTGAGTGAATTGTGCGGACAGTTCGGTCGCCCCGCCGGGGCTTGACTCGATTCGCCCGGATCTTACCCAGGAGTGCGCCGCTGCGCGGCTTCTCCTGGGCTATTCTCGGCAGCCCTTCCGGGGCTGGACCGACCGCAACGCCAATTCGTTTCATGCGCTCCCGTTAACGACGCGTCCACAGATACTCAGAATGGCAGTGGTCATTCGATGGTGGAGGTCGCGTCATTCATCGGCTGTTTTCGGTTGAAGAGATTCGGAGGTGGATGTTGAGGAAGTCGCCTTCGGCTTGGATTTGGACGTCGCGGAAGTCTCGGATGAGCGGGTCGTGGTTTAGCTGCTCGGCGGGGCAGGTGGTGAGGAGGGCGATGACCTGCATGCCGGCGCGGAGGCCGGCGTCGATGCCGGGGCGCGTGTCTTCGAAGACGATGCAGTCTTGGGGCGCTACTCCCAGTTGAGCCGCGGCGTGGAGAAAGCCTTCAGGGTCAGGCTTGCCATTCTGGATTTCATCGATGGGGACGATGACGGTGGGAAACGGCAGGCCAGCAGCGAGGACGCGAGTCTCGGCGAGTTTGCGCCATGCGGAGGTGACGAGAGCCCAAGGGTGATTCTGCCTCTGCATGGTGTCGAGAATCTCCGCCGCGCCGGGGACGGCGAGGATGCCGGCGGTTTCATTTTCTTCAAAGCGAGCGAGCTCTTCGAGGTCGGATGTGTGGTCCTGGCCGGGACGAAACTGCTCGAGGGTGGAGATGGTTGGGCGGCCGTGTGAGAAGGCAAGGATGTCAGAGAGCGAGAGGTTGTGGCGCGCGGCCCAGTTTCCCCAGGCGCGTTCGACAATGGCGGTGGAGTCAACGAGGGTTCCATCCATGTCGAAGAGGATGGCTTTGCAACGGATCTCTGACATGTTTCTATGGTCGCATTTCATGGCAGGTACAGTCGGGAGCGGGCGAGGCTCGGTGGCAGAATCGCGGGCTTACAGAAAATTTTCTTTTTTGTTTTTTTTTACCGAGTGTTTTTCGTCAAGATATTCTGCTCGCTTGGTTTAAGTGCGGATCGATCCGTGTCGGTACCAATTACCCACCGCATCGAACCGTAAATGACTCGTTCATCTTCCTAGAAAAACTCCTCGACATTCTGGGCTTTCGCCTTCTTCGGACATGTCGGTCATGAGGCGAGAGGCAGCTTTGAGGCCTCTGATCAGAGTTTCGGCTTCGGAGATCTTGATGCGGCGTTTCGCGAGCCTGTCGAGGACCTCGTCCATGGCGAGAAGGATGGAGTTTTTGGAATGGAGAGGAGGCAGATCGAAGGATTCATGCTGGCCTGGGCGCTTCCTTCTGACGACCTGGTGCGGTGTGTGATGGTGACAGAGCTCAGTGCCGCGTAGGGCAGGTGACTGGCATATGGCACCGGATTTGAGCGTATGCGTGCAGGTTGCGTACATGATTCCTCCAAACAGTTCACAGTTCGTAGTTCATAGTTCACGGGTCGCGGTTCAGAAGTTTGAGTATGAGATGATTTTGCGCTTTGGCTCGTATTGAAGCTGCAAAATGCGCGGTAGGAATGTTCGTTGTGGAATGAAGGAGATAGGAGTGATTGGGGAGAGAAGAGGGTTGACATTCGAACCCGGACGGGGGCGTTTCTGATTTGCAGGGGCTAAAGCCCCGGCAGTATTGAACGATCTCGCGGCACGACTAAAGTCGTGCCCTGACGCGTGGGGTCGAATTCGGGTAACCCGTTCATCGCGATCAAGCTGCGATGAACGGGGCACAGCGCTTGATCCGGGCGCTCAAGCCTAGCGATGATTGGGGCAGTTCTGTGGCACGGATAAATCCGTGTCCTTTCAGAACCATACTGCGTTAAAGCGTGACGATTACCGAGCGAGCTTTATCAGGTGTGCCTAAATGCGAAAAGCCCGGCTTGCGCCGGGCTTTCTCATAAGCTGAGACTTGCTTTTACACTTAAAGTTTTTCGTGGAAGTCGCACGCAGAGCAGGAGATATAAATACCTCCGGGTACGCCGCGCTCGCGATCTTTCACTCGTTTCACAATGCGCGTCGGTTTGCTGCACTTCGGGCAGTCGGTGGACTTCGTGGTGTCCATTGCTTTCTTGCGGTCGCCAGTTTTCGCGATCTTGGCCATTCGGGTGTTTCTCCTTTGAAGATTGTCTCTGCACACACGCGCTTGCGCACGCGGCTTCAACGGCGCGGTCGTTTACCCCTGCTCAACATGTCGTCGGGAGGCAGCCAGACTCGCTACTACAAGTTTACATCAGCCAAGTTTTACCCGAGGAGCCTCACTGCGGCTGCTGATTCGGCGGGGGCGCGACGGGTTTGGATGCAGGCGCAAGGTTGGGCGCAGATCCGGTTCCCTTGGCGGAATCGTCGGCAGCGTCCTCCCCGGTAGCCGCACTCTTATCTTTTTCTGTCGCCTCAGCCGCCTTCTGTTGATCGGCCCGCCTGGCTGCCGCCACATCCGGATAATCGTCCGGCTTCTGCTTCGGGAACTGCACGGGCTTCATCTGCCCCGCGGGGTTCTTTGCCGCATCCGGCAACTGCTCTCCTGGATTTGTGAGCGTGGGCGGCGGCGCGGGAGCCTGCTTATCGGGATCGCGAGTCACGTCGCCCATCTCAACGGTCCGGGTCTTCTGTTCGGCTACGGCCACTGCGGGCGTTCCGTCACTTCGCATCATGGCTTCGACTACATCCTGGTCGAACACCTGCGGAGCCTCGCCGACCTTCGCGACCTCAACGCGGATCACTCGATTTCCATTGATGCGCACGAACTCCACCGGCTGAGGAGGCTGCCCGTAGATCCACTCTTCAAACGGCGTCTGTCCTTCGACTTCCCGGACCTTCCGCTGCGGCTGTCCCTTTGCAAACAGCACCATGTCAATGCTCATTCCAACCCACACATCGTGGTTCAGAATCGCTTCCTTCAACTTTGGCGGCAAGGTATCGGTGAACGCCTGGATTGGGGTCTTGACGTCGAACGAAATCAGCGGAGCCAGCAGCGCCTTTACCTGCGAAGCCGTCATGCTCGGGACGCCGCCTTCGAACTCCAGTGTGAGGCGCGCTCCGAGCGGCTCGTTCTCCTCTGTGCCCTGCACCATTGGCGTCATCTGTCCGCCGGCGCCGAGTTGAATGTGCCGCAGGAAGCGGTGCTTCAGGTCAGGACCTCCGTTGATCATGAACACCAGCTTGTTCTTGTCGAACTTGATGTCTGTGAGCACAACGGCGTCGCCCGGCTTAGCGCACATCCCGTACTGCGTAACCATCTCCAGGTAGCCTTCGCCCGCCGGCTTCAGCTTGCCGTTGGCCTGAAGGGTGAGTCCTTTGTGCCCGCGCGGAAAGGGCCGCATGGCAAAGCCCTGCTCCGACTGCAGCACTCGAATCAACTCCAGCCGTGTCTTCGCATCCAGCCCGGTCTTGGGCAGGTCAATATTTGTAGGAGTGATCTGCTGATAGCGCCTGTCCACGGTCGTGCCGCCCGTGGACACATTGCCGGTCCGCGTGTCGATTGTGATTGCCTGGGCTGTTGCATGCGGCACCGATGCGCATAACGCCGTGAAAAGCACGACGCCGCATGTAGCTGAAAATACGCGAGCAAGAACCGGAGAATCCGCGGAAATTAATAAAGGCCTGATCATGGGCGTCCTCCCATGGCTGCACCTGGCAACTGACTAACGGTAGTGCCATCACTGTAGAAAGGTCAAATCGGTGATTCCAACCGGAAACTGGGTTGCCCGAACCGGAAAGGCGTGGGAAAAATCAGGGAAGGTCTTCCCGGTCAGCTGCTGGTTCTGATGCCGGCTTCTGTTCGACCGGTGGCGTAGCTGCCGGAAGAATCTGCACAAGTGACGGCGCCGCGGGTTCCGGCGCCGCTCCCATTGCCGACTCGTGCTGGCGGCGAGCTGCCCCATCCAGATCAAGCGGAATGCCAGCTCCCACAAATACGGGCGCGTTGTGCTTATAGTCCAGCTCCCGCGTAGCGCGGTATAGGGCCGCGAACGCGACAAGCAGAACGATGCAAGCCCACCAGCTCGCATCCAGTCCGTAGCCGCCGCCAGTCAGCCAGAACGGTCCCATCGGATTGCCCTCAATGACCGGCGAGTGGCTGCTGACTCCCGTTACCGTAAGCCCGAAGATCAGCGCCTGCGAAGCCTTCCACGCAAAGTTCAGCCCCCAGCTCACCCACAAGGCTCGCGTCCTCAGGTATGCCGTGGTCAGCAGAAAGCTGAACACCACTGAAATGGCAATGCTCGCATTTGTCGATCCCGGCTGAACTGCCCGCATGATGGCGTAGAACAGGGCGAAGCCGAACGCCGCTCCCGAGGGACCTACGACGATTGCGAACCGCTGAAAGCCATATCCGCGGAAGGCGACCTCTTCGCCGAGCGCGAGGAGGGCGAAGTAGGCGGCATCGGCAAGGAGCCAGGCCCATGCTCCGCGCTGGGTTGTAATGACCATAGCGATTCCGCCGATGAGCAGCATGGGCAGCACGCAAATCGCGACTGCGCCCCATCCGATGGCCGCGCCGGTGCCGAACTCGCCTGCCCAACCGGGTCGCAGAGGCAAGCCTTGCGCCGCAATGGACCGAGGCTGCCGATCGAACAGCGCGCCGAAAGCCGCGTAGCCCAGGATCAGCAATCCCGCAAACAGCACCTGCTCAACCAGAGGCTGCCACGCGTCCCGCTGAATCGCTATTGCCGCGTTGCGCGCAAACGCCCGCACGATAAAGAAGTAGAGAAGGGCCGCGATGAATTCGAGGTACGCGCGCAGCTTACCCGTGCGCTGAGTGGCGCTCATGCCCATCCCCAGAATGTATGGCAGGTTCTCATCTGCGATGCGCGTCGTGCTGCGGCCACCGGTCCGCTATACCTGGTCTTCCGTGTAGCACTGCGCAATCTTTCTGAACTTCTCCTGACGCGCAGCCACCATCGCATCCACCGGCATGCTCTTCAGCTCATCGAGATGCCGCCTGATGGCGCCTCCTAAAATTCCCGCGCCAGCCGGATGATCTAAATGCGCGCCGCCTTCGGGCTCGCCGATGATTTCGTCCACGCACCCCAGCGCCGCAACCTCTGGCGCCGAAATCCGCATTGCCTCGGCGGCCTGCTGTTTGTGGGAGGCATCGCGCCACATGATGGCCGCGCAGGACTCTGGCGTAATCACGAAGTACAGCGCGTTCTCCAGGATAAGCACGCGGTCGCTCACGGCGAGAGCCAAGGCTCCGCCCGAACCGCCTTCGCCGCTGATGATGGAGATGGTGGGTACGCGCAGCCGCGACATCTCGCGAATGTTTCGCGCAATCGCCTCCGCCTGTCCGCGCTCCTCGGCACCCAACCCTGGATAGGCACCTGGGAGATCGATGAAGCTGACAACCGGACGCCCGAACTTCTCCGCAATCTTCATGCAGCGAAGCGCCTTGCGATAGCCCTCAGGATTCGGCATGCCGAAGTTGCGCTTCACACGTTCCTTGGTCGAACCGCCCTTGCGGTTGCCGATGACCATGACCTCGTCATCGCCGAACCGTGCCATGCCGCACGCCACTGCCGCATCGTCGCCGAATGCGCGATCCCCGTGAATCTCGCTGAAATCCGTAAAGATCCGCTCGATAAAGTCCATGGGGTAAGGCCGCTGCGGGTGGCGCGCCCTCTCAATTCTTTGCCACGCAGGAGAAACCGGCTGCGGGCTGCTGGGTGAACCTGATGCGTGTTCAGTCATCGGAAGTTGGCAGTTCCAGGAACAGGACCGATCCACTGCTCCCTACTGCTCTTCAGATTCTACGGGTTGCGGCTGAGTTGGTACAAACGCGAGGCTGAAAGCTGACTGCTGGAGGCTAAAAGCCGGTCGGCCTCTCCCGTGCGACGTTAAACGCCTTCTCCATTGCCATGCCCACCTCGCAGAGCGTTCCTTCGTCGAACAGGCGCCCGATCAAGGTCACGCCATGGGGAACGCGGCGCGGCGGCGAAAACTTGGGCAGCGGATGTTTGGGATCTGGAGCCCAGTCACTCCGCGCCTCCGCCACCTCAACGAATCCTGCACGGAAGGTCAGCGAAGGATGGCCGGTATTGTTGGTGATCACGAGGATCTCGTCGCGCAGAGAAGGGACCAGCAGCAGGTCAACGCCAGCCATGATCCGCGCCATCTCCTGCGCCACCTTGCGGCGCATCCGGTCCGCCTGCACAAAATCGACCGCCGACAGAAAACGCGACTGCCGGAACGTATTCGGCCATGCATCTGGAACCTGCGCGCGGAGCTCGGCTTCCTTGTGGCTCAGCGTCAACTCTTCAAAGGCGGCGGCGCTCTCTGCAAACAAGATCAGGTTGAGGGAATCGTATGGCCAATCCGGAAGCGACACCTCTACCGGCTGCATGCCGAGCTTGCGCACCGTCTCCAGCGCCGCTCGGTCTACGTCGGTGGCTGGAGCCTCCTTCATCCACGAAGGGAAGTATCCAACACGAAGTCCCGCAACTTTCGCATTCGCGTCGAAGCGCAGGGAACTCGGCACGCTGGCGACGTCGCCGGCGTCTGGGCCTGAAATGGCGTGGAGCACCAGGGCGGTGTCCTCCACATACCGGGCCATAGGGCCCAGTTTGTCGAGCGACCAACACAGCGTCATCGCGCCTGTCCGGGCCACACGGCCGTACGTGGGCCGCAACCCCGTAACGCCGCATCGCATTGACGGGCTCACAATGCTTCCGCCGGTCTCGCTTCCGATCGCGAACCCCACTAGCCCTGCGGCGGTTGCCGCGCCCGGGCCGGCGCTCGAACCAGACGCGCCTTCTTCCGGCACCCACGGGTTCATCGTTTGGCCGCCGAACCAGATGTCGTTTAGCGCAAGAGCGCCGAGACTCAACTTCGCGACCAGCACCGCGCCGGCTTCATTCAGACGGCGGGTTACGGCCGCATCCTTCTGCGGAATGCGGTCGCGATAGGGCTCGGCTCCATACGTTGTCGGAATGCCGGCTGTGTCGAGCAGATCCTTAGCGCCCCACGGAATTCCATGCAACGGCCCGCGGTATTTGCCCGCCGCAATCTCCTTGTCCGCCTGCCGCGCTTGCTGGAGAGCGTGATCCTTCGTCAGCGTGATCACGCAGCGGAGCTTCGGGTCGAAGTGCTGAAGTCTGTCGAGATATATGTTCGTCAGTTGCTCAGACGTGATCTGTCTTGATTCGATCCACCGCGACAACTGCGCTAGCGAAGCAAAGGCGATGTCCTCATCGTTGTTCGGCAACGGCGCATGCGCGGCTGCGCTCCGCACAAACTGATCGGCACTCATCTGATGCGAGATCCCGGGCATCATCGGATTCCACACCGTTGCCGGCGAAACATTGGGCTCGAGCGTCATCTTCCGCGGACCCGTCCTCCGCTCATACAGCGGAGCCATTGCCTGGCGCCAGTTCCCGGCGGCTTGTGCGCGGTCCACTTCGCTCATTTCGATTTGGACCAGCTTCTCGGCCTCGGCAAACGTCCCCGCACTCACTTCCGGCCCGACAGGCTGTGCCGTCCCAAACGCTGGCGGAGCACCCGGTGTTTGCTGATTCTGTGGAGGCGCGGGTTGATTCGTCCCCGGCGCCTGCTCGCCATCGAGCGGGAGCGCCGCCGCCACCGCCCCCATCGTGCCCATCGCAATAAAGTCACGCCGTGTCGTCGTCATGTCGTCCTTATCAGGAGATCGATTTCGCTTCTCTCTCTCCTTCACATATTCGTTCCCGTTTCCTTCTGTCAATCGAGGCGGACGGACCTCCGCCTACAACCCTAACAAGTTTCATTCCGAAACCGGCTCTCCTGATCGATTCTCCTGAAAACCACCCGATGCTACACTCACTGGCAATGGCAGATACCACTTACCGAAAGCGGACTCTCGCGCCATGGGCGGGATTGCTGTTAACGGTGCTCGGAGCTCTAAGCAACGCGTTGCCGTTTACCGGATTTCCGGCCGCTCCGGTTCCATGGATCAGCCTTCTGCTCTCGATCATTGGCTTTCTCATCGTCCTCTTGGGCCTGTGGCGCGCGTTCGGGCAATCGGCAGCCTATAGAGGAAAAGTATCCGGGAGCATCGCAGCGGTATTTTCCCTGTTGCTCCTGGCTGCCACGATCGGTTTCTTCTGGACCGCGCGGCACATCCCCGCGGAGTCCGCAGCTGCTCCTAAAGTCGGGCAGAGAATGCCGGATTTTACGCTGCCGGACACGACCGGGCATTCCATCTCTCTGGCGCAGTTCTTCTCAAGTACAGGCGGAAGTGAGCCGCCCAAAGCTCTTCTCCTGATCTTCTATCGCGGATACTGGTGACCGTATTGCAACCTCGAGTTACGAGGTATCGAAGAATCTCTACCGGAATTCAGGGCACAGGGAATCCTGCCCGTCGCGATCAGCGTTGATGCTCCGGAGGTTTCTGAAAAGCTTCGCCGCAAGCGCGGCTACACATTTCCATTTCTCTCCGATCGGAAAGCTGAAGTGATTCGGCGTTACCAGCTTCTGCACCCAGGCGGAGGTCCGGATGGAACAGACATCTCCCGTCCGGCCGAGTTTCTGATAGATCGCTCAGGAGTTGTACGATGGGAAAATTTCACCGAAGACATCCGAGTGAGGCCAAGAGCTGTCGAGTTACTAGCTGCCGCGCGATCGATCCACTGATGGTCTGAGCGATCTTGCTGACAGAGCAACCTGAGGAGAACTCCTATTCCACCTCGGCTCTTCGCCCGGTGGTAAACTGAGCCCCGTTCAGATATCTCAAAACTCCATATCCATACCGCCAAGGCTGACGTGTCCAGGCTCTACTTTCAAGCGTGTCGATTCGTCCTTTTCTTTGTCGCCGCATCCGCTTCCTTCAGCGGGTTCTATGAGAAGTCGCACTTCTGCGAAGCCGGAGTGACCGGTGCTTATCCTCCGGCAGAATTTGAAGCGATGGTGGACGGAACAGCGCACCGGCCTTACGTTTACCGCCAGATGCTGCCAGAACTCGCAAGTTTTTCCGACCGGATTTTTCCTGCGTCGATCAAGTCGAGGCTGTATGCCCATCAGGGCACTGGCTTCGCGGCCTATATGCAAGTCATGGCAGAGTCTCCGACGGCGTCCAACAAGATCTATTTCTTTCGCTACCTTGTCATCTATACACTCACGTTCCTGTTCGCTCTCCTCGCCGTCTATGCGATGTCGTGGGTTTGCCGTGCCTTGGAAATGTGCGAACCCGCAACGATCTTCGCTCCTGTCATCCTCATTCTCCTCATTCCCTACGCCGACAGCGGTGGCGGAAACCTTTACGACTTTCCGGAACTTGCGTTCTTCGCCTTGGCAGTCTGGGTCGCGCTCAGGTTCGATTGGTGGTGGATCATTCCTGTCGCTGCACTGGGCGCCTGGAATAAGGAGTCATTCGTTCTTATCCTTTTGACCCTTTACCCACTCATCCGGAGGCGACATTCTCGTGCCGCATCTTTGCTGGCTGTGGCTGTTTTATGCGCGGTCTACCTGAGCGTCTCCGTACCTATCCGAATGCGATTTGCACATAATCCCGGCTCGACCGTCGAGTTCCATTGGATGGACCAGCTGCGCTTCTTCCGGCATCCGCGAACATTTATCTTCTCGACCGAAGAGACCTATGGCGTGCGCTCACTCTACGGTTATTCGCTCCTGCCAATGACGATGGTGATTTGGACCGTGTACCGCGCGTGGAGACATTTGCCAGCAGCAATCCGGCAGCATGCGAAGATCGCAGCCATCATCAACATCCCTCTCTACTACCTCTTCTGCCTGCCCGGCGAGTTGCGCGACCTGAGCATGTTGTACATCTCCCTCCTGCTCGCCATCGCAGTGAACATCAACCAGTGGATCGGGAGTGCGGCAGGTTCGCAACACCATCTCGGGGCAAATCAAGTTGTCTGAGTCTCGGGTGCTGGCGGAGCAGCTAAAGCATGATGCTCTTTCCGGAGAGGATCGGAGCCAGTTGTAGCGCGGGCAAGCAAGCCGGTATGCCGCAACCTTCGGGTTTTGCGGTATGCTCCGGATACTGATGCAACCTGGAGCTTCTTGATGCAGACAGCACCGATTCCCCCGGATGAGAATGCAAGGATCGAAGTTCTACACGCGCTGAACATTCTGGACACGCCGCCTGAGGAAAGATTTGACCGGCTGACTCGGTTGGCGCGGCGGGCGTTCAATGTGCCGATTTCGACAGTGACGATGGTTGACTCGAACCGGCAGTGGTTCAAGTCGTGCGGGGGAGTGGACGTGCGCGAGACTCCGCGGGAGATTTCGTTCTGCGCGCACGCGATTCTGTACGACGATTTGCTCGTGGTGGAGAATGCGGCGAAGGACGAAAGGTTCAAGGACAATCCGTTTGTGAGGGAGCACCCGAAGATTCGTTTCTATGCGGGATGTCCGCTGGTGGTGAATGGGTATCGCATTGGGACCGTCTGCGTGATCGACATGAAGGCGAGGGCGTTCAGCGAAGAAGACCGGCAGTTGTTGCGGGATCTGGCGAGGCTGGCGGAGCAGGAACTTGTGCTGGCGGAGCCGGGTGGAGCATAGAATTTCGCGGGGAGTAGAACGTTGGGT
>Ga0105240_10004348_pt1 | contig 21630 bp, 17 predicted proteins | sample KBSC54metaG_FD_80426 | JGI IMG/M metagenome (GOLD analysis project Ga0105240, IMG submission 80426) | Corn rhizosphere microbial communities from Kellogg Biological Station, Michigan, USA - KBS C5-4 metaG | ecosystem: Host-associated > Plants > Roots > Rhizosphere > Soil | place: Michigan, USA... | reverse complement strand
TCCGGTGGGGCCATTACCGCAGCCACCACATCGATCTCAGGCCCCTCGAGCGGTCGACGCAACGCATCCTCCAGAACCGCCAGGGCTTCCTGTGCCGTCCGCGCGGCGTCCAGGATTTGCAACTCCGTCAACGACCGCGCCACGTGCGCGGCCACGAGCTCCGTCCGGTCATTGTTGCCCGCCTCGAAGCCCCTCTCCGTCTCCGCATAGATATGTTGGGCACTTTCATACACAGCTCCGCGCGCATCGGCAATACGCTCGAGCGCCACCCGCCACTGGCGGACGGCTTCATCCGTTTCCTGGTAAGCCTGCGCAATCACCGCCTCCAGCCGGGCGCCGGCCTGTTCGCGGCGAGCCTCGGCCTCCGCTATGGGACCCTGATTCTGGTTCAGCACCGGCAGCTCCATCGACAAGTTGAACTGGATACGATGGATGCCATGATCCCACGTGTACGCCGGACCGATATGGACCATGGGATACTGCTTGGCCGTCTCCAACCGCAGCTCCTCTTCCGAGATGCTGTAAGAAAGCACGGCGCTATGGACATCTGCGCGCGCGAGAAGTGCCTCTTCACGCCAGCGAGTGATCAGGGCTTCGTCGACATCCCGAGGCTCATCGATCCCATCCCAGCTCAGGGCTACAGAAGCGAGCGCTGCGACGGGTACCCCGATCGTTGTGGCGAGTGCGCTTCGCGCCGCGCTGACCCGGCGACGGGCATCGTGCAGCCGCTGTTCGTCCGAAACCGCGTCGGCCACGAGACGATCGAGATCGCCGTGGGAAGCCGCGCCTGCCTCCAAACGGCTTCGCGCCATGTCGAGCTGAGCCTGCCTGTCGGTGTGTACGCCCTCCAAGAGGGTTATCTCGCGTTCGGTCATCAATACATCGGCCAAGCCGCGTCGCAAAGCCGCACGCTGCCTCCAAACGATCTCCATGAAGTCGTACTGTGCCTGCTGGGCACTCAGATCGGCGGCCGCGATACGTGCGGTGCGCCTTGTTCCGACATCAAGAGGAATGTCAGGCGTCAGGCCCCACAGCCAAAGTGGCACGCCACCATGCTCGCTCGCATAGCGGGTAAGCTGCTCCCCTTCGTTGGCGTACTCCGCAAGCAGAGCAACGGTTGGGTTGGGCCTTTGACGAGCCGTGCGTCGGCTTGCGGCCGCAAGCTGCACCGCCGCCCGGCCTTCGGCTACCTGATCGTTGAAGTAGAGGGTGGCCAGGACCAGATCAGCGCGGTCCCAGCTCTTGCGCGGCCATTGTCCGGCGCGGGCCGGCAAGCGCGCATCGATGAACGCGCGTAGCTCCGGGCCATCGAGTCTGCGCGCGGAGAACGTTGTTGCGAGCTGGCCGGATGACAAAGGACGCGGGCTGTAGTGGACACACCCAGCGACAACCGCGGCGGCAGCAAGTCCCGCGACAACAATACGGAAACTTGGCAGCGGGAGCGTCTCAGCTCGCCTGCAGCGCCAGAACTCCGGAGCGGCCGGCCACACTGCCCGCCACGATCTTGCACCGTGGCAGCTTTTTGACATCCAACGTTCCGGCATACGTCGCAAGATCGGTGAGCTGCACTCCACGAGCACGCCAGGTACGCAACAGGCGCTCGAATGAGCTGAGATAAGCGCCCCCTTCCAACTCAGCGTGCAGCGTGAACACCTGATCCCGTCCTGCATCTTTCGCAGTCAGCTCGAGCAGATGGTCCACGGGATCAACTCCTCCGAGATCCGGCCGACCGATCAACTCATCGAGCGTCGGCAATGTCGTCGGCAGTTGAGGCACGGCCACCTCCGCACCCTCTACAACCGGTACGAATGGACACACTCCTCGCGTGTCGGAAGCATAACGAAACCCCAGCTCTTGCTCCAGAGCGGGGACGTGTGCGTTCACCTGCCATCCGGCGGCGCCGTGCACCGCGGGACGCGTGCCGAAAACCTCTACAAACTCCTCGAGCGCAAGCGTGAGCTCACGACGCGTCCACGGCTCGCTTGCCCGCGCCACGCCGTCTTGCCACTTGATATGGTCGTAGGTGTGCACGCCGACCTCGAAGCCCCGGCTCTGGATTTCCTGCATAAACGAGCGGCAGCGCCGCCCTATGTGCGGCCCGGGCAGCAAAACTCCATAGAGAAGGGTTTTGAGGCCATAGTGCTCCAGCACCGAGGTCCGTTTCACCTTACCCATGAAGCCGGGGCGCAATACCCGCTTGATTGCGCGGCCGGTGTGGTCCGGTCCGACACTGAACAGGAAGGTGGCACCCGCCCCGACCTGAGTCAGTACTTGTGCCAGCCGTGGAACACCTTCGCGAGTACCCCGAAAGGTGTCGACATCGATTTTGAGGGCGATGGTGGTCAAGGGGGCAGTCAGCTCAAGGTGACCGGGTGCTGCTGCAACTCACGCGAGAGGGTCTGCAGAGACACGGGACCCTGGGCGTTTGCGGCGGCGAGAATCTGCAACACGCCGCCATCGCGACAAGCTACATAACAGCGGCCGTCGGCGCCGAAAAGACGGGCCCGCTCGGAGCGCTCGATCGTGCGTGACTCCACGCGCGTCTTGTGGATTACCCACTGGTGCCCATCGACCTGCGTGAAAGCTCCGGGAAAGGGTGGCGCCACCGCCCGCACGAGGTCATGAATTTCCCGTGCGCTGCGCGTCCAGTCGATCTTGCCGTCTTCGGGGCGACGCCTGCCGAAATACTGTCCGTCGTCGAGCTTCTGCACAATCCGGGGCGCAGTGCCGTCAATCAATCGCGGCAGTGAGCGCGCGAGGACCAGCTCGGCAGCGACAGTAACCTTGTTGAACACCTCGCGCGCGTCGTCATCTTCCAAAATCGGCACCGCAAGCTGATCCACGATGTCGCCCGCATCGGCCCGGGCGGTCATGTAGTGCAATGTGGCACCCGTCTCCCGCTCGCCCCGCAGGATCGCCCAGTTCACGGGCGCGCGGCCGCGGTAGCGCGGTAACAGAGAGCCGTGCATGTTCAAAGCACCGAGCCGCGCTGCATTCAACAACGGCGCGCCGATGAGCGAGCGGAAATAGAACGAGAACACAAAATCCGGATGCAGCTCCGTCACCGAGCGCTCGAACTGGGGGGTATTCACGTCTTCCGGCGTGACTACCGGCAAGCCGTACTCCTCAGCCGTCGCTGACACGCTCGCAAACCATTGGACCTCATTCGGATCATCACGGGTCGTGACGACCAGGGGTACATCCACTCCCCCTGACAACAGGACCTTCAGACAACGGACACCAACATCGTGGTAGGCGAAGACGACCGCTCGCGGAGCCGGCATCACATCTCCTCCACCGATCGCTCGACCCGATGCGGTATCACCATCCGTTGCGTTGAGTCGGGGTCCTCCTCCTCCAGCACCGCGGCGATCGTATAGCGGGGACGCTGGCGCACTTGCTCGTAGATACGGCCAACGTATTCTCCTACCACCCCCAGCCCGATCAGCAATACGCCGATCAGGAAGAAGGCGATACCAAACAGGGTAAACACACCCTCGGCCTCGGGTCCGACCACCAGACGCCGAATCGCCAACCCCACGACACCCAGCAGAGACAACGCGGCGAGCGCAGTTCCGGCCATCGTGAAGAACTGCAAGGGGGCGACCGAAAATCCGGTCATGAGATCGAAGTTGAGTCGGATGAGACGATACAGTGAGTACTTCGACGTACCCGCCGTCCGCTCGGCATGCGCCACTTCGATCTCGATCGGGTGGCGAGCGAAGGTGTAGCCGAGCGCCGGCACGAACGTACTCACCTCGACACAGCGGTTGATCGCCTCGACGATGGTGCGGTGATAGCCGCGGAGCATGCAGCCCTGGTCGGTGATACTGATCTGAGTGGTACGCTCGCGAATGCGATTCATCATGCGCGAAGCCATTTTGCGCCAGTACACATCGTGGCGGCGCGCCCGGATCGTACCGACATAGTCCGCACCCTCGTCCATGGCCGCCACGATCTTGACGATCTCCTCCGGAGGATTCTGCAGGTCGGCATCGAGAGTGACGACGTAATCGCCACGCGACTGCGCGAAGCCCGCCAGAATCGCCATGTGCTGGCCTGCGTTGCGGGCGAGCACGATCACCCGCGTCACATCCGGCCGACGCTGAAATTGTTCGCGGAGCAAAGCGACCGAGCGATCGCTGCTGCCGTCATCCACAAAAATGACTTCGTAGCGCCGGCCGAGCTTGTCGAGCGCCGGATAGAGCCTCTCATAGAGCTGCGCAAGCCCGGCCTCCTCGTTGTAGACCGGAATGATGATCGAGACAGTCGCAGGCATGGCTACCGCGCTCCCCGTACAATGCCATTCACGGTGGTCACCACCCGGTCAACATCCGCGAGCTCCATCGCCGTGAACAGCGGCAGCGTCACCGTCTGCCGCCCTATGCGCTCGGCATTGGGGAACTGCCCTTCGCGATAGCCCATCGCCCGGTAGGTGGTGAACAGGTGAATGGCCGGATAATGAATGCCCACCGCGATATTCTGCTCCTTCATGGCCTGCATGAATTGCGGCCGCGTCATCCGCATCTTGTCCAGCGGCAGCAGTGGCGCGAAAACGTGCCAGCTATGGCCGTCATCGCCGCGCTCAGGCAGCCGCACCGGCGGATCATCTTTCCACAGCTCGTAATAACGCGCCACGAGCAGGCGCCGCTTGGCGTTGAACTCCTCCAGGCGCCGCAATTGGCCAAGCCCGACCGCGGCAGCGACGTCCGACAGATTTGACTTGCCACCCGCGATCAATGTGTCGAAGCCGTCCAGCCCGGACTTCACCTGTCCGTGCCACCGCTCGAGCTCGATCGCCTTCAACTCATCGCTGGAGCCGCCCGAGATCGCGCCGCCCTCGATAGTGGTCATGTTCTTGTTGGGATGAAAGCTGAAGCAGACCAGGTCGCCAAAGCTGCCGATGCGCCGCCCACGATATGAGGAGCCGATAGCATGCGCGGCATCCTCGATGACACGCAGCTTGTGCCGGGTGGCGATGTCATAAAGGCGGTCCATGTCGACCGGCAGGCCGCCGAAGTGGACCGGCATGATGGCGCGCGTGCGCGGCGTGATCGCGGCCTCGACCTGATCCAGGTCGATGTTGCGTGTATCGAGCCCCACGTCCACAAATATCGGGCGGGCACCGACGCGAACAATCACGTTGGCGGTGGCAACGAAGCTCATCGCGGGTGTAATGACCTCATCGCCGGCTCCGATGCCACAGGCACGCAGCGCCATTTCCATCCCCGCCGTGGCGGAAGTCTGGGTACGCACGGGGCGGCCACCTAGATAGCTCGACAGCGCCGCTTCCAACTCGGCCACTTTCGGCCCCGTGGCGAGCCATCCTGAGCGCAGCACCGCCACGACCGATTGGATCGTCTCCTCATCGATCGTTGGACGGGTAAAAGGCAGCATCTTCGTCATTACTTCCCCACCTCTCAGGAGCGCGCCACCAGAACCACGCCGACGATGATCACGCCGACACCCAGGATTCTCTGCGCATTGGGCACTTCGCCAAACAACCACCAGGCGAGTCCGATGTTCAACACGTAGCCAAGCGACAACAGTGGATAAGCCTGACTCACCGGGACCCGCGACAATCCCACGATCCAGACCATCACGCTCAATCCGTAAGCGCTCAGGGCATACCAGAGCGACGGGACGCTCAACAGTTGGGTGGCACGGGTCAGGACGCCGGCGTCCGTCGCAACCAGCGGACCGGTCACCTTGGTGGCAGCCTTCAGCCATAATTGGGCGAAGGCATTCAACAACACACCCGTCACCAACACACCAAAGTCCGCGAGCCTCATGACCGACTCACCGCCACTGTATAGTTGTCCGCCGCGATGACCTTCCCGGGCAGTCCCTGCTGGCGATACGCGGCCCACAGCTTCGGCCCAAAGAAGGCCACCGCATCCGCGCTCGCCTGCCAGCGGGCCACGAACTCGGCGCGGGTCGCCTGGTTCTTGCCCGGCTCCGCGGCCATCCCGAAGCTCAATTCGCCATCGAACTCGACCACGGTCAGCGTACGCTCCAGATAGGGGGAGATCGTCTCACGATATTGTCCCACGCTGTACAGGACCGTCTGCGGATGGACATAGGGCTTTACCGCCGTCACGAGATCACGGGCTGAGCGTGCCGGTGGAACTGCTCCGAGCCCCGTCATGAAACACTGCCAGCCGAGCATCCCCGCTGCGGCAGTAACCCATGCGGGAGCGGCCGAATCCGGCGATCCTCGCCAAGCGAACACTACCGCGGCCACCACCGTAATGATTGCCGCGCCGGCCCACAGGACACCCAGATGTGGCACGAAGCTGTTATGAATCGCGGAATAGATGGGCAAGGCCAGGGCCACTACCGACACCAGGATCGCGGTCCGAAGTGCCGTCCGCCTGACGAAGCTCGCCCGATCGGCCACGTACACACCCAACAGGGCGGCCATAGGGGGAAACATCGGTTGCACATAGGGGGCCAGTTTCGAGCCCGACGCAGAGAAGAACAGCAAGGTGGAAACCGCGAAAACAAGAAGAAAGCGCAGTGGCTTGAAATGCGGTGTTGGACCTTCCTGCCGCCATCCCCGGACAGAGGCGCCAGCGAGCGCGACACCCCACGGCAGAACACCCAGCAGCAACAGGGGGAGAAAGAACCACCAGGGCTCGGCTCGCTGGTGCACGTTGGTCAGAAAGCGCGCGAAATGCTCGTGAATGAAAAAGAACTGCGGGAAGTCGGGGTTGCGGATCGAGACGGCTATGAACCACGGCGCGCAGACGAGCAGGAAAAGTGGCAGACCCCACGCGATATGCAGACGTCTCCAGGGCCGAATATCTCGCTCGAGCACTGAATAGGCGCCGAGACTCACAACCGCAAGGACCCCGACGACGATGCCTTTACTGAGTACTGCCAGCGCGGCAGCCAGCCACGCGATCAGCATCCAACGTTTTTCGTCCCGGGTCCCCGGCGCTGCGCTTTGCGCCCACGTGAAGGCGAACACGGCGCCCGTGAGCCAGAAGGAGAACCCGGCATCCAATAGATTCAAATGACCGATGATGCCGAAATAGGGGCTCACTCCGAGAGCTACCACAGCCCCCAGCCCCGCCCGGATGCCGTACAGTCTTCGCGTCCATTCGAACACCATCGGCAGACAGGCGAATGCCAGCGCCACGGTCCATAGCCGGGCAGTCCATTCGCTCACCCCAAAGGCCGAGTACGCCACGGCGGTCGCCCAATACTGTAGTGGCGGCTTCTCGAAATACTTCAGCCCATCCAGATGTGGCGTCAGCCAGTCGCCACTCGCCACCATCTCGCGCGGAATCTCGGCATAACGACCTTCGTCCGGATCGAACATCGGGCGTACCTGCAGAGTCGCAAACCAAGCGAGGGCAAGCGCAAGCCATACCCACCAGCCGAGGCCGCGAGCGCGTGTCCGCCCCGCTTCTGTCAGCATGCGTGTGCCAGCCAGGCTCCGCCGGTCAGGCTCTGGAGAGAGCGGCGGCCCGGGCGCCGAAGGTGTCCTTTTGCACGTAGTACTCGATCGTGCGCCGGATCGCAGTGTCCATGTCGGTTTTCGGCTCCCATCCCAGATCGCGCTTCGCCGCCTCGATGGCCGGCACACGCACCTGGATGTCCTGGTAGTACTTGCCGTAGTACTCGCCCGCAGTAACGTCGGTGATCTGAGTGGCCTTGGCGTTCTCACGCAGGATCGGAAACTCCTGCGCGATGCGGATGGTGCGCTCGGCCAGGTCGCGGATGGTGATGCAGTTGGCAGGGTTGCCGATGTTGAAGATGCGTCTGGTCGCCCGGCCATCCTTGTTCTCGAGGATGGTGAGCAGCGCCTCGATGGCATCATCGATGAAGGTGAACGAGCGTTTCTGGCTACCGCCGTCGACGAGCTTGATCGGGCGGCGGTACAGCACGTTGGAGAGAAACTGGGTGAACACCCGGGAGCTGCCTTCTTTCGGCTCCTCGACGTCATCGAGGTTGGGGCCGATGAAGTTGAAAGGCCGGAACAGGGTGTAGTCGAGATTATCGCGCACGCCGTAGGCGTAGATGACCCGATCGAGCATCTGCTTGGAGGCTGCGTAGATCCAACGCTGCTTGTGGATGGGGCCATAGACCAGCGGGCTCGACTCCTCGTCCAGCACCGCATCCGGCGACATACCGTAGATCTCCGAGGTCGAGGGGAAGATCAGGCGCTTGTTGTACTTGACACACTGACGCACGACGGCGAGGTTCGCCTCGAAGTCGAGCTCGAACACGCGCAGCGGATGGGTCACGTATTGCGCCGGATTGGCGATAGCGACCAGCGGCACGACCGCATCGCACTTCTTTACGTGGTACTCGACCCACTCCTTGTTGATTGTGATGTCTCCTTCCAGGAAGTGGAAGCGGCCGGTGTTTTGCGGCAGATCTCCGAGCTTGTTGTCGCTGAGATCCATTCCGTAGACCTCCCACGGCCGCGTGCGCAGAATCGCGTTGGTGAGCGCGCTGCCGATGAAGCCGTTCGCTCCGAGAATCATGATCTTGAGTGCCATTTACGTAGTGCTTCCATTGGCTGAAAGTCGCCCGGGGGCTACGCGCCCCGTCGCTTTCAGCGGACATTGATTGAATCGCCAGCCGCCGCCGCGCCTTAAAGGGCGCGCAGCTTGAACCAACGGGCCGCGGCCGTCCAGCCTACACGCGGGCAGACTGGCTCGAGGCCGGGAATTGTAGCATTTTCAAGGCGTAAGAAGCTCGTTCGAGCGCGGGAGCGAGCCGCACGCCTCGGGTCCGCCTGCCTCAATGAGACAGAGGCAGTCCCACGTAGTTCTCGGCCAGAGTCTGGGCAGCGGCACGCGAAGAGACGATGTATTCGAGCTCGGCGAGCTGGCGTCGTTTGTCGAAGGCGTTGTCGGTGTCGAAATGATGCAGCAGCGCGGTCATCCACCAGGAGAAGCGTTGCACCTTCCATACGCGGTCGAGGCACGTTGCCGAGTATGCCCGCAGAGCATCCCTGCGCCCTGAGCGGTAGAAGCTGTCCAGCGCGGTGCTCAGGATCTGCACGTCAGCGATGGCCAGGTTCATGCCCTTGGCGCCCGTGGGAGGCACGATGTGCGCGGCGTCCCCTGCCAGAAACAGCCGGCCACTGCTCATGGGCTCGGTTACGAAGCTCCGCATCGGTGTCACGGACTTCTGTAGCACCGGACCGGTCGCGAGTTGTGAGCCGAGACGGGCCCGCAGCTCGCTCCAAACCCGCTCATCGGGCCACTCACGGAGGTCCTCGTCAGGCCGGCACTGCAGGTAGAGGCGGCTGACCGTGGACGATCGCATGCTCAACAGGGCAAATCCGCGGCTGTCATTCGCATAGACCAGCTCGTGGGACGCGGGTGGCGCTTCGGCGAGAACCCCCAGCCATGCGAACGGGTACACCCGCTCATAGACCGTCAGGTCCGCCGCGGGAATACTGGGCCGACAAACTCCATGAAAGCCGTCGCAGCCGGCGATGAAGTCACACTCGAGTGTCTGCTCCCGGCCGTCCACCTGGTACCGCACCCGGGGATGATCCGTGCTGAAATCACTCAGCGCGACATTGTCGACGTTGAAGTACAGCGGCTGCTGCGCTGCCAGACGGGCGGCTATGAGGTCCCTCACCACCTCCTGTTGGCCATAGATCATCACGGTCTTGCCGGTCAGATCCATGAAGTCGATGCGATGATTGCGACCGTTGAAGTGCAGGAAAATACCCTCGTGCGGCAAGCCTTCGCGCAGCATGCGCTCACCTGCCCCGGCCGCCCTGAGGATCTCGACACTCTGATGCTCGAGCACACCGGCCCGCACCCGGCCCTCGATATACTCGCGATTGCGAGCCTCGAGCACTACCGATTCAATGCCGCGCTGGTGTAAAAGCTGCGCCAATAACAGCCCTGCAGGGCCAGCGCCGATGATGGCAACCTGGGTACGCATGGCTACACTGTAGTTCCAGCGCCCGGGGCGCTCCCATGGACTTAAACGCCTTCTTCTTGGACTAATCGTGGATTTCAACCGGATGTCGGAGCCGCGGGCAGCGATCCCCCGATTTTTCCTGTACGGCGAGCCGCCTCGGGATGCGGATGAGCGCTTCGTGCACGTGGAGACGATTGCCGATCGCAGCCGCCTGTACGAGTGGCGCATCCGGCCGCACGCGCACCGCGATCTGCATCAGTTGCTGATCATCCTGGCCGGCGGGGGCGAGATGGAGGCCGAAACCCAGAGTCACTCGTTTCGAGCCCCTACCCTGCTGATCGCGCCGGCCGGCGTGGTGCACGGCTTTGCTTTCACGGCCGAGACCGAGGGTTATGTCGTAACACTGGCTGACACCCTGCTGCGGGATCTGGGCCGCGAGGAGCCCGCGTTCAAGCGCTTGTTTCGAGCCCCGGCGTGTGCGTCGCTCGCCGCGGACCCTGCGCATACGCAGGAGCTCGCGGAGGGCGTGCCCAAGCTCAGGCGCGAGTTGGTATGGAAAGCGCCCGCGAGCGGCGCGGCTGCTGCGGCCCGACTCATGACTGTGTTAGTCAGTGTCGTGCGCGCCCTCCATCAGCCCGACGAGGCTGGCGCCGCCGCGATCAGTGCACGCGCAGCGTTGGTCGCGCGCTTTCGTGAGAAGGTCGAGTTTCACTTGCGGATGGGTCTTTCGATTGCGCAGTACGCCAAGGCCTTGAGTGTTACTCCCGCGCGCCTGCGGGCGGCCTGTTTGGAGGTCACCGGCAAGCCACCGGCGCGGGTGTTGGAAGACCGGTTGCTCCTCGAGGCCAAGCGGACCCTGTCGTATACCAATATGACGGTCGCCGAGACGGCCTACTACCTGGGCTTTGCCGATCCGGCGTACTTCTCGCGGTTTTTCAGCAAGAATGCCGGAGAGTCGCCGGCGGCGTTCCGCAAACGGATGGCGCGATGAACTTTTGCGCCCGGCATTGACCAAAGCTCTGCAGCAACCAGGAGCTCCAATAAATTGATGCGTTCGGTGTTCGGTCGTGAGGCCATGTTCAGTGTGGCGGCGCTGCTGATCAGCGCGATCCTCATCCAGACGATCTATGCCACGGTCATCCGCCCCCGAGCCGCCGCCATTCTGGCCCAGCCCATCATTCCCCAGGAAAAGCTGCGACCGGGCCAACCGGTGACGCGCAACCTGCGGTCGGTCTTTGTAATCCTCAAGGATTACGAGCAGGAGGTCGCCCTCATCCTGGCGACCTGGGCGCTTTGTCTCATCAGCTTTCAGGGCGGCGAAGTCGCCCGCAACCGCCGTCTGCTCGATAAGAACTACATCGAGCTCGGCGAGGGCCATGTGGTGCTTCCGGACGATGCGCGGGCATACGGGAGGCCCATCGAAAGCCTGTCGCGCGAGGAGCAGGAGATGCTGTTGCCGCGCGCGCTGATGGTTGCGCTGAACCGCTTCGGTGCCACGCGCAGTGTGCAGGACTCGGCCGAAGCTGTCCGGGCGGAATGTGAGAACGAGCTCGATCGACTCGACGCGCAACTTTCCATGGTCCGCTTCACGGCGTGGGCCATTCCCGCGGTCGGGTTTGTCGGAACCGTACGAGGCATCGGGCGCGCGCTGCAGGAAGCGCAGGGCGCGCTGCATGGAGATATTTCCGGGGTTACGTTGGGGTTGGGCGTCACCTTCAATGCAACGCTCACCGCCCTCGTATGCTGCATCCTGGTGATGTTCTTTCTGCATCAGCTGCAGCAGGCGCAGGATCGGCTGGTGCTCGATGCCCGCATGTATATCGACCGGCGGTTGATCCGGAACATGCGGGTGCATTGAGCAGGTCAGGCTGCCGGCGCACGGAAAAGCCGACCACGCCAGCTCAGCAGCAGCGGGTGACCCCGGCCCACTTCTGCCGCTGACGCTCTACGAAGTACTCCTTGCGCGTCATCAACGGCTCATCCGCGTGCTCCGCCGTATGATGAGCGACATAACGCTCATAGGCATCGTCGCCCGATACCTCGCGTAAATAACCCCAAGCCGCCGTTAGCCAACGGAGCGCTGCGCGGGTTGTTCGCTCGAGGCTCACTCAGTGTCCCGCCGGAGCTACGCCGTGCAGCCCGGCTGTGATTGGGGCGCCCCCTTCAAGTCTCGTCGGCTGATACGGCGCCTCGGAGCTTGCGCCGACCGGTAGCCCACGTATTCGCCGCAAACAGATGCGGCTCATGTCCAGAATCACAAACCACAGGAGGGTCGTGAACAGAATGGCCAACCAACCGTCGAGTCTCTGATTGAAAATCAGCTGCGGGGCCACCGCAGCCTTTTCCGGCGACAGCGCCCCGGCAGCCAGTTTGGCTGCCATATCGTTGGCGGCGGCGAAGAAGCCCAGCTTGGGATCGGGGCTCACGATCTTCTGCCATGCCGCCACCGTCGTAACCAATGCAAGCCAGACCAACGGCCCTCCCGTCACGAGCGCGTAGCGCCGTTTGCCGGCTTTGATGATGATTCCGGTAGCCACCGACAAGGCGATGGCCGCGAGCATCTGATTGGAGATGCCGAACAACGGCCATAGGATGTTGATGCCACCGTTGGGATCGATCACGCCGATATAGAGGAAGTAACCCCAACCCGCCACGACGAGCGTGCTCGAGAGCAGGACCGAGGGATACCAGGAGGTTCGGCCCAGCGGCGCGGAGACATGGCTCAGCAGGTCCTGCAACATGAACCGGCCCACGCGCGTGCCCGCATCGATGGTCGTGAGAATGAACACGGCCTCGAACATGATGGCGAAGTGATACCAGACACTCAGGAGGCCGCGGCCGAAAGAAGAGCCGAAGATACTCGCCATACCCACAGCCAGCGACGGAGCGCCGCCGGTGCGCGCGAACAAGGTGCTCTCACCCATGTCATGCGCCAGTGCGGCCATCTGCGCGGTGGTGACCGGGAATCCCCAACTGGAAATGGTATGCACGGCGGCATCGGGCGTCGCGCCGACGATCCCGGCACCCACGTTGATCGCGAAGTAAACACCCGGATCGAGCAGCGTCGCGGCAATCATGGCCATGATGGCTACCAGAGATTCCAGGGCCATGCTGCCGTACCCGATGAGTCGCACGTCGCGCTCGTTGGCGATGAGCTTCGGCGTCGTGCCACTCGCGACCAACGCGTGGAATCCGGAGACGGCACCGCAGGCGATCGTGATGAACACGAACGGAAAGATTTTTCCGCTGAAGAGCGGGCCGTTGCCGTCGGCGAACTGAGTGATCGCAGGCATCTTGATCTGCGGGTGCATGAGCAGGATCGCGATGGCAAGCGCGAACACGGTACCGAGCTTGAGGAACGTCGACAGGTAGTCGCGCGGCGCGAGCAATAACCAGACCGGCAAGATAGCAGCGAGCCACCCGTACACGATGACGAAGCCCGCGAGGGAGGGACCGGCGTAGTCGAAAGCCGTGCGCAAGCTGCTTTGTTGGTCGATCCAACCGCCGCCGAACACGCCCAACGCAATCAGGGCGACACCGAGGACCGAGGCCTCGAGCACACGGCCCGGACGCCAGGAACGCATATAGAAACCGACGAGAATCGCCACGGGGATGGTGGCAAACACGGTCGATGTGGCCCAGGGGCTATGTTTCATGGCATTTACCACCACGAGGCCGAGCACCGCGATGAGAATGATCATGATCATCAGCGTGCCGATCAGAGCGGCAAAGCCGCCGAGCGGCCCGAGCTCGTCACGTGCCATCTGACCCAGACTGCGGCCATCGCGGCGCATGGAGAGCATGAGCATCGTCATATCCTGCACGCAGCCGCCGAGCACGGCCCCGACGATGATCCACAGAGTGCCCGGGAGATAGCCGAACTGCGCCGCGAGTGTTGGTCCCACCAACGGGCCGGGCCCCGCGATGGCGGCGAAGTGATGCCCGAATGCAACCCAGCGCTGGGTCGGTACGAAGTCCCGGCCGTTGTTGAGGCGCTCGGCGGGTGTCGCGCGCGTTGGATCGACGAGATATACCTTCGCGGCGATCCAGGCCGCATAGAAGCGGTAGCCCAGCAAGTAGATGCAGACGGATGCCACGATGAGCCAGAGCGAGTTGATCGGCTCCTGCCGGTACAGCGCGATGCCGCTGAGAGCGAACCCGCCAACCACCGCGAGCAGTACGCCCCAAATTTTATTCAACATGAGAAACCGCTCCCTTGCTACTTGACCGTGCCCCGGCCGGCAGCCGGACTGGCTCCTGAGCCTATGCCAGCAATCCCTTCAACGTACGGCGATAGCGGGTCAATAGCGTATCCCGCTGATAATGGCGGCCATTGATAACAACCTTCGCACCGGCACGCCAGACGCAATCGACCACTGCGCGGCCAGCAGCAAAAATCCAGCTATCGAGAATCTGGTCCTCGCGGCGTTCCGCAAGCGCCGCATGTTCGACGTTCAGGCTGACTATATCCGCGGAGCTACCAACTTTCAGCGCTCCCGTTTGCACGCCTTGCGCTCCACTGCCCTGGACGGAATGCAATGCCCGCGCGCCTCCAGACAACGCGCTCTCGAAAAGGCTGCGCCCTGTCGAGCGTCCCTCCATCCCCGCCAGTACGTTCCTGGCACGCTGCGCAAGCCGCTGCGAATACTCCAAACTGCGGAGCTCTTCAGCTGCATCGAGCAGAACGTTCGAATCCGAGCCGACGCCGAAGCGGCCGCCCCGGGCAAGAAAAGCCGCGGCCGGAAAAATCCCATCACCGAGATTGGCTTCTGTGATCGGGCATAAGCCCACGACAGCCCCGGAGGCCGCCATACCGAGCACCTCGGTTTCCGTGGCGTGAGTAGCGTGGACGAGGCACCAACGCTCGTCGACCGCTTGATTCTGCAACAGCCACTCGATGGGACGCTGTCCAGACCAGGCGATGCAGTCCTCAACCTCCTTGGTCTGCTCGGCGATGTGAATGTGAATGACCTCGCCGCGCGCCAGGGGAACGATGGCGGCGAGCTCTTCCGGCGTCACGGCTCTGAGGCTGTGCGGAGCAATACCGACGGTCGCGCCCGGCAGCCGGCGTACGGCTGCCCGGCTCGCTTCCAGAATGCGGGCAAAGCCGTCGACGTCATTGATGAAACGCCGCTGCCGTGGGCTGGGCTCCTTGCCGCCAAAGGCGCTGTGTGCATAGAAGACCGGTAGCAGGGTCAGCCCGATACCGGCTAGCTCCGCGGCGGCGGCCACGCGCTCGGCAAGCTCGCCGGAGTTGGCGTAGGGGTTGCCGCCGAGATCATGATGCAGGTAGTGAAATTCTCCCACGTGGGTGAAGCCACCTTCGAGCATCTCGGCATAGACGAGCGCGGTAATAGCCTCGACGCCTTCGGGGTCGAGTTTCTCGACGAAGCGGTACATCAGCTCGCGCCAGGTCCAGAAGCTGTCGTCCGATGGGTTCGTGGTTCCCTGGTTCGCCGCGGCCGGGTTCGTGGCCGCTGAATTCCCGGACGCTGAGCTCGCCGCGGCCGGATTCCCGGCCGCTGAATTCCCGGACGCCGCGCTCGTCGAGGCTGGGTTCCTGGCCGCTGGATTCAGGGACGCTGGATTCGGAGACTCTGGGCTTGGGGCTGCTGGGCTTAGGGCGGCTGGGCTTGGGGCCGCTGGGTTTGGGGCCGCTGGGTTTGGCGACGCTGAGCTCGTCGATCCTGGGTTCATCGATGCTTGGGTCTGCGGCGCTGACGTTGCCGGCGCTGCGTTAGTCTGCACGGACGCGTTCGAGGCTCGGCGCGGCGGGCCACGCCGCTCCGTCAGCCCTGCCAGACCGCGTTGGAAAGCATGGCTGTGTACGTTCGGGAGGCCAGGAACAGCGACCGCATGCCGCTCATCACCGCTAGTGGCAGGCGTGCCCACCTCGATACTCTCGATGCGTCCGTTGGCCGTTGTCAGCCGCACGTCAGCGGCCCAGCCCTCAGGCAGCAACGCCGATTTAAACCACAGCTTGCTCATTGCGGCGCGGATTATCGATGATTACGCATGAGGAAAGCAGTATGGGGCTTCGACGCGTGTGAGTGACCAGCAAAAGCCGCAATGGCTGACGATCCAGCGTGGCAGCGTTCCCTTATTGGTCACCCTGCCGCACACGGGCACGGACCTCGTTGGAGGTATCGACGCGCGGCTCGAATCGCCCTGGCTAGCGCGCAAGGATGCAGATTGGTGGGTCGAAAGGTTGTATGACTTTGCCGGCGAGATTGGCGCGACCGTCATCAGAACCAGCATTTCGCGCACGGTGATCGACGTCAATCGGGACCCGTCGGGCGTGTCTCTATACCCCGGGCAAGCGACGACTGAGCTCTGCCCGACGACGACCTTCGACGGCGAGCTACTGTATCGAGCAGGGTATGCGCCCGATGCAAATGAGATCGCCCTGCGGCGTCGGACCTGGTTCGAGCCATACCATTCCGCCTTGCGTGCCGAAATCGAGCGCCTGCGCGCACAGCATCGAGCCGTAGTGCTCTACGACTGCCATTCGATCCGGTCGCGTATTCCGCGCCTGTTCGCAGGTCTGCTGCCCAACTTCAACATCGGAACCCACAGCGGGGCGAGCTGCGCACCGGAGCTGACCGCGCGGGTCGAGGCAGTTTGCGCTGCAACGGCGTTCGACCGGGTGACCAACGGTCGGTTCAAGGGAGGCTATACCACCCGCCACTATGGGCGGCCGGGCGAGGGTGTGCATGCTTTGCAGATGGAGTTGGCTTGCCGGGGCTACATGCAGGAGCCTGAACAGGTCAATCCGGGCAATTGGCCAACACCGTACGACCCCGCCGTGGCCGCGCCGATGCGGGCGGCATTGGAGCGCGTTCTCAGGGCGTGTGTCGAATTCGTGAGCGCCCACAGCGGGCGTTAGTGGCACCGCTGAGGTCTGAGTGGGCGCTCGGCGCCATACTGGACGTAGGGCCTGCGCCGGCACTCGGCACCAAACTCGGCGTTAGCGCCTGGGCGGGCACTCGACCGGGGGCGACGGCGGCCCAACTCCCGCGGGCCGCCGCCGGTTTCAACGCACTGCTCAGAACCTATATCCAACGCGTATGGGCACGAACGAGGTGGGCACCGGGGTTTCGATCTGCGTATAACGCGCCTCGACGAACCAGGAGCTCCCGCCATAGAGTGGGAAGTTGAGTCCGACGCCCGCGTTCCATTGCCAGCGCGTCGTGCTCGTGCGATCTACCAACACGTCGCCGGGGAAGAAGCCGGATTCACAGAATCCCCACCAGCCATCGCAGTAATAGCCCTGAAAGCCGACTGTCTGCGTGAGGCTGATGCGTCGATAGCCACCACCGCCACCGGCCATCAGATAGGCCTTTACTCCGCCGCCGAGCGGGATGTCGTAAACACCGTCGATATCGAACGTAAAGAGATCGCTCCACCCGTTATCGATCTGGGTCTGGTCCGCCACCGCACCTTCCTGCAACAACTGGTTGCTCGCATCATTGCGGCTGTAGTTCAGGTCCAGGCGAAAGGACAAAGGACCGGGCTGGGGGCGCCACTGCACTCCGCCACCGATATTCCAACCGTTGTCGAGGTAATTCGATGTTTGTCCCGTGGTCACCGTGTAGCCTCCGTCCACGTAGAAATGGAGAGGCCTGTCAGGACCGGGACCATAATAGTAACCCTGGGCGAGTGCCGGCACACAGCTGCCAAACAACATCACAGCGCCCAGTGAGCAAATGTAACGCTTCATTGTTTCCCTCTGCGAATCCATGAATGACTGCGCGTCGGCGTCGCATGGAGCGTGCCCGGATTCAGCCGCCGTTCAGGTCCGAACGCGCTGCCGGAAGAGCCTTAGACTCTCCGCAACAGCCTCCGTTTCACGGCGCGCGTGATTTCCTGCAGCTCGGTAATGCCGAGTGCCGTCGCAGAGATAAAGAACGCGGCAGCGCCGACGAAGATGACAGCGCCCAAAGCCGCAGCCTTGGGCAAGAAAGCTTCGGTCGCCCAATTGGCCAACAAAAAGTGCATGCCAGCCCAGCAGATCCCGGCGAGCAGCAGGGAAGGCAGCACCAGCTGGGTGAGCAAACGCAACATCGTGCCCGACTCGAGATAACCCAGGTGCTTACGCATCAGCAGATAGAGGATGAGGAAGTTCGTGGTGGCAATGCAGGCAGTCGAGAAGGCGAGCCCGCGGTGCCCCCAGCCCAGCTGCAGTGTGAACAACCAGTTCAGCGCGAGGTTCAAGCCTACAGCGATGAAGCTCACGATCATGGGCGTCTTGCGCTTGTCAACGGCGTAGAACGCGTTCACGAGCACCTTCAGCGCGGCATAACCACAAAGACCAAGGGCGTAGAACCGCAGGGCCGCCGCAGACTCTGCCGCTTCGTGCGCGTCAAACTTCAAGTGTTGAAAGAGCACCGACATGATGGGCTCTGCCAGCATGATGAGGCCGATCGTCGACGGGATGGTCAACAGAAAGGCGATCCGCATCCCCCTGGCCAACTCAGTGCGGAATGCACCCGTGTTGCCCAGCCCGGCGAGGCGCGCCAGCAGGGGCAGCGATACGGTGCCGAGGGCTACACCGAAAACGCCCAAGGGCAGCTGCATCAAGCGAAATGCCGCTTGCAGCCAGAATGTCGGACCGTCGCCCAGCTCCGATGCAAACACCGAGTTGACCAGGACGTTCACCTGAGTCGTGCTTGCCGCGATCACGGAGGGCCCCATCAGGCGGAGGATGGCTTTCACGCCTGGATGCCGCCAGGCAAAGTCCGGATGAAACACGTATCCCAGCCGGCGCAACGCCGGCAGCTGCACACCCAGCTGCAATCCGCCGCCAATCAAGGTGCTGATCGCGAAGCCCACCAAGGCCTTCGGGCCGAAGTGCGAATCGAGTAGCCAGCCCAGCAGCACTCCACAGATGATCGACCCCAGGTTGAAGAAGCTCGATGCCATCGCCGGCACGCCAAAGACATTCTTCGCGTTCAACATCCCCATCACCAGCGCCGCCAGCGACACGAGCAGGATGAACGGATACATCACACGGGTCAGGGTGACGGTGAGCTCCGCTTTGTCGCCCGTAAATCCGGGCGCGAGTACGGACACCAGCCACGGAGCGAACACGATGCCGAGAATCGTGATCGCACTCAGCACGACGATGGCGAGAGTCGCCACCTTGTTGGCCAGGTGCCACGCCGACGCATCGCCCTCCAGGGCGGTCGTCTTGCTGAAGGTGGTAACGAATGCGGCTGAGAGCGCCCCTTCGGCAAACAGATCGCGCAGCAGGTTCGGGATGCGGAACGCGATCGTGAAGGCGTCCATGAGCCGCCCGCCGCCAAAGAGCGCGGCGAAGATCTGATCGCGGATCAGACCCAGGACGCGACTGCACATCACCGCCACGGCGACGATGCCGGCGGCTTTGGTATTCAGCTTTTCGGCGCGGGTTTCCGGGGGCCGGCCATCCGGGGCGCGAGCCGGCGGCGTCGGTGCCCCGGTCGCGGTGGTTTCGCCTGAGGACATGGGGGCGCGAAGGTACCATCCTTGCCTGGCCCCGGGCCACGAATTCGGTCCGCTCCTCAGGACGCTGCACCCAGTTCGGTTCGCAGGCCTCCATGCTTGCCCCCTCCATGCTTGCCGCCCCAGCACTTCGCGCCCTCTCCCTTCGCACCTCCATGCTCGACGCCCAGCACTTCGCGTCCTCGCGTTACACCACCGTGCTCAACGCCCGCATTTCGCGTCCTCACCCTTCGCACCACCGTGCTCGACCCCCCACGCTTCGCGCCCTCACTCTTCGCACCTCTGTGCTCGACGCCCCCAGCACTCGCGCCCTCGCCCTTCGCACCACCGTGCTCGACGCCCCGCACTTCGCGCCCTCACCCTTCGCACCTCCGTGCTCGATACCCCGCGCTTCGCCCTCGCCCTTCGCACCTCCGTGCTCGACGCCCCGCGCTTCGCGCCCTCACCCTTCGCACCACCTCCGTGCTCGATGCCCAGCACTTCACGCCCTTTCCCTTCGCGCTACCTCCACGCTTGACGCCCCAGCACTTCGCGCCCTCGCGCTTCGCGCCACCTCCGTACTCGACACCCCGCACTTCGCGCTCTCTCCCTTCGCACCTCCGTGCTCGACACCCAGCACTTCGCACCCTTTCCCTTTCGCACCACCTCCATGCTCGAAGCCCGCACTTCGCGCCCTCTCCCTTCGCGCTACCTCCGCGCTTGACGCCCCAACACTTCGCGCCCTAGCGCTTCGCACCTCCGTGCTCGACACCCAGCACTTCGCACCCTTCCGTTCGCACCACCTCCGCGCTCCACGCCCAGCACTTCGCGCCCTCTGGCGTTACACCTCCGTGCTCCACACCCCAGCGCTTCGCGCACCCGTGCTCCGCGCCTACGCCTCCGTGCTTCGCACGTCCGCACTTAGCGCCTCGTGCTGCGCGCCTCCGTGTTTAGCCCCCAGCTTGTGCGCGACCTTCTTCGCTAGGCCCTTACTTTCCGTGGGTCGCTTTGCTGGCGGTACGTCATGCGCGATGCGCGCTCGCCGGCGCTCTTCGCTGACACTGCCGCAGCTCGCGGGCCGCATGGCGGGGGGCTCCCTTGCAAGCTAGCGGCCGGCGAGTGCCCTGCCGCGCTCGCTTGCGGCCGCTGGCAGGCACATTATATTATCGACGCTATAATATTAACGCCCGCGGCGGGCGCGCTCAGGCGAGGCTGTCATGAATTCCGATGTCATCATCACCTGTGCAGTCACCGGCGACGACACGAAGGTCACCAAAAGCCCCCATTGCGCCATCACGCCCGAGCAGATCGCCAATACGGCGATCGAGGCAGCGAAGGCCGGTGCCGCCATCGTTCATATCCATGTGCGCGATCCCGAGACTGGATCTTTCAGCATGGAGACGCGCCACTATCGCGAAGTGGTGAAACGTATTCGCGAGAGCAAAGTCGACGTCATCGTCAACCTCACGTGCGGCATGGGCGGTTACATCTGCGTTGGCGACAATGGCCTCAAAGACACCCCCGCCCCGGGCACGGACTTCGTAAGCCAGGAAGACCGCATGCGGCACATCATTGACCTGTGCCACGAAGGTCTCTATCGCCCCGACATTGCCACTCTCGACTGCGGCAGTCTCAACTTTGGAGACGGTAACCGGGCGTATGTGTCCACGCCCAACTACTTACGCAAGGGTACGGCAATCTTGCGCGAGCTTGGAGTGAAGCCCGAGCTGGAAGTGTTCGATACTGGCAATCTGTGGTTCGTCCGTCAGATGATCAAAGAGGATCTGATCCCCTCGCCCGCGCTGATTCAGCTCTGCATGGGTATCCCTTACGGCGTGCCGGCTGATACAAGCCACTTGCTGGCGATGGTGAATACTCTGCCGCCGGATGCGGTGTGGACGTCTTTCGCCCTTGGACGCATGCAGATGCCTTGGGTCGCGCAGTCGATCCTGGTAGGCGGTAATGTGCGTGTTGGGCTCGAGGATAACCTCTATTTGAGCCGCGGGGTGTACGCCAGCAATGCGCAGTTGGTGGAGAAGGCACGGACCATCATTGAGGCAATGGGCGCACGCATCGCTACCCCGGCACAGGCGCGGGAGCGGCTGAAGATCCGCTAGAGCGCTTCGTGAGCGAGATCATCTATCGCACGGCACTGGCACCCGAGTGGATCGACTATAACGGGCATCTGCGCGATGCCTACTATGGGTTGATTGTGAGTTTTGCGTGTGATGCGCTGATGGACCGGCTCGGGATGGACGAGAGCTACCG
>Ga0105240_10004347_pt1 | contig 21631 bp, 20 predicted proteins | sample KBSC54metaG_FD_80426 | JGI IMG/M metagenome (GOLD analysis project Ga0105240, IMG submission 80426) | Corn rhizosphere microbial communities from Kellogg Biological Station, Michigan, USA - KBS C5-4 metaG | ecosystem: Host-associated > Plants > Roots > Rhizosphere > Soil | place: Michigan, USA... | reverse complement strand
TCATTACGATTGGATAAAACCATCCCACGATTTTTACCGCAACCAGGTAAGCGATAGTACAGGGAAAGTAATCTATGATTTTATGATGGAAGATTTTACCTCCGTTGATCTGGCGAATAAACGAATCACCTTCTCCCGTTCAAGGCAAGTACCAGCCGGCAGTTTCTCAACCGATACTTCTGTAACCGACCTTTCTTTGAAACCGGTACGCATGCATGAAATTCACAACCAGCGCAACGTGACTTTTGATATGACGTTCACAGATAACCAGGCCAGTGTGCAAACTCTCAGGAAAGGTGTATCATCCACCAAAAACTACCCGATGAAAAGCGGCTATTTTGAGGATAACATGATAGAATACATATTTGGCTATCTTGATCTGAAAAAAGGTGTGACTTATACTTTAGATAATTTCAATAAGGATACGCCTGCCCCTTCCGACCCTTATCAAATCGAATACGCTTTTGATGATGTTTGGAATGTAGCGCCTGACCACCAGCTTTATTGCACTGTGCTGCGCTTTACTCATGGCGGCACTTCAGGCTATATGTGGATAGACAAAAGCACACATCTGATGTTAAAAACACTGGCCAACTTTAAGAAGGGGTCTTATGTGCTAACGAAAATATAATTACTTCATCCTTAGCAACCGCACTACCTGCCCTCCACCAACGGCAAGGTCGGTATTCAGGATGCTTTTGTTATTCACTTGCTGCACCACTTTTACCAAATGATTCGGATTGGTATCAGCATCGGGAGCATCGCTATAGACTTCTGCATTGTAATTTCCATCAGGTAAAAACGACAGACTGGTTTTAATGCTATGTGCCGTATTGTTGCTGATAGTACCAATATACCAATCATCACCTTTGCGGCGGCCAATAGTGACGTAATCGCTCATTTTAGCATTTATTACCCTGGTTTCATCCCAGGTAAGTGGTACCTGCTGCAAAAACTCAAACCCCGGCTGACCAATATAAGCATCCGGATAATCGCATACCATCCCCTGCTCATTCTCCAGCACAACGTACATTCCAAGCATATGACAACGCGTACCCAGTACCATTGGTGCGGTATAGTGCTGTTTAAATGTTTTGAGATTAGCCGCCCTGAATCCGCCTAAATGATAGTCGGTTGAACCTGCTAAAGCACGGGTAAAAGCAATATTTACATCAGCATCAGGTGTAACCATCGTGTTCCATTTATCATTTTCATAGTTCAATGTGCCCTCACGGGTAAACTCACTGGGGTAAGTGCGGGCAGTGCCCGTCGGCTTATATGCACCGTGAAATTGAATATGTAAATGATGTTGTGCTGCTTTCTCTAATATTTCCGTCTGCATGTTCACCATTTCCTGGTCATCCCGATCCATAAAATCGCACATCAAGCCTTTGATACCCCATTTTTCATATTGGGCAAAAGTTTCATCCAGCTTTGGATATAAGGCATAAAAATGAACCCACACGCGTATCCCCACACCCACTTTTTTAGCAGAATCGCATATCTGCTGCATGTCCAGTCCGGGTACGGCCCTGCTCGGGTCAGAATGCAGACCGGGTTGAAAACCTGAACCGTCATTTACATACCATTCGTGCAAGCCATATTCTACCACGCTATGATAACCCAGACCATATTTGGCGCAGAAATTCACATAATACATATTGGTTTCATAGTTATTGCCGGGCGCAAATGAAGTGTCGGGAGTAACATTACCGTTCCACCACGGGAAAGTGGTTTTTCCGGGCTTTATCCACGAAACATCTTTTATACGGCAGGGTTCGCTCAGGTTAGTCAGGATATTGGATTCCATCAAAGCGCCTACCTTGTCGCTGATCATCATCACCCGCCACGGGCTATTGTGTGGCAGTTTGGCGATCACCTTAATCTCTTTCTGATGTGGTAAGGGGGATAAGCTGCTTTGCAAAATACCGTCGTGTTTGACAAGATACATCCCGGCATAGTCCAACAAATTAGCTTCGGTAATAGCCATGTAAATGTCGTGCGGGTACTCAAACGTAGCAGGAAGATCCATCAGCGTATCCGGTTTGATCTTGCTGACAGGTAATTTATCATACAAACCCTCGTGCGAGGTTGTATAATTCTCCCTGAATAAAACCAAGCCTGTGGGATCTTGAGTCAGATTAAACTGATCCGCTTCATCAGTGATTTCTACCTTTTCACCATCCTTGCCTGGAATCACATAACGAAATGCAGCACCGTCATTGAAAACTCTGACTTCAATATTGATTTGTCTTTTCAATCCGCTATTCTCCACAACCGGCACCATCAGTTCATTGCTTAAACTGTGTACATGACTGCTTTTGCCTATGACTAAATCGTAACTTTCTTCCATTTTTTTAGAAGAGGGTTTACCAAGCGTTATATTCTTACTGAACTCACCACCTTCTTTAAAGCTCAGGCTCAATCGCGACTTATCAACCAGCAATTGTCCTTCATAGCTTACCATGTAGAATACTCCTGATGCATCTTTATCCAGCACAAAAGTTATCTTCTTATCCGGAGAGCTGACGGTAATATCTGACTTTGCAAAAGCAGATGTGATAGTAAGGAATAACAGGAGAATAGTTAACCGGATAGCGGACATAATTGGTTTTGTTGGTTTATAAATGTAAAAAGAATAGCTGATGGCTGTGATTGAAATTGCTATTTTGTTTCGGTTTAGGCAGATTTAGCAATTATGAAGATCATCACCTGGAATTGTAATATGGCTTTTCGGAAGAAAGTTGATCTGCTATTGCAATACCAGCCCGATCTGCTGATCATACCGGAATGTGAGCATGCTGATAAAATCATATTTTCTGAACCGCCAACAAGCGCTGTATGGTATGGCGATAATCAGCATAAAGGGCTTGGTGTATTTTCATTCGGAAATTATAAGCTTGAGTTATCTACCTATCACGAGCCTTCTTTTAAGACGATCCTCCCGATTGCCGTATCTGGCGGGGGAATCGACTTCACTCTTTTTGCGATATGGGCAAATAACCCGCAGGATAAAGGCTACCAATATGTGGGGCAGATATGGAAAGCCGTTCATCATTATGAACATTTGATCAAACCTGAAAAAACCATATTGATCGGTGATTTTAACAGCAACAGCATTTGGGATAAGCCAAAAAGAATTGGCAATCATACCCACCTTGTTGATAAGCTTGGTTTGAAGAAAATCAAAAGCGTTTATCATCAGCAATTTGATCAATTTCATGGAAAGGAACAACACCCAACGTTCAACCTGTATAAAAACATCGACAAACCTTACCACCTCGACTATTGCTTTGTATCCCAGGATATTATGTCAAAGTTAACCGGGATGCATATTGGCGAATATGATGAATGGAAAAAATACAGTGATCACCTGCCTATGATCATCAACTTCAATTTTTAAAAATCCCCCTTTTTCATTGCAGTTAAGTCCATATTTTTGGCTGCAATTATTTAACCTATGGAACAATTTATAATAATACTGCGCGAACCAGACGGTCGTGCGGATGAACATGGTACGCAAAAAATGGCTGATCACCGCGATAAATGGAACAGTTGGTTCGCCAAATATGCCAAAGCAGGGAATTTAGTCGGAGGAAATGCCCTATCGCTTTATGGCAAGATGGTAAAAGGACATGACGCTGAGGTGATCGATGATATCCATAAAGTCGGCACCGAAATAGTGGGCGGATATTTGTTGATACAAGCTGAAGACCTGGATAATGCAGTAGAGATAACACGGGAATTACCTGTGTATGAGTTTGATGGGTATGCTGAAGTGAGGCCGTTTAAGATATATAATGTATAGTAAGCTTGTCCTAACTGCTTACCCACTCTGTCGACGCTTCGCTGGACATCTCTCCCTAAGCTTAGGGAGAGAATTTTAACTATGAACCAACACTACAAACTCCTCCCCTGAGATCAGGGGAGGCCGGGAGGGGTAAAAAAAAGCGTTCCGTCTCTCACCCCGGAACGCCCTTTCAACTAAATCCCGTATCTCATGTTTTTGATACAAGGTCTTTATAAAATCTCATCATCTTTGTCGTAAATATGATGCCATTTATATAACTATTTTACTATCAATGCATTATTGCATAAATCATGCCATTCTAATGTATCAAAAGCGAACAAAAAACGTCCGCTTTTGATTGGTAGCAATATTAAGATCAGTTAATTATTAGAGATCAGTTAATCAGTTAACTGGTGATCAGTAATCAGCAACGCTTGTGTAATGCACTGATAACTGATTAACCGTTCACCGATCACTCGCTCCGCAGGCTCTTCACCGGATTAGCTACAGCTGCCTTAAATGCCTCATAGCTGAGGGTAAATAAAGCGATCATAACAGAGCTTATTCCCGCCAGGATAAATACCCACCACGACAGATCGATCCGATAAGCAAAATCCTGCAGCCACGAATGCATGGCAAACCAACCTAATGGTGCCGCAATAACAAAAGCAACGATGATTAGCTTGAGAAAATCTGCGGCAAACAAGCCTATTATCTGGCTTAGTGAGGCCCCCAGAACTTTGCGTACACCAAACTCTTTGATGCGTTGCTCGGCCGAGAACATCACCAGGCCCAATAATCCCAAACAGGATATACCTATAGCAACCACAGCAAATATGATGGATAGCTGCGAGATGACCAACTCGCTGCTATATAGTTTTTGATACTCCTGGTCGATAAACTGGTAGGTAAAAGGGTAATCCGGGTTAATGTCCTTATACACGGCTGCCAGACTTTCTAATGCTTGCCGGGTTTGGCCAGGTTTTATCTTGGCAATGATCACCCCGAAATATTCGTACTCTTTTACATCCAGCAATACTGGTTTTATCGGGTCTCGGAGTGATTGGGTATGATAGTCTTTTAATACACCGATGATGTGTCCGCGTTTTTTCCAGGCTTGTACCCATTGGCCTATCGGATGCTTCATATTCATTTCACGTGCTGCTGTTTCATTAACCAGGAAGGCATCGGTGGAATCTGTGGGATTGGTTGGCGAAAAGTCCCTTCCATCGGACATTTTCAGATTCATGAGTTTTACAAAATCAAACCCTACGGATGCCGGTTTAATACCCACAGTAGAATTTTTCTCTTTACCCTGCCAGGTAATCTGATCGTCAGTTACCAGGAAGCCTTTGTCCTGGGGCATTACCTCGGTAGTACGGTCCACCATGGCGATTCCGGGCATGCGTTGGGCGCGTTCTTTAAATAATCGATATTTGTTCTCTTTAGATAACTCGCCTTCTATACGGGTATAAACCAAATTTTCGCGGTCGTAACCCAGGTGTGCGTTTTGTACATAGCTGGTTTGCCTGGTTATAACAATTGTAGCGATGAGCAGTAGGATAGAAAGCATAAACTGAAAAACCGTCAGCCCTTTACGGAACCACACCGCACCCCGGGTAAACTTGAGCGTACCTTTTAAAATTCGAACCGGTTTTAAGGATGACAGGTATAGTGCCGGGTAACTTCCTGCCAATATCCCAGTTATCAGCATCAATCCAATAAGAGACAACCAGAAAGAACCATGCACCAGTGGAAAACCTAACTGTTTACCGGTAAACAAATTGAATGAGGGCAGTAGTGCGAGGACAAGAAGGATTGACAACATCATCGCCATAAAAGAAAACACCAGCGACTCGCCAAAAAATTGCCCGATCAAACTGCTGCGGCTTGAACCCACTACTTTACGTACCCCAACCTCCTTAGCGCGTTTTACCGAACGGGCGGTAGCCAGATTCATAAAGTTAATGCATGCGATGATCAGGATGAAAATGGCTACCTCACTGAATATTTTGACATATTCGATGCGGCCCGCGGTCGGTTTTCCATTCACGAAGATGTTGTGGAGATAGTTATCGCTAAAACGTTGCAAGCCAACATGAAATTGAACTCCCTTTGGCAGTGTCAGCTTCGGTTGCAAATACTGATTGATAGCTGCCTCAACATGATTTGGATCTGCGTTGTCGGTTAGCTGAATATAGGTTATAAAGTCATTAGATGACCATTCGATCCTTTTCTGCATTTCCCAGCTAAGCACAAAGTCGAATTTCAATGAACTTGCTGATGGCAGATCTTCAAAAACGCTGCTTACGATAAGATTGTAGGCATTTTCATAACGGATAGTCTTACCAATAGCATTTTGCGGGGTTCCAAAAAACACTTCCGCTGTATGTCGTGATATGACAATATTGCTTTGATCTTTAAGCGCTGTTGCGGCATTGTTCCCGGCGATGATAGGATAGCTGAACATCTTGAAAAAGTCTATTCCTACACGCGAGCCGTTCATCTTTACGATCTTCTCGCCTACACGCAGCGTTTCCGGGTGCCCCCAGGGCAGATCGTAACCGGTTGCGTAGCAAGCAGTATTTGCTATTCCGGGGATGCTATTTTTTACATCTTCGAGCAGAAAAATACGGCCCTTCATCTTATCAAAAGCAAGCGGCATATTATAATCGCCTGAAATACCTCCGTTAAAGGTCGTGGTTTGATACAGCACGTAAAGATTTTTGCCGTTTTTATGGAAGTTATCAGTTCCTTTCTCGTCCTGAACCCAAAGCAGGATAAACAGGCAGCAGGTCATGCCCAAAGCCAGTCCAATGACGTTGATGGCGGTATGTGTTTTATGGCGTATCACATTTCGCCACGCTATAAGCAGATAATTGCGTATCATGATTTAGTAAGTTTTAACGGTTAAATTTTTGTAGGCGCAGGACAAGCTATTGCCAAACCAATAGCCAACAGATCCTTGTTTTAAATCAGGGTCTAGATCTTTATAAATCATTGATGGAGTATTTTGATGATCTACATACACTTTCAGTTCACGTCCTTTTACAACAGCTTTCACATGGAACCAGTTGGTAGCGGGTAGTGTCGCTTTTGCCTGGTATTTTTCGGCTTCATAGTCCCACCAGTTGAAATCCATCTTTTTTTCAGGCATGTACTGAATGGCGTTAATAGTGCCAGTAGAAGCCGGTCTGAAATAAAGCGTTTGATAATGATGAGCATCCTGTATGCGGAAGGCAAGCCCCAAAAAATCCTGTCCGCTACCTGATGCCATATCCAGTTCGATCTCACCATCGGTAAAGTTTAGTCCCTTAGGATAAGCTACCGCACCGAATTTGTAGTTATTGAAGCTCTTTTTGATAATTAGGGCTTTTGAACCTTTATAAGTTTGCATAGTGCTGCTTACACCATCTGAATTGGGCAGCACCCATTGCGCCGTTTCAATATTGCTGTAATTGTGGGTTTTGCCTTTTTGCTGGGCCCCACCAATCGTTGAGATCAGCATTATTAAGATTATCAAACGTGTTTTCATTGTTATAATATTTAATCGAAAAACTATCCAATCATGTCATTTCGAACGAACAGACAGGGGTAGAGCGCCGCGTAAGGAGAAACCTTATACTAGCGGCTTGCAGACTTGGCAGTTGTAGAAGATTTCTCTTCGCTCCCCAATCACAGCCCTACCTGCTTATCGAAATGACATTTTTTTTATTCTTTTCGTGTAATTACCAGGTTAGCAAACTCCGCCACAGTACCATCAGTCCATAACCCAAACATGCCTTTGCTCCGGCCCTGGAGCGTTCGTACCGATAGCGAAGGTTTATCCATGCTATTCACATATACTTTAATGCTGTCTTTAGTGACGACGATACGCGCGTGAATCCAATCTTCAGGTTTTGGATTTGGGATGATCTCGCTTTCGAATTGACCTGTATTCTCTTTACGGAGACGGTCATACCCATATTGCGGCAGACTCATATATTGCACCGACCAGGTACGCCGAACCGGGTCAGTATGCCGAAAGTTGAACGGCCGGAAGTAGATCACATCATAATTCCTTGAGGTGTCTACTGCATAAAATGCAATCCCCGGAAAGCTTTTCAGGAACTCATTCCGGCCACGAATATCCAGCTCGATGGTTCCATAGGTAAAATCAACGCCCTTCAGCCACACATTATCCCGGCAGGTAATTCCTTTTTTATCACCTTCTTCAAAAGACTTCGCCCCGCTTGATGGCCCATATACCAGGTTGCCGTCGGCCAGCATTTTTTGCAGATCGATCGTTTGGCTGAACGATTTGATACCAATTACCAATGCAGCCAGTATAAAAAGTGTTTGTTTCATAATCTTAATCCTTTAAATTTTCTTTCTTCAGTTTTGCCAGCAGGTGATCAAACCTCACCCAGGCCAGGTGGCAATCCTTAGGGTTATGACCTGTTGAGTAGATCAGATATTTACCATCCGGAGTTACGTATTCCCCCCAGCGGTGTGCCGGGCCATTGTTTATTTTCGGACCGAGACTTGCTGGTGCAGTCCAGCTGCCATCTTTTTTATGGAAACTGATCCAAAGTTCGCATTCATAATCTTTCTGTTCTTTTGCACTGATGACGATATATGACTCATCCCTCGCCACAAAAAAATCGCCGTCAAAGCCCGGCGTATTTAATGGTTCACCAAGACTACGTATGGTAGTATCCGTTGCTGTCATTTTTAGCTCACTGACGTCATAATCCTGGAAATCTTTTCTTTTATCAGGATGTACATTACTGGCGGCATAGCAAGTACCACTGGCCGTGGGCATAAAATCGTACAAGCCATAACCCTTTTTTAAATACACTTCGGGTGCGGTCCAGCCGCCAGATGTTCGATGAGATTGCCAGACGATTGAGTACTTAGCATCAGGCTGTCCGCCTAAAAAATAAAGGGTCTGATTATCAGCCGAAAAGGTTGGCGCGTAGTAATGTTCGTTCAAAACAAAAGGACCGTTCCATTTGCCGTTCTCAAATTTCATATAACGTACCTTGCCATTTACACCGCTGAACCAGGTGTTGTTAGTTGGATAATAGAACTCCGTACCGTCATCCGAAAAAGCTACCCGGTCGAACGCAAACGTATCTGCCTTTGCTAGTATACTGGCACCAAATATTTCAGGCGTATCGCCCGGTGGGTTTTGACTGAGGTAAGCGTCTTTGGTATTCCAGATGTCTTTTTGCGCGTAGATGCTTGTGCTTAACCCCAGCAATAATGCTATCGATAGAAATGCTAGTTTATTCATGATGATCTTTTTTAAAAATGCCTGCCGGAATATCCTTGCCTGCTGATGAAGCCGAAAGGTTGAGATAGTTTTTGGGTATGCCATCGGCGGTTACTTCGTTTAATGTCACCGTACCGGATTTTCGGATATTGTTCTCTGTCGGCTTATTTAGTGTATCCGGGGTAATGCTATCTCCATTAAAAGCCATGTAATGTGTGTTATTTGCTATCAGCGAATTGTTGAACACATAGTTGGTATGAACACCTTTATAGCCGACGAAAAAGTAATTGTTGTTTGATATGATATTATCCCTAAAAGTGAACGGCAAATCGGCGCTGTCTCCATAGCCATACCAGAAAGCACCTTCATAGGCACCGTAAATAATGGAATTGGTTAATGAAAAGTCGTTGATCTTAAGAAATACCAGTACCGCATTTTTACATCCATAGAATATGCAGTGGTCGATATGGATACCGCTGCCTTGTGTAAAAATACAGCCCTGTATAGGCGACGAATTTTTCTCGCCGATAAAATAACATTGCGATATCTCGAGGTTTTTCAGATCCGGGTTGTGTCGTTCTATAGGATAGTAGTATTCCACATCCGGGTTTGCATTGCCCAGAAACTTAAGACCTTTTAAGCTTAAATTATTCCGTTCGACCTGGAAACCAACACAGTGATTAAAATGACCATAATCTTTATTATTAGCTGATACAGATTGGATCACCGGCATCTTCGCAGGCGACCATCCATCATCATCGGGCATAGCCATCGCCTCGATAGAATAATTTACCGTATCGGTTTGCTTCTTAAACGGAGGAATTATGATCTGACGAGTGAGCAGGTATAAACCGGGCGCCAATTTTATCGTTATATGTTCATTCCCAGAAAAAGTATTGGTTACTGATACTGCTTTTTCTAAACTACGCAAAGGCTCAGTCATAGTTCCTTTTGCTTCGTCATTACCTCTTACACCGTCAACAAACAAGGTCTGCGATTTTACACAGGCCGTTGTCAACGTAAAAACAAAAAAGTAAACAAGAAAAGTCCGATTCATTTCTATGATAATTAAATTGCCGTTGCTTAAAAGCTCTAATTGCTTTACGCAAACTTACCGACGTGTTAAAACCAGGGCAATTCATTACCTGTTCAAGTTTTTTCAAGTTGTATCTTTTTGAAATTCAACCAACTTACAACGCAGATATTCACCAACCGCCTGGCGATAAGTAAAATGGCATTCCAGAAAGCGAAATACATTTTATAATTTTAAAACTCATCCCCTGCAAGAAAAATATCATGAAAACTAAACTTACCTTGACAATAGAAGATAGTGTGATCAGGAAAGCAAGGCTGTATGCTCGAAATACAGGGAGAAGTTTACCCGAACTGGTTCAAAATCATCTTGAGGCACTTGTAGAAATGGATATAGACCGATCAACTCTTTCTCCGAAATTAAGAAGAATCGCAGGCATTGTTAAACTACCACCTGATTTTAATGAACGGCCAGAAAGAAATTTTTAGATCGTTTGTTTCCACTGTCACATAATCCACTCTCCTGCGTCTAAAGGAATGGATTAATGGTTCTGAACTGATTAAATTGCAACATGAGTGCAGCTGACCTGAAATGTTTACTGGCTATTATCGAAGGACAACTGGATTGGGGCGACCCCTCCGGCTGGCAGGGAAAGGATTTTGAGATACTGAATGAGCTCATCCTCGAGAAAACCAAGGTATCGTTAAGTGCCAGTACACTACGCCGCCTTTGGGGCCGGGTTGAATATAATCATCTTCCCAGCGGGACTACATTGGATACATTAGCTCGTTTCGCAGGATTCGAAAACTGGAGAGCATTCACCAAGCGGAATAAAGATACACTGGTTCTCACGGCATCGAAAGAAGTAATCTCCGAAGGAGTAACTGAGCAGCCGACAAAAACCTCTGCCAAAAAGACCGGCTGGCTTTTTAAAACCGTTTTAATCGTTGCAGGCGCAATTGTGGTTAGCCTATTGGGCATTTATGGCAAACGAACGCCAGCCGATCCAAAAGGAACTATTATGTTTCATACGCGTCCGGTTACGAGGTCATTACCCAATTCTGTGATTTTTACTTACGGTGTTAAAACTAATCCGGACGATTCGGTTTTCATACAGCAATCGTGGGATCCTGATACCAGGGTGATTGTCAATAAGAACAAGCATCAATTTACATCTGTATATTACCGCCCCGGATTTTACCATGCCAAATTGGGTGTCAATAATAAAGTTGTTAAAGAACAACTACTGATGATCCCGACCACTGGTTGGCTGGGAATGATAACGCAATATCCTGTTCCTGTTTACCTGGAGCAAAACGAGTTTATGAGCACAGAAGAGATGAAAATACCGTCATCGCTTATCTACAAAAAAAATATCCCGCTCGGTCCTCAGCCTCCGGGAATTGAATATTACAACGTAGGAAATTTTGAACCAGTGCCTTTGAAGGAGTTTTCCTTCAGCAATGAAGTCAGAAATGATTTTCATGAAGGAGCTGCAGCTTGCCAATTTATTGAAATCATACTTTTTACTGATTATACTCCGGTTATTGTACAGGTATCCGCCAGGGGATGTGTGTCAGATCTCAGATTATTGAATGGCGGTTATTTTATTTCAGGGAAAGATAATGATCTGTCGGGTTTCGGCACTGATCTTTCACAATGGACCAAAGTAGGCTGCAAAAGTGTGGGCAACAAAATCCAATACTATATAAATGATAAACTGGTATTCGAATCGGCAAGACCGATGTATAACGAAAATATCATCGGGATCGGTTATAGATTCCAGGGCACCGGCGGTGTAAAAAATGTGAAGTTAGATAAAGGCAATAAGACGGTTTTTGAAGCGTTTTAAAGATCGATTGCAGGAAATGGAGCAATCCCGGACCGGCAGGCTTAGAATTTGAAAGCTGACCCACCAGCCGGAACTACTCCGTTTCCTGCATTTACCATCCTCGCTATACCAACCGGCCCGTTTTCATGGCTTCCTGCAGGTTTTGCACTTTAAATTTTGGCTTGTATATTTTGTTGGCTACTTTTTTCACCCAGGTATAACGGTATCCAAATACCGTTTTGATCATATCCACACCGACCGACCCTTTTGGGTATCCATATTTATACCAGGTAAATTTCGAGTCGTCGATACGAAATTTATCGGCAAACTCGGCAAGAAACAAGTCGATCTCGATATCAAAAATATCCAGGTCGAGATCGATACTGGTATCCACTGTCAGCGCGTCCGGATTCACTTTCTGTATTTTATAACGGTCGCAATATCCGGTAATAAATTCCTTTAATTCGGGCAGTACCTCTTCCATTTTAAATGAATTTTTTGTGAGCGTTTGATTATAAGACGACACTTTTTTAAAACGGTTGCATGCTTTTTTAAAATATTTGAAAAATTCGGTCCGCCCGGCTGAGAGTCAGGCCAATAACTTATACTTGTACAAAATTTTGAGCAGATGGATATAAAAGTGATCGCGTTTGATGCCGATGATACCCTTTGGGTGAATGAGCCCTATTTTCAGAATACCGAAAAGAAGTTTTGTGCCCTGCTGGAGGAGTTCCTGCCGCAGCACACCCTATCGCGTGAGCTACTGAAGATCGAGATAGAAAACCTGGAGTTGTATGGTTATGGCATCAAAGGTTATATCCTTTCGATGATCGAAGCCTCATTAAAGGTAACTGACAACAATATCCCTATCGAGGCTATTGAGAAGATCATCGGCTACGGCAAGGAATTGCTTAATGAGCCCATTGAATTGTTGGACGATGTGGAAGAAGTTTTGCAATCATTGCAAGGTCAATACCGCATTGTAGTTGCCACCAAAGGTGATCTGCTCGACCAGGAACGCAAACTTAAAAAATCTGGGCTGAGCCATTATTTTCATCATATCGAGGTGATGTCGGAAAAAAAAGAGTCGGATTATTTAAAACTGATCAGGCACCTGGACATTCAGCCGGAGGAATTTATGATGATCGGTAATTCACTCAAATCAGATGTGATTCCAGTGATAAACATTGGCGGTCATGCTATTCATGTCCCTTTTCATACTACCTGGGCGCATGAACATGTCGAAACGAAGTTAGAGCATGAGAATTTCAGACATGTGGAGCGGTTGAGGGAAGTATTGGAATTAGTGATCAGTGATTAGTTGTCTTCTGAATTTTACACTTCTTTCTCCAACACCGCCAACTGAATTTCCTCTTTTGGCACCCCAAAACGTGTACCTTCATGAAAAGGCAATATCTCACCGGTAGCGTGATAACCACGGCGTTCATACCAGGCTATTAATTCCTTGCGACTCCTGATGACTGTCATGTAGATAGCCTTGCAGTTTAATTCAGTGGCTACTATTTCAGCCTGGTGAAGCAGTTGACGACCTATGCCGTTTGCTTGTGAAAGCGGCGATACAGTAAGCATACCCAGGTATAGACGCTCACCTTTTACTTCCAGGTAAACACATCCTATGATCTTATCAGCATCATCCATATATTTCAAGATAGTGATATAAGGATCCTGAAAATACTTGATCATAGCCATTTCGTCTATGCGAATGCCATCGAGCAAATGAGCTTCTGTTGTCCAGCCTTTTTTGGATGATTCACCCCGGTAGCCACTATTAACCAGTTGGGTCAATTCGGTTACGTCGGCAATTGTGGCTTTAGTTATCTGCATTGGGATTTCTAAAGCCACAAACCTAGTTTTTTACCGCCAATACTACAAGTGGCTGTTTATAACGAAGATATCCCTTCCGTAGGCTTATTTGCCTGTAAAGTCACGTGCAGGTGAACGGTTTTATAGATGATCGTGTTATACTTAATGTTGCTGGTCGCGATGTTCCAGTCACGGCGATCAATATCGATATCTGCCTGCGCAATAAACTGGTCAATTGCATTTTTAGTAATATCAGCAGTAAAAACTACGCGTTTGGTTATGCCGTGCATCGTCAGGTTGCTATTAACCGTAACAAAGTGATAATTGGGCTCCGATTTATGGTTAACCGACACAATATCCAATCTGGCCTGCGGATATTTATCCGTTTCAAAAAAATTGTCGCCCCGCAGATTGCTTTCCAGCTTTTGCTTATCAGGCGAAGAAAGGTCAGTCACATTGATCGATCTCATATCGATGTTGACCGTACCGCCCGACAATTGCCTGCAAGTAAAGTTGAGCCTTCCGCCAGTGATTGCAATAGTTCCCAGATGTGTCCCGGTTGGTTTATCGGCCTTCCATGCAATGTTGCTGTTTGCCGGGTCGATGGTTAAAACGCTATAGCCACCTGGCTTCGCGAAATTGTTTGTGCCGTTACTGAAACCGGATGCTACCAGTACCAGTAATCCTAAAATGATTTTTTTCATGACGTTGCGATTTTATTTCAATACAAGATTAGGCACCCGTCCGTTCCTGCTAAAATAAAGTAGACCAAACACTTAATTAATAGATGTATATTAGATCAGTATTTCGCTGCATGCCATTCGTCTACTAAATCTGGTGTTGGTCTACTCCATTGGTCGTTTATCTGTTTTATGCTCAACATTGCAGAAAATAAACTAAAACGCGCATGAATATAAAATGGTCAGTCACAAGAAAGCTGTTGCACCTGTTGCTTTGGGTCGTCATCACAACTGTGTTTTTGTTTGAGCGACGTTACCTGATCCAGAAGGCCGGCCTGGGGCATTTTGCTGAGTGCGCGACTGTAAGACTTACGCTAATTATAGCACTCTCTTATTTTAATCTCTTCTGGCTCATACCCCGTTATTTTTCTACCAAAAAGTATTTTACTTATGGAGCTTTGCTTGTATTGTCACTCTGTGCGTATGTCGGGTTGCAGGGGCTTTACGATATTTACTTATATGGTTTTGTAATCGGAGCTGTTTCTTATCGCAGCTTCTGGTATTCTTTCCCATACAATTTCTTAACCTCGCTCTGGTACCTGGCTATCACTGTTGCTTTTGAGTTGAGCCTCGACTGGTTCAGGCAACGAAATAAAATAAAAAGCCTGCAGGAAGAATTGGAGCGCGATGCAGCAGTATTACAAAACGGGGGCAATACTAACGAATATATCTTTCTGAAATCAGGCACGCGAAAAATGAAGACCAGCCTGAGCTCGATCAATTATATACAAGGATTAAAGGATTACTCCATAATTTATACTGACGAAGAAAAGATCATTGTCAAGGGTTCGCTTAAAATGGCGGAAGAATTATTCCCTACCAAAGCATTCCTACGGGTACACAAATCCTACCTGGTAGCTGAAAGCAAGATCAAACATCTACAGGGTAATAAACTGGTGTTGCTTAATAATGAGTGTATTCCTATTGGTCGCAGCTATAAACATTTTCTGCAATCGGCCTGAATATTATTGCAATATCTGCAGTATATGATACCACAATGAAGTAGTGGCAAACGCCACGAGGATACTTATTCCGATAATCAAACTGGATAGTTTTGGATTGACATTGTATTCCTCTGCAACAACTCCCGAGGTAAGCAAAGTAGGCATAGCGGCTTCGAAAATTGCGATTTGAGGTATTACACCTTTTAGTCCCATCAGCAATGCGACACCTAATACCAACGCCGGCGCTATCAGCAGTTTGTAGGCCATTGAAGCACCGATATGTTTCAGTTCATTCTTCCAGCCGTTAAATTTCAGTTGCAGACCGATAGAAAATAATGCCAAGGGTGCAACTGTCAATGCCAGCTTATCGAAAAAAGGATCAAGCGATGAAATATTGATGAAGTGCGGTATGGTAAGGGCACCAACGCATCCCAGGAATGGCGGAAAGCGCAACACTTTTTTTATGATGGCTATTACCGACAGTTCCTGTTTTTGCGATGCATTGATCGCGACCAGCACTCCTGCCGTTGAAAGCACCATAAACGTTACCTGGTCACAGATCACGCCAATGCCTAATTGTTTATCGCTGAAATAAGCCATGATCAGCGGGAAGCCAACAAATGAGGTATTGGACAGTCCTGATGATAGCTTAAGACAACCTTCAGTCGGTCTACTTATTTTATTTGCAGAAGCGTATATTTTGACAAACGACCATCCCCCGAGCCAAACAATCACTGGCATTAATACCGGTAGTAACAGCTGGCTGCTCCAGTGAATATGCGGCAAATATTTGAATGATACAGCTGGTAAAGCCAAATATATAATCCACGCGTTGATGCCTTTATGCGCATCAGCAGGCAATAGTTTAGACATCCGGAATAGCATCCCGGCTATCATACAAACACCTATGAGTATAAAGTTGACCAAGTTTTTACCCTCTCTGTCGTTGCTACGCCCGACATCTCTACCTAAGTTTAGGGAGAGGAATTATTTATCACATTTTGCCCTTCCAAATCATTCCAAGCATAAAAACATCATACGCCAAATGGAAAAAGATCAGGTACCACAAATTCCCTTTGAATATTTTATACAACCAGGTAATGACCAATGCAAAAATAAAAATACCGATCATCGCTCCCACTCCCTCCTGCCAATGGTATAGCGCAAACAGAATGCTGGTAATTATTCCGCTTATGAGGAATGATTTGCCAAGCATTGTTCTGACCCTGTTAAAGATAAATCCCCGGAATACAATTTCTTCATAGGGAATCACCAAAACTGCCGCCAGCAAGATCAGGAACAAGTAATTAAGAAAATGATGCCGGATAAAATTAAAGTCAGATAGGTTAGCACTCTTAAAACCAAGATGTGTAATAAATGGCCCTAATATCCAGAAAGCAAAAGCAGCATAAAGCAAGCCGATAGCGCCGCCTGTATAAAATGCTTTAAACTTCAGGTCAGAGAAACGGAAGCCGATTGAATTAAAGCTTTCACCGTTAAAATTCAGGTAAACCCATATCACGCCCAGCACAACAAAGGGATAAGCATACATAGGCAGACGGGCGTAATGAGGGAACAGCATTGCAAATGCGACCATGACGCAATCCAGCCATACCCTGTTCTTTTTTCGGACAGCCATTTGTTATAGCGCCCTGTAATCTTCCCTTACCGGGCTGAAAATATCTATCAATTTACAATCGGTAACGGCCCTGCCGCCATGCTCCACATTGGAAGGAATTATGGCGAAAAATCCAGGTTCCAGTACCTGGGCATCACCATTCACAGTAAGTTCAAACTTGCCTTCTATTGCAAATGAGCATTGCTGATGCACATGCCTGTGCAGTGGTATCGAGCTACCGGCTTTTACGTCAATAAAATTGATGGTGTTGGTGTCGGTATGAACGAGTTTGGAGAAAAATCCAGGCGCCACTTCTTTGGTAGCGATATCGGAAAAGTATTTAAAAACGGATGTATCCATGATATTTGATTAGCGAACTAATCTACAATTACTGAACTTAAAACGCATCCAAAAAAATATTTTATTTATTACCCAACGTTTTCACATTTCCCTGCGATGATGTTATAAAATGAATATAAAAACCTAAACCTTATAAAATAAGAATGCCTAAACCCTACTCTACCTTAACCTTATCAAAATTGTTATTAACGGGTGCAAAATCAAAACTCGCATTTGCACCCAAAACAAAATGGCCGCCGCCGGATTAAAATAAACTGGCGGCAGCCTTATTAAATTGGCGAAGAGTTCTCGATGCACAGGTCAGAACACTCCGTTATTATTGATGCTCAATGCCTTAATATGAATGTTGTTTCACCCCTAAAAAATATCTGCGTTACCCGCTTAGGGTTAGTATTAACATTAATCTTTATTTGCATGAAAAAATAATTAATTTGACCGCGTTATATGCCTGTACTCTATCAGCTAAAAGTGTTTTGATTGTATTGAATGGGGCTTTCTAAAACACAGGAACAAAAACTTATCAAGGGTTGCCTTAATAACGACAGGGCATCGCAGGAAGCTTTGTACAAATTATTTCACGCTGATATGCTGCGAGTTTGCTATACCTATCTGAATGATAAGGAGTTAGCGCGCGAAGCTTTTAACACCGGATTTTTAAAGGTGTTTCAGTCAATCAAAAATTTTGATGATACAAAGGGGGAACTAGGTGGCTGGATCAGGAAGATCATGATCCATACGTCAATTGACCTATGCCGCAAAGAACTGACCTTTAAACATACAGTGCCTTTGGAAAATGAAGCTGAAGACATATTTATAGCACCAACGATTATAGAGCGTTTGCATTTTGAAGACATCCTGGCTAACATCCGGACTTTGCCTTATTCAATGCAAACGGTATTTAGTTTATATGTATTGGACGGCTTTACGCATAAAGAGATCAGCGAACAACTTGACATAAATGAAGCGACATCGAGATGGCATCTGTCCGAAGCCAAAAAAAGGTTAAAAGCATTGCTTGAAGACCCATCTGAAGGAAGGAGGGAAAAGGCAGTATGATGAATTTGATCCAATATCTTAAGCTCTGGCAACAGAAGAGAGGCGAACTGCAAGTTAATGCGGACGTAAATGCTGATTGGATGGAAATGAGTGCCCTGCTAGATCAACATATGCCTGGCAATACTGGCGGCACAGGCGGATCAAAACCGAAACTGAAACCAGGATCGGGCCTGGGTGGAATGAGCTTCTTGTCAACAGTGCTGATCATTGTCTCAATAACTGCTTTGGTTTATTTTGCTGCAAAAGCAGTTAAAACAAAGGAAAAGCCAGATAATACTAAAAATGAGAAACCTAGTAAAAATCGTGGTTTTAGCGGGAATGATTCTTCAGCTCAATCCGGCAATACACAACCGGGAACGGATTCTATTGGTAATGTGAATCAAAACTCAGATGCTGAGAATAAAACAGGCAGGAATGGTTCGGCCGCAAAGTCTGACAACCAACTATCAGGACAAGATTCTGCCGGCAATGCCACGCAACTTTCAGATGCCGGGATTAAAACAGGCAAAAATCTTTCTTCAGCTAAGTCTGGTAAACAGCAATCTGGATCGGACTCCGCCGGCAATATAAAGGAGTACTCAGATGCTGAGAATAAAACGGAGTCAAAATTATCGGCAGCAAATAAAAAGACATTAGGAGCGGTAAATTCAGACGCGGCAAAAACCTCTTCAGCTGAGGTATCGGCTATTAAAAAAGGATCAGGTATAAAAACACCCAATATGGCTGGCGGTAAAGATTTAAACCAGGCTATAAATGGAACATCTCCAGTCAATAAAATGGCAAAGTATGGCCGTAGCAATAGCAAAAAAGGGAATACAGGAACAAATAGACTAGGCTCATCTCAGGATGGCGCAAGTGAAGATGCCTCCTCCGAACCAGGAAGCAAAGATTTGAGTATGACCAACGACCAATATTATGCTCAGAGTAACAAATTGCTCTTATTGCCTCAGCCACTCCAAAGTCCCGTTGTAAGTTCAAAAGAAATTGAAAATTATCCAGTTGAAACCTACAGGATAGCCGCCCAACCAAGGTCTTCCACTTCAGCTAAAATCCAAAAAGATAAAGCAAAACTTTCGAATAGGTCATTTGAATGGGGCGTTTTGCTAGGCACTAATTCCAACCGCAGTTTTACAGCCCAAAACCAGAATCATAATTTCTATGGCAGCTTCCCGGTCGACTTTTTTACCGGTGCCTACGGCACTTATTACCTTAACCAGAAATGGGGCATCGGTACACAGGCAAATATATTAAACCCTATGGTTGTAAAGGGTATAACTTATACCGATCCGCTTGCCCCAAACAAGACTATGTCCGATTCCAAAAAGATCTATTCCGTACAGTTCCCGTTATTTGCTACTTATCAATTAACAAAAACCGTTGGCTTAAAAGCAGGACCGACGATCAGTTTTCCGGTAAAAGAATTTAGTACCTATGCGGCAACCGATTCTATCTCAGGTTCACTCATAACACATTCGCGGTATGACCAAAAAACCGACTATAGCTTTATGGGAGGAATAAACTTAAGATACAAATGGATAACCTTTGAAACAACCTACTTAAAGGGTTTAACCAGTCACAGTGTGATGTCGGACTCACTGATCCATAAATCCACCAATAATACATTCCAGTTTACGATCAAGCTGCGGTTGGGCACTATTAAACAGTAAAATCGGCCGTCTGCTTAAACTCCTTTGAACACAACAGTTGCATTATGCCCGCCAAACCCAAAGGTATTGCTCATGGCTACTTTTACTTTATGGTCTATTGATTCCTTTAACACGATTTTCAGGTCGGAAGGAATTTCGGGATCAAGTGTTTCCGTATTGATGGTCGGCGGAACGATACTGTTCTGAATAGCTAATATCGAAATGATCGCCTCAACCGCGCCGGCAGCTCCAAGCAAATGGCCCGTCATGGATTTGGTAGCGCTGATCTTCATATTTAAATCGGTACTGCTGCCTAAAGCTGAAATCGCTTTGGTTTCTGACAAATCTCCAACATGGGTCGATGTAGCGTGCATGTTCATATAGTCCACATCAGCTACGTTTATGCCCGATTCCTTCAGTGCTTTCTGCATGGCTTTTGTCGCCCCGATACCTTCAGGGTGAGTAGCTGTCATGTGATAAGCGTCTGCTGTCATGGCTGCACCAGTTACCTCTGCGTATATTTTTGCTCCACGTTTTACGGCGTGTTCGTATTCTTCCAGTATTAATGCTCCTGCGCCCTCAGCCATCACAAATCCATCACGGTTCACATCAAATGGACGTGAAGCACCTTGTGGATCATCGTTCCTGGATGACATAGCCTTCATCGAGCTAAATCCGCCAAAAGAAGCCGGGGTGATCGGCGCTTCTGAACCACCGCTCACAATAATTTTGGCATGCCCTAACCTGATGTGGTTAAAGGCCTCCATAATCGCAGTGTTAGAAGTAGCACAAGCTGATATCGGCGTATAGTTAACGCCCATAAAACCATTCCGGATCGAGATCATACCCGATGCCATATTGGTCAGGAATTTAGGTACAAAGAATGGACTAAACCTTGGATGACCATCGCCCACAGCATATTCGGTTACCTGTTGCTCAAATGTCTCCATACCACCCTGGCCGGTGCCCCATATCACACCCACATCAAATGGGTCCATAACACTCAGATCAAATCCTGAATCTTTTATGGCTTCATCAGTAGCGATCAAAGCATATTGTGTGAATGGATCGGTTCTTTTTATTTCGGCACGATCAAGATGATCGGTAACATTAAAATCTTTCAGTTCGCAGGCAAATTGTGTCCTGAATAATGACGGATCAAATTTGGTGATCCTGGCTGCCCCACTTTTCCCATCAACAATATTCTGCCAGAACGTTTTTACATTATGGCCAAGCGGCGTTAATGCTCCTAACCCCGTTACTACTACCCTGTTCAACATAGTTTTAAAATTTCGCGCAAATGTATGATACCGATTGGTATTTTTAGTAATCGGTATGTCAATACTATTATTAGCCGGCAAAGGTAACAAAATAAAAAAATCGCCATTCTTATTTGGATTAATTATAAATAAGCTTCATATTTGTGTCGCCTTACTAAATCAGGGCAGCAGGATAAAGAATGACAGAAGTTTTTGGTACCGACAAGGGTGCAATTTTTCAAAGTGATACAGAAAGGTGCTGGTATGTTGATT
>Ga0105240_10004346_pt1 | contig 21634 bp, 22 predicted proteins | sample KBSC54metaG_FD_80426 | JGI IMG/M metagenome (GOLD analysis project Ga0105240, IMG submission 80426) | Corn rhizosphere microbial communities from Kellogg Biological Station, Michigan, USA - KBS C5-4 metaG | ecosystem: Host-associated > Plants > Roots > Rhizosphere > Soil | place: Michigan, USA... | reverse complement strand
AGCGAAAGGACCCCCGTGGAGGTCTCCGCCCTAAAACCGCCCGCAGCGCCAGGTCTCAGGACCCCCTCGGCGTTGCTGCGATTGCAGTCCGACGAGCGCCTGATCGCGATGATCCGACGCGGACAGCACGCTGCTTTCGAGACCCTCTTCTCGCGCTACCAGTCGCGCCTTCTCGCGTTCTGTCGGCACATGCTCGGCTCCAAGGAGGACGCCGAAGACGTCCTGCAGGAGGTGTTCGCCGCGGCCTTCAACGCGATCCTCGCCGACGAGCGCGAGATCAACGTGCGCCCGTGGCTGTACCGGATCGCGCGCAACCGCTCGCTCAACCACCTGCGCAAGGCCAGCGCGATCGGCGTGGATTCGATGGATGTCCACTACGCCGAAAACGGCGTCTCCACGGCCGACAAGGCGATGCGCCGCGAGAGTTTCCGCCAGCTGATCGGCGACGTCCAACAGCTGCCCGAGACGCAGCGCACCGCCTTGCTGCTGCGCGAGATCGACGCGCTCTCCTACGAGCAGATCTCCGACGCGATGGAGACGACGGTGCCTGCCGTGAAGTCGCTGCTGGTGCGTGCGCGCATCTCGCTGGCCGAGGCGGCCGAGGCGCGCAAGCTGACTTGCGACGAGGTGCGCATGGAGCTGGGCGAAGTGGCCGAGGGCCTAGTCAAGCTAACCCCGTCCGTGCGCCGCCACGTGCGCGATTGCGAGCGCTGCCGCTCCTTCAAGAAGCACCTGAAGGAGAACAACCTCGCGCTGGCGGCGATCATGCCGGTCGCGCCTTTGTTCCTGCTCAAGAAGCTTTTGCTCTCCAAGCTCGGGGGAACCGCCGGCGCGGGCGGCGCGCACGTGGCCGGTGCTGGGGGCGCCGGCGCGGCGGCCGGTGCAACCGCTGCCGGCGGCGCAAGCGCGGGCGGCGGCTTGCTGACCGCCGGGGCTGGAGCGCTGGCCACCAAGGCTGTCGCCGGCCTTGCGGTAGCGGCGATCGTGACGGCGGGCACCGTCGAGGCCGAACACGCCTCGACTCGCCCCCACCATCACCACGCCTCCGTCGCCGCGGCTTCCGCGCCGATCGGCCCCGCGAGCGAACCGGTCGTGACCCGCTCACTCGCGCAGCCGACGAGCGTCGCACCACCGGCCGGCAGGGCGAGCCACCATCGCCACGCGGCAAAGCACACGGACAAGCCCAAGGCGCCCGAAGCGCCGGCGCCGGTCGCGACGACAGCCCCCGTCCAGAAGGCCATCCAGAACGTACAGACGGTCGCCGAGAAGCCGTCGACACCGCCTGTGACCCAAGTCACGACCGAATCGACACAATTGCCGAGCGGTCAGGCTCAGCAGCCGGGTGGCGAAACCGGCACCGTGACCGCTACGAGCACCCCGACGACGACGAGCACGGCCACGACGGGTGGAACCGAAGCGACACCGCCGCCGAGCACGACGACCACGCCGCCGCCGCCACCACCACCACCATCGACTTCCGAAACGACTGAATCGGGCAGCTCCGATCCGGTCAACGTGGGCGCCACTCCGCAGGATTCCGGTCCGGGCTCGGCCGACGAGGAAATAAAAGCGCCTTAGGCGGCTGAGCCGAAGGGGCTTTGCTAGCTAGAAGAACTAGCTAGCAAAGGGGTGTTAGCCCAGGCTGAACGTCTTCAGCGGCTTTTCGAGCACGCCCTGCGTGGCGACGGGCTTGGCGACGCTTGTATGTTCGCTGGTGAGCATCTCCAGCACTACCCCTTCGCGCACGGGCCCCCCGCTCGGCAGCAGGAAGATGTCGCGCCCTGACAGCCGATGGCCCTCGACAAGCGCGCTGTAGCGAATGTCGTAACCGGCGAGCGTCGAGGTTATCCGGGTCTTACCTTCGCTCTGGAGGCGGAAGCCGGCGAAGCGCCGCTGAAGTGCACGAATGTAGGCGGCGGCCCGCAGCGGCACCGCGCCGGTGACACTGCCTGAGTAAGGCTGCATTCGCAGTGGCGCCACCGCGAAGGAGTCCTCCAGTTGCCCATGCGAGCCGCGCGCGACCTTCACATACCCGCCCGGATCGGGGGCGGTCCGGTACAGCCCCCTGTAGCGGAAACTGAACGGCACCGGCCCGCCGTGCGAGTAGCTGGCGTCGAGCAGGCTCAGCACCGCGACGATCAGAAATACCGACAGCACCCCGCCTGCGACGATCGCGGCCGCGCGCGCAGCCGGCCTGACCGCACGCCAGCTCGGCTCGAGCAGCCGGCCGAGCGTAGGACCGTATTGCGGCTTCAACGGTATCGATGCCATCTGAAAGTGCGATCCGAGGCGCGCGCGATCACTCGCCGATCGAGAACAGCGCCTCGAGATCGTGTTTGGAGAACGCTGCGAAGGCGACCATCGTCTGCGTGCGCGCCACCCCTGAGAGCTGCCCGATCCGATCGGCGACGACATCGGCCAATTGCTCGTGGTCGGGCACGCGCACGATCGCCACGAAGTCCCACTGTCCGGTGACCGAGTAGGCCTCGGCCACCCCCTCGATGTCCGCGAGCTCGCCGCCAAGGGACGACAGAGCGTCGCGCTCCGCTTCGATCAGGACGATGGCGTGAGTCATGGCGAGTGCGTCTCGCCGGGCGCCAGCACGATCACCTCAATGCCACCCTGCCCTTGCACGTCGGCCTTGAACGCCTGCGCGTTGGTCTCGATCGGCGGGAACGTGTCGTAGTGGCAGGGAATCACCTGCCCCGCGCCGATCAGCCGCGCCGCTTGCACGGCATCGTGGCGGTCCATCGTGTAGTGCCCGCCGATGCACATCAGCGCGACATCGACCCCTCCTGCCGAGGACGCGTTCAGCGCCAGATCGGAGAACAGAGCGGTGTCGCCGAGGTGATAGATCGTCTTGCCCCCCATCTTCACGATCAGCCCGGCGGGCACGTTGACGGTCCCCTTCGGCGTGGTAGAGGTGTGCCAGGCGGGCACGAGCTTGACCGAGCCCCACTCCAGCTCCACGGTGCCGCCGAGGTTGGGATCGGCTACGTGCTCGAGACCTTCAGCGCCCAGCTCATTTGCGATCTCCACTATTGCTACCACCTGCGCGCCTGAGCGCTTGGCGATCGCCACCGTATCGCCGATGTGGTCGGCGTGCCCATGCGTGAGCAGGATCGCATCCGGATTCAGGTCGTCGGATGAGACGGCGGCCTTCGGGTTGCCGGTCAGAAATGGATCGATCAGGACGCTGGTGTCGCCGTCGCTGAGCTCGAAGGCGGCGTGGCCGAGAAAGCGGATCTGCATCGTCAAGGACTCCTGTCTGGTGATTGACTTGTGCGCTGTGCGGTCCGAGCCGCGTGCGCGACGCTCACGGCTGCCTCACCCTACCGAGGCCGGCGCCGAGCGCGAGCCCTATCGCCGCGCCCGTGACGCCCGCCAGCCAGCTCATCATCTCCCCGCGCGCGAACGGCAGCGCCAGCAGCACGGCGGTGAACGCCGCGGCGCCAAGCAGATCGGCCTCGTAGTACTCGCCGGCCCGTACAGCCAGCAGGTTGGGTCCCGCCCACGCCGCCAACAGCGCGAGCGCCCCCGCGTTTGCGCCCGTGACGAAGGCCACCGGATAGATGGCCTCGGCGGCCAGCGTGCCCGCAAGTTGGGCGGCGAAGAACAGGAAGATCACGACCAGCGGCCCGTGCTGGCGCTCGAGCAGCCCGCCGAACACCGCCACCGCGAGCAGCGTGGCGAACATCGCCAGGCCGGCCGAGAAGCCGCTGCCGTAGATGAACGTGGAGCTGAACGGGCGCCACCAGTCGCCGTGCAGCGGCCCGACGACGATCAGTTTTTCGACTTTCAGGTAGCCGCCCTGCGAAGCGATCCAGGCGACGGCGGCGACCGCCACCAGCGCCAGCGAGGCGTAGGGCGGCCCTTCGGCGCGCACGCCCTCCATCTCGCCATGGCGCAGCCGCCCCAGCCGCGTCTTTTCCAGCAGGCCCTGACGGGCGCCGCCCAACCGCTCGCGCGGCAACTTCGGCGCGCGCCGGCGCAGCCGATGACCGCAGTAGGGGCACTCGGTGATGTACGGGCTGACCTCCGATCCGCACTTCTTACAGACCACGAACAGATCGGCGCTTGAGGGCATCATGTCATTCTAGGCTCCGTAAGGCAATAGATTGTGCGGCTACACACCCGCCGTCCCAAAGGAGATCGATGCAGCTCGGCTACGAGAAGAAGCTCTACATCCTGGCCTTCGACCACCGAGGTTCCTTCCAAAAGAAGTTCTTCGGGATCGAGGGCGATCCGGACCCAGAGCAGACGGCGATGATCGCCGACGCCAAGCACCTCATCTTCGAGGGCATGCAGCGCGCCGTGGCTGGCGGCGCGGAGGCCTCGGTCACCGGCGTGCTCGTAGACGAGCAGTTCGGCGGCTCGGTGCCCGAGGAAGCGCGCGCGCAGGGCCTGAAGCTGGCGATGCCGGCGGAGCGATCGGGCCAGAACATGTTCGACTTCCAGTACGGGGACGAGTTCGGCGAGCACATCGCGCGCTTCGACCCGGACTTCACCAAGGTGCTCGTCCGCTACAACCCCGACGGCGACGCCGATGAAAACCGCGAGCAGTTGGGCAAGCTGAAGCGCCTGTCCGACTGGCTGCACGCGCACGATCGTAAGTTCCTGTTCGAGTTGCTCGTCCCCGCCGAGACCGCGCAGCTGCAGTCCGTGGAAGGCAGCACCGAGCGCTACGACTCCGAGCTGCGCCCCGCGCTGATGCGCCGCGCCATCGCCGAGGTCCAAGACGCCGGCATCGAGGTCGACATCTGGAAGATCGAGGGCGTCGACGAGCGCTCAGACTGCGAAATGCTCTCCGCCCAGGCGCGAACCGGAGGCCGCGACGGCGTGGTTTGCGTTGTGCTCGGCCGCGGCGCCGACGACGCCAAGGTCGACCACTGGCTGGAGCAGGCGGCCCCGGTCGAGGGCTTCGTCGGCTTCGCGATCGGCCGCTCGATCTGGTGGACCCCGTTGAAGGAATACGTCGACGGCAAGATCGAACGCTCCGTCGGCGCCCGTCAGATCGCCGAGAACTATCTGCGATTCGTCAAGGTCTACGAGCGCGCAGAGGGCAAGGCCCCGGTCAGTTAGTGCGCTGTGGGACGGTCGAGCCGATGAAGATGAGGCAGTCGCTCACCGAGCTCGAGCGCGCTTTTGCGCGCGAGATCTCGATCGAGCGCCACCGCCGCGCGTCGCTGCGCAAGACCACCGAGCAGCGTGCGATCAAGCGTGAGGTGCAGCGGCGCCACAAGCGCGGCTCGATGCGCTTCGTGCTGCTCGCACTAACACTGATCCTCACGGCCGTGATCGTCACGGCCGTGATGTTCCGCACGCTCTACCTGCTGCTCAGCTAGGCGCCGCCGGCGCCCGAACCCTCAGTAGGGCTTCTCAACTGCCCTCGCCCAGACGGCCCAAGGCGTCGTCGACATCGGCCCTGACAGCCGCGTCCGTGCGCGTGCCCTCGCTTTGTTCGCGCTGGATCTCGACGTATATCTCGGTGCGAAAAACCGGGATGTCGTGTGGCGCGTGAATGCCGATCCGTACCTTGTCGCCCACCACGGAGAGAACCGACACCTCGATGTCGTCGCCGATCATGATGCTCTGGTTAGGCTTGCGCGTCAGAACCAGCATTTTGCGAAGGCACCCTTCTAGTCGGCGGCGACGTTAATGAGGATGCGGAAAGCGCCCCAGCCTTCCGCTCTATGGCAAGCATAGTGTCCCGGTGCACAGAACGCCGACGCGCGTGGCCCACCGCGGCGTTGAGTGGGCGAGCCGTGGGAGCATGCGCTAGTCTCCCGGGCCGCTATGGCACGTAGATCGCTGCGACCCCACCTCAACCAGATCCGAAGCTGGGTACGCCAAGGGCGCACCGATGCTTGGGTGGCCCACCAGCTCGAGGTGACGGTGCAGGACATCGAGCAGTTCAAGCGCCAGAACGAGCTGCTTGGCGACGAGGCGGCAGCAGAGGGTACGGCTACCCCGTCCTACCCTGAGGAGATCGACCTGCGCGCCGAGGACGACAAGCTGATCGCAGCCGAACTGGAGGCCGCGGCCGAGCGCGCCAAGGCCGAAGCGGAAGCCGAACCAGAGGAGGACGAGGAGCCCGCTGCGGCCCCACGTCGGCGGCGCAGCCGTCGCGGTCGCCGCTCCACGCGCAGCACCGGCCCGCTCGAGGGCACTTTCGATCACGGCGAAGAGGGCTACGGCCTGTGGCTTGACCCGGCGATCCAGGACAACCCTGTGTACGCCGAGCATTGGGCGGGCCACCGCCCGGTCGAGATCACGGTCGAGGAGGACCAGATCGTGATCCGCAGGGTGGGCGAGGACTAGCGGCAGTCCGTCTCGGGCGTTTCGTGCACAAGGCCCCCCTTCGTGCACGAGGCCCCCTTTGTGCGCAAGGCCCCCTTCGGCGACCTAAGACCCCCCTTTTACCTAAGGGCCCCTTTGACCCAAAGGCCCCTAACTTTCGGCCGGGACCAGGCGGCCACCGGCGAAATCGGCCGCCTCACGTAGATAACGGGCGAAGGCGGCGTCGACCACGACGCGCGAATCCCATGCCCATGGATCGTCTGGCGCGATGTCCATCGCCAGTTGCAGGCACCAGGACGTGCCGCGACCATAGAGCTCGGCCAGCTCCTCGGCCGTGAAGCGGCCTCCCAGACGGCGGCGCAGCTCGGTCACAAGGACATCGACGATGCGCTGCAACAGGAGACGGCTGTCCGGTGGCGCGGCGGCGAGACGGCGCTCGCCCTGCTGCCACTGGTAGATCGCGTTGTCAAAGCTGGGCACGGCGCCCGAGGCTAGCAGTGCCGAAAGGCCCCCTTGTTGGCGCCTCAGTTATCCGGCAGACCGCTCACGACGTAAGCCTGCTCGCCGCCGCGAATCATGCCGAGCTTGCGCGCCTGCGTCTGCACCGCTCCCGGGCTGGCGAGCAGAGCGTGCTGATGCTCCAGTTGGCGATTCTGGCGTTCCAGAACATGCACCTGGGCCGCGTCGCGTTTGGACTCCCCCCAGGCCGAGAACAGGCGCAGACTCGCACTCAGATAGAGATAGGCGATCGCGACCATCACGGTGAGCATCGCCGTGCGGGCCAGGCGGTTCCACGGCACCCGCCGGACGGCCGGCGCGGAACCGGCCGTCCGCGGGCGCGAGCGCGAGCGGGAAGAGCGAGATGCAGGTCTCGTGGCAGCACGGGAGCGGGCGGTCGAGGCTGAGGCAGCGGGCATAGGGTCGCTTTCGCCCCCGCAGGCCGACCTCCTGCTCGCGGGATCTCGGCTGCGCGGCCGCGAGCTCGCGCTGTCGCACCGTTCAGCTGCGGAACACCGAGCGACCGGGGAACTCGGCGTCGGCTCCGAGCTGCTCCTCGATACGCAGCAGTTGGTTGTACTTCGCCACGCGGTCAGAGCGCGAGGGCGCCCCCGTCTTGATCTGGCCGCAACCTGTGGCCACCGCCAGATCGGCGATCGTCACATCCTCGGTCTCGCCGGAGCGATGACTCATTACGGCGGTGTAGCCGGCCTCGCGGGCCATCGCGATGGCAGCCAGCGTCTCTGAGAGCGTGCCGATCTGGTTGACCTTGATCAGGATCGAGTTGGCGACGGCCAGATCGATGCCGCGGCGCAAACGCTCGGTGTTGGTGACGAACAGGTCGTCGCCGACCAGCTGCACGCGCTCGCCCACGCGCTCGGTGAGCGCCTTCCAGCCCTCCCAATCCTGCTCGTCCATCCCGTCCTCGATCGAGACGATCGGATAGCGAGCGGCCAGATCGGCCCAGTAGTCGGCCAGCTGCTCGGCGCTGAGCGTGCGTCCCTCGTGCTCGAGCGAGTAGGCGCCGTCGCGGTACAGCTCGCTGGTGGCTGGGTCGAGCGCGATCGCGACGTCCTCTCCGGGACGGTAGCCGGCGGCTTCGATCCCGCGTACGAGCATCTGCAGCGCCTCCTCGTTGGAGCCGAGATCCGGCGCGAAGCCGCCCTCATCGCCGCCGGCAGTGCTGAGGCCGCTCTCGTGCAACGTACGCCCCAGCGCGTGGAAGACCTCCACGCCCATGCGCAGGCACTGCGAGAACGTGGTCGCTCCACACGGGACGACCATGAACTCCTGGAAGTCCACCCTGTTGCCGGCATGAGCGCCGCCATTGAGGACGTTCATCATCGGGACCGGCATCACACGGGCGGTCTCGCCGCCGAGATAGCGCCACAGCGGCAGGCCCTCCTCGGCCGCTTGGGCGTGCGCGACCGCAAGCGAGACCCCGAGGATCGCGTTGGCCCCCAGCCGCGACTTGTTGGGCGTGCCGTCGAGCGCGATCAACGCGTCGTCGAGCCCTTTTTGATCGGCGCCATCCATGCCGGCGACCGCGCCGGCGATCTCGCCGTCGACGTTGGCCACGGCCTTGCTCACACCCTTGCCGAGCCAGGCCTCGCCACCGTCGCGCAGCTCGGTCGCCTCGAACTCCCCGGTCGAGGCGCCCGAGGGAACGGCGGCGTGACCGTGGGCGCCGGAGCGCAGCGCCACCTCCACCTCCACGGTCGGGTTGCCACGGCTGTCGAGGATCTGGCGGGCGTGGACTCTCTCGATCTGGCTCATCTCTCTCCGTTCTGGATCTGCTCGGCAAAGCGCTGGGCGGCGGCACGCAGCGCAAGCTCAGGGTCGACCTTCGCCATGCGTGCCTCGTCGACGAGCGCGAACAGCCGCTCGCCGATGTCGCTGAAGCATTCCCGATCGACGCCCTGGGCGTCCGTTGCGTCGCTTGCGCCGTCGGCGCGAGGGTGCAATCCCGCCGACGCGGCGCGACGCTGCAGCTTGCGCGCATACAGCAGCGCCGGCAGGTTCTCCGGCACCTCGCCAAAGACACCGGGCTCACGGCCGCTCTCGGTCGTCTTGATCGCATCCCAGTTGCGCAGCACCTCACCCGCATCGGCGACCTCGGTGTCCGCGAACACATGCGGATGGCGGCGGATCAGCTTCTGGCGGCAGTGCTCGGCGACCTGCGCCAGGTCGCCGGCGCCGCGCTCTTCCAACAACAGCGACAGGAACATAACTTGAAAGAGCACATCGCCCAACTCGTCCAGGAGCTTGCCGTCGTCGCCACTGTGAGCCGCGTCGGCCAGCTCATAGGCCTCCTCGACAGTGTGCGGCACGATCGAGCGCTCATCCTGCTCGCGATCCCATGGGCACTCGCGGCGTAGGCGGTGCGTCAGCGCGTCAAGGTCGGCCAGCGCCTGCGAGGCCTCGGCCAAGCGCGGCTACTTCTTCGTGCCAGACGAGCCGGTGCTCGTCTGCGGCGTGCCTGTCTGCGGCGTGCCTGTCTGCGGGACGGCCGTGCCGGGCGAGGTGGAGGTGGCGGGAGCCTTGTAGCCCTTGCAGTCCTTCACCGAGTATTCAGGCCGGCATTCGGTGCGGCCTTCCCACTTCTTGCGGAAGTTCTTGACGAATTCGCTGAGCGCCTTCTGCTGCTTCTGCGCCGTCAACTGCTGCTTAATCGACGACTGCACAGAGGACAGCGGCTGCTGATTGGCGGGCAACGTCTTCTTGACTTCGTAGATGTAGTAGCCGAACGGAGTCTTGATCGGACCGCCGAGCACGTTCAACTGAGCTTTGAAGACCGCTTCGTCGAGCGCCTTCTGCTCCTGGCCCTTGACGACACCCGGCAGCGATCCGCCCGCCGCCTTGCTGACCGGGTCGATCGAGACGGCCTTGGCGACGCTCGCAAAGCTCTTGCCCGACTGGATTTCTTTCTTGGCCTTTTCGGCCTGAGCCTGCGCCTTGGTCAGGATGATCAGGATGTTGCGCCGTTCAGGCTGGCCGTACTGCGACTTGTGCTGTTCGTAGTAGGACTTGATTTCCTGCTGGCTGGGCTTCTTACCCGCATCCTTGCTGACCTTCTGCTGGATCTTCGAGGAGAGCATGTCGAGCTTCACTCGCAGCAGCAGATCGGAGACGGTCTGTCCCGAGCTGGCCAGGAACTTCTTGAAGTCTCCTTCCTTGGGGAACTGCTGGCTCTTGATCTGGTTGAACTGCTTCTGCACTTCCTTGTCAGCGACTTTCACGCCCTGGGCTTCGGCTTCGCCGAGCACCCAGTTGGCGGAGATCAGGAAACCGAGCACCTGCTGCTTGAGCGCCGTGTACTGCTGTTCACACTGAGCCTTGAGCGTCGCCGCCGTCGGCTTTGGCTGACCCTTGGCCGGCTTGGGCGCGGTCGCTTCCAGGTGGGCGACACAGGCTTTGTAGGTGGGCGGGTCCGGCACGACCGGCTTGGCGGCCTGCCCCGTAGCGCTGGCGGCGGCGCTCGAGCCGGCGGCGACCATCATCCAGTGGTTGAAGGTGCTGGTCGTGATCGGGTTGCCGTTCACGCTGACCACGGCGTTGCCGGGTATGCCGCCGCCGCACGCGACGAGCGTCACCCCCACAAGCAAAACGGCGCCGAGCGCCGCGATTGGACCCTTTAGCTTTCGCACGACGCGGGCACTCTAGCGGAACGAGCCAAGCGATGCTTAACGAGTTGCTTAAGAGCTTCTAAGCCGCCTCGCGCACCACCGCGAGCAGCACGTCCGCGGCGCGTACGACCGCCGGGAAGCGCTCGTCGCCGTCCTTTGGAACGCGCACCGACACCTGCGAGCGGCCCGCCTCGTACAGCGCCTCGGGCAGCTCCTGGCGCAGGCGCTTGGCGCGCACCGAGTCGAGGTCGATCGGAGTTACCGCCAGCCGGTCTCCACGGAAGCTGACCGCGTCCGCGCCGGCCTGGCCGAACTTGATGCGGGCCCGCTGCAGCGCGAGCAGGTTGGCCAGCGGCTCAGGCACCGGCCCGAAGCGGTCCTCGAGCTCCTCGCGCAGCCGTTCCACCTCTGCGACCTCGACAGCGCCGGCGATGCGGCGGTGGATGTCGATCTTGGCCTGCTCGTAGGGGATGTAGTCGGCCGGGACGTAGGCGTTCACGTTGACATCCAGTCGCACGGGCTCGGGCACCTCCCGCATGGTTTCGCCGTCAGCCGCGCTTGCTTGGAGCACGGCTTCGTCGAGCATCTGCATGTACAGCTCGAAGCCGAGCGCGGCTACGTGCCCGGACTGCTCGTCGCCGAGCAGATTGCCGGCGCCGCGAATCTCTAGGTCGCGCATCGCCACCTTGAAACCCGCCCCCAGCTCGGTGTAGTCGGAGAGAGCGGAGAGGCGCTGCGCGGCCTCGGGCGTGAGCGCGGCGGCGGAGTCGTAGAGCAGGTAGGCGTAGGCGCGCTCGCGCGAACGCCCGACCCGGCCACGGATCTGGTAGAGCTGGGCCAGCCCGAACGCGTCGGCATGCTCGACGATCAGCGTGTTGGCCTGCGGGATGTCGATGCCCGACTCGATGATCGAGGTGCACACGAGCACATCGGCCTCACCGCGCAGGTAGTCCATCATCACGGCCTCCAGCTCCCCCTCCGCCATCTGGCCGTGGGCGACCGCGAAACGCACTCCCGGGCACATCGCCCGCAGTCGGGTAGCGGTGTCCTCGATCGACTCGACGCGGTTGTGCAGGAAGAACGCCTGGCCTTCGCGAGCGTGCTCGCGCACGATCGCGCGCTTGACCAGCTCCTCCTCGTACTCGCCGACATAGGTCTTCACGGGCCGCCGCCCCTCCGGGGGCGTCTCGATCACCGATATCTCGCGCAGGCCCGCCAGTGACATCTGCAGGGTGCGCGGGATCGGCGTCGCCGACATCGAGATCACGTCCACCTTCAGCTTCATCTGGCGCAGCAACTCCTTCTGCTTGACGCCAAAGCGCTGCTCCTCGTCCACGATCAACAGCCCGAGGTCCTTGGCGCGCACGTCGCGCGAGAGCACGCGGTGGGTGCCGATGAGGATGTCGATCTTGCCGGAGGCAAAGCCCGTCAACGCTTCCTTCTGCTCGGCGACCGAGCGGAAGCGTGAGACGTGATCGATCGTCAGCGGATAGTCGGCAAGGCGCTCGGAGAAGGTCCCGTAGTGCTGTTGGGCAAGGATCGTCGTCGGCACCAGCATCAGCACCTGCTTGCCGTCGCCAGCGGCCTTGAAGGAGGCACGCAGCGCGACCTCGGTCTTGCCGTACCCAACGTCGCCGCAGACCAGGCGATCCATCGGCCGTGGCGCCTCCATGTCGGCCTTGACCAGCTCGATCGCCTCGAGCTGGTCGGCCGTCTCGGTGAACGGGAAGCGCGCCTCGAACTCGCGTTGCCACTCGCTGTCGGGCGGAAAGGCGTGGCCACTGCGGCGGCGGCGCTCGGCGTAGAGGTTCAGCAGCTCGCCGGCCAGCTCCTGCGCCGCCCGGCGCGCTCGCGCCTTCATCGTCTCCCAGCGCGTACCGCCGAGCTTCGATAGCGGCGGAGCTCCGTCGGTTGCGCCCGCGCCAACGTAGCGGGAGATCTTCGCCAGCTGGTCGGTGGGGACGAATACGCGGTCGTCGCCCTGGTATTCGAGGTAGAGATAGTCGCGCGTGACCCCCGCCACGGTGCGCGTCTGAAAGCCGGCGAAGCGAGCGATGCCGTGGTCCTCGTGCACGACGATGTCGCCGGTGCGCAGATCGGTAAACGAGCGCAGCGCCCCACGGCGGGCGGGGCCGCCTTCGGGCGTCCCCTCGCCGGCTCCGCGCGCCGCTCGGCGCCGGCGCAGCAGCCGGTGCTCGGGGAACACCGCCAACTTCAGCGAGGGAGCGACGAACCCCTCGCGCAGCGAAGCGGCGACGAAGCGCAGCGCCGGCTCCAGGGGCGCGCGCGCGACATCGACGTCGCCGTCGAGCCAGTCGGCTTGAAGGCGCGCCAGGTTGTACGCGGCGCGCTCGCCTTCGCCGCGCCTGGGGAAGGCGACGACGGTGCGGTAGCCGGAGCGAACCAGCTTCTCGAGCTCGGGCTCGGCCTCAGCCAGCGAGCGGGCGGCCGTGTCGGCGGCAGAAGCGCGTAGTTCGATCTCCTGATCGCCGGAGATCGCCGACAACCACACCTTCGTGCGCGCGTCGACGCTCGCCCGCACCTCGGCCGGCGGCACGTACAGGTGGTGGGCATCCTCGTCGGCAAACGCCGCGCAGACGTCGTTCCAATGATCCTCGAGCGCCGGCGCCAGCTCCTCCTCGGCGGCGACGAGCACCTGGACGCCGCCGTGAGCCCCGCCGTTCCCGCCGCCCGTGCCCGTGTCGAGCAGGTCGAGCAGCGCCCGGAAGCGCTCGACCGGCAACAACTCGGCGATGTCCGGGCGGCCCTCGGCCTCGCCCTCGTCGCTCGTAGCTCGCGTGGCGAACGCCCCAGTGGCAGCAGCAATCTCGGCCAGCTCGCGGTGCTCGGCCGCGAGCTCGGCCGCCGGCGCAATCTCGACCTGTTCGACGTCGCCGAGCGAGCGCTGGGTGAACGTCGAGAACCAGCGCAGCGATTCGATCTCGATGTCGAACATGTCGACGCGCACGGCGTGCTCCTCGGTCGCCGGGTACACGTCGAGCAGCCCGCCACGCATGGCGAACTGACCGCGCTCGGTGACCTGATCGACGCGCTCGTAGCCGGCGGCCACCAGCTCGGCGGCGCACTCGTCGAGGTCGAGCAGCTCGCCGACCCGCAGCGCGAAAGAGCGCGGGCGCAATGCCGGATCGGGGACCTTCTCCGACAGCGCCACGGCGGAGACGACCACTACAGGGGCCTCGCCGTCGGCTTGCGCCGTCGTTGCGCCCGCGCCCTCAATGCCGGCCGCGGCGCCGGCGCCGCCGGCCAGCAGCGCGTCGAGCGCGGCCACGCGCAAGCCCACCAAGTGCGGCGGCGGGGCCAGGTGCGACTCGTAGGCAACGCCACGAGAGGGGTACAGGCGCACGCGCCGCGGCGCAAGCCAAGCGCTCAGATCGGCCGCCAGGTCGCGGGCGGCGCGGTCGTCACCGACGACCACGAGCGCGGGGCGTGTGCGGTCGTCGTCCAGCAGCGCCGCGATCAGGAACGGGCGCGCAGAGGCGGAGACGAAGGCGCGACCGCCGTCGCGGGCAAGCGTTGTGGCAGCGGCGTCCTGGTCGATCGCGCCGAGCAGAGAGCGGAGTGGCATCGGCTACTCCAGACCTAGCACGACCCGCTCGACGGCCTGGCAGGCGTGGTCGATCAGCTCGTCCAGGTCGGCTGCTGGCTCCGCAAAGCGGCCGAGCACGTAGGCGGAGACGACCTGGGGATCGGTCGAGGCGGGGCGCCCGACGCCGACGCGCACGCGCATGAACTCGCCGCCGCCGAGCTCGCGCTTGAGCGACTTCAGACCATTGTGGCCGGCGAGGCCGCCGCCAAGGCGCGTACGCACGTCGCCGAAGGGAAGGTCGATCTCGTCGTGCACGACCAGCACCCGCTCGAGGGAAACCTTCAGCGCCCCGCGGGCCGGGCCGACCGATCGCCCCGCGTCGTTCATGTAGGTCTGCGGGCACAGAATGGCCACTCTCACCCCTGAGACCCCCGTGTCCGACCTGGCCGCCGAGGCGCCCGCGTCGGCCGGCAGGAAGACTCCCGCCCTGACTCTCCCCTCGGCGAGCCGGGCGCGGAAGCGGTCCTTGGCGCGGCCGAGGCCCCACCGCTCGGACAGGCGGGCGGCGACCATGAAGCCGACGTTGTGGCGGGTGGCGGCGTGCTCAGGGCCTGGATTGCCCAGACCTACGATCAGCCAGTCGACCGGCGCGCCGCCGCCAAAGGGGCGCAGCTTCTACTCCTCGGAGGAGGAGGACTCCTCAGCGGACGCCTCGGCGTCGGCCTCGCCGACCAGCTCGGTCTCGCCTTCGGGCTCGATCTCCTCTTCGGACTGCAGCCGCGGCGCCGACAGCGTGGCCACTGTCGTCTCCACGTCGTCCAGCAGGGTGACACCGTCAGGGACGGCGATCGACTCCAGTGCGAGCGTGTCGCCGATCTGCATCTCGCCGAGTACATGGACGATCGACTCGGGAATCGCGGTCGGCAGCGCTTCGATGTTCAGCTCGCGTGTCAACTGCTCGAGCACGCCGCCTTCCTTGACGCCGGGAGTGTCGTCAACGCCCTCCAGTTCGAGCGTCACGACAGCGTGAATCGCCCTGTCCAGGCGCACGCGCAGCAGGTCGACGTGCGTGGTCTGGCCGCGCACCGGATCGCGCTGGGCCTCCTTGAGAACGACCGGCGTCGCCTTGGCGCCGTCGACGCTGAGATCGACCACCGCGCCGGCACCAGCCAGGGCGAGGCGCAGCTCGCGCGCGTCGACGCTGAAGCTGAGCGGATCGCCGCCGCCGCCGTAGAGCACTCCGGGGACGCGACCGCCGCGGCGCAGGCGCCTAGCCGAACGCGAACCTTCGGCGGCGCGGCTGGACACCTCTAGCTTTGTCGTGGTCGTGGCCATAGAAGGTCGCTGACTTTAGCAATCCGCTTCGCCCGGGATAGGCGCGCTCAAGCCGGTCAGGGTCACCGACAGGCCGGAGAGGAAGTTGCCCTTGCGGCTGACCGACACGCACTGCACCGTTGGCAGGCGCCCGATCACCGTCCAGGCGACGCGTGTCGTGCCGCTGGCGCTGGTGACGGCGTAGGCCGTTTGCGAGCTGAGCGTGAGGATCTTCACTGACCCCGAGCGCCGTAGCTTGGCCGCGTTCTGCTGAGCCTGGGCGACACAGCCGGGGTGGGCGCGACAACCGGACAGACGCGCGATCAGGCCGTTCGCGTTGCCCGCGGCCTCGGCTCGCAGCACGGTGAGGATGTCGGCGCGTTCGACGTTCTCGGTCGAGAGATACCTGGCCAGCAGGACGCTGAACACCAGGAACATGACCAGCGCGACCGAGCCGATCACAATCAGTCGCCGGCGCGGGAGCCCCCGTTGTTCGCGCAGCCAGTCGCGTGGACGGCGCGGAGGGGCCTCAGCGCCCACGTCGGAGCCGGAGCCGGCATCGGCGGACGTCAAAAGAGCTGGTTCTCGCCGCCGAAAACTTCGCTGACCGAGTCGTCGGTGAAGATGCGGCGGATCGAGTCGGTCAACAGCTCGGCGCAGGGAAGCACGCGGATGTTTGCCGACCCATCCGCCCCACCGGGCCGTACCGGGATCGTGTCGGTGACGACGATCTCCTTCAGGCCGGAGTCGGCGAGGTTCTCGAAGGCGTTGCCGGAGAGGACCGCGTGGGTGGCGGCGGCATACACGCACTTGGCGCCGGCGTCGAGCACGGTGCGGGCGGCGGCCTTCAGCGTGCCGGCCGTGTCGATCATGTCGTCGACGATCACCGCCGTCTTGCCGCGCACGTCGCCGATCACGTACCCGATCTCGGCGACCTGCTGGGCTGGTCGCTCCTTGTCGAGGATCGCCAGCTCGGCGCCGATGATCGAGGCGAACTTCTTGTTCAGCTTCACACGGCCGGCGTCCGGCGCCACGACGACCAGGTCGGAGAGGTCGAGGTCCTCGAAGTACTGGGTGAGCATGAACAGCGCGGTCATGTGATCGACCGGCTTCTGGAAGAAGCCCTGGATCTGCCCGGCGTGCAAGTCCATCGTCAGGACGCGATCGGCACCGGCCGCCTCGATCATGCGGGCGACCAGGCGCGCGGAGATTGGCTCGCGGGGAGCGGACTTCTTGTCCTGGCGTGAATAGCCGAACCATGGTGTCACCGCAATCACACGGTGGGCAGAGGCGCCCACGGCCGCGTCGATCATGAACAGCAACTCCATCAAGGAGTCGTTGGCCGTGACTCCGGTGACTGGGTTGCCGCAGGTGGACTGGACGATGAACACGTCGGCTCCGCGGATCGATTCGTCGTAGCGGCAGTACACCTCGCCGTTGGAGAACGTCTTCAGCGTCACCGGACCGACATCGACGCCGAGCTTCTCAGAGATGTCGACCGCCAGCTGTGGGTTGGCGCGGCCAGAGAAGAGCATCAGCCGCTTGTCATAGTCGATCGGCAGGCTCGTCGAGGGCTGCTCGCGCGTGTCGATCACGCTCATCTCACCGGGGAGTGTAGAGGCCGTAAGGGACGGTGCCCTAGTCGCCATGTCCGTCGGAGGCCGAATCGGACTTCGCCTCAACCGCTTGACGCGCTCGCCGCTCGCTGTAGCCCTCGATGTTGGCCTGGCGCGCGCGGGCCACCGCCAGAGCGCCCTCGGGCACGTCCTCGGTAATGACCGAGCCGGCGGCCGTGTAGGCATCGTCGCCGAGCGTGACCGGCGCGACCAGCGACGTGTCAACACCCCCCTTTACGCGACTGCCGATCGTGGTCCGGTGCTTTGCATGCCCGTCGTAGTTGGCGGTGATCGTGCCGGCGCCAAGGTTCGTCTGCTCGCCGACGTCGGAGTCGCCGACGTAGGAAAGGTGCGGGATCTTCGTGCCAGCGCCGATGTCCGAGTTCTTGATCTCCACGAACGTGCCCGCCTTGGACCCGTCGCGCAGCACCGCACCGGGGCGCAGGTAGGCGAACGGGCCGACACTGACGCCGTCCTGCAGCGTGCAATCGACCAAATACGAGCAGCGCACCGTGCAACGCTCGCCGATGCGGGTGCTGCCGAGCAACGTCGTGAACGGCTCGATCGTAGTGTCCTGGCCGATCTGCACGTCCACGTCGATCCGGGTCGACGCGGGGTCGACGATCGTTACGCCGGCGAGCATGTGCCGCTCGCAGATCGCGCGCTGGGCGATCGCGCGCACGCGGGCAAGAGCGACGCGATCGTTGACGCCGAGCATTAGGCCCTGATCCTCGACGACGTGCGCGGCGATGACCTTGCCGTCGGAGCGCAACAGGTCGAGCGCCTGCGGCAGGTACAGCTCTCCTTGAGCATTGTCTGCGCTCAGCCGCGGCAGCGCGTCAAGCAGTGCGGCGCCGGAGAAGACGTAGATGCCGGAGTTGACCTCCTTGATCTCAAGCTCCTCGGTAGTCGCGTCCCCGGCCTTCTTGGTCTCCACGACCCTTGCCACCGCGCCGTCGGGGTCGCGCACCACGCGCCCGTAGCCGGTCGGGTCATCCAGCACTGCGGCGGCCATCGTGGCGGCGGCGCCACTGACGGCGTGAGCGTCCACCAACTCGCGGATAGCCTCGGCGCTCACCAACGGCACGTCGCCGCTGAGCACGACCACGGGCGCGTCGGCGCTCACCTGCTCTGCCGCCGCCTGCACGGCCCCGCCGGTGCCGTTGGATTGCGGCTGCACCGCCAGATCCACCCCCTGCGGCAGCACAGCCTCGCATGGGCGGGCGGGCGAATCGACGACGACGACCTTCTCAGCGCCGGCCGCGAGCGCCGCCCGCACCGGCCACAGCACCATCGGCAGGCCGCACAGCTCGTGCAGCACCTTCGGCGTGGCCGAGCGCATGCGCGTGCCCTGCCCGGCGGCGAGGATCAGGACTGTGGGAGACGCGCTCATCGCGATGACTCTAGTTGCCGGCCCAGCGGGGAGGGCCTGACGGCGCACAGCGCCGCACGGACTGGGGGGCAGGGATTCGAACCCCGATTCTCAGGACCAAAACCTGATGTCCTGCCATTGGACGACCCCCCAAGGGGACCACAGACTCTACCGTCGCTATCCGCGCCGCGAGGAGCGCCGCGGAACCCGGCCCGCACGGGCCCCATCCTCGGAGGCCGGACCGCGTGTCGAAGAGAGGCCAAGCACCCGCATCGCCTTCAGTCCCAGGCTCAGCTTCTCGCGGCCGTCTGAGGACGAGACATCAAGGCCCGTCAGCTCGCGCACACGCTCCAGACGGTAGTAGACCGTGTGCCGGTGGGTGAACAGGCGCTGCGCCGTGCCGGCGACGTTGCCATCGGCCTCCAGGAAACGCTCGAGCGTCTGCAACAGCTCGGTCTCGTACTGCTCGTCGTAGGCCACTAGCGGCTCGACCGTCTCGGAATAGAAGCGCTGCAGCTCAGCGGGGTTCTCGGTCATCGAGCTGAGCAACAGGCGATATGCGCCGGTCTGCTCGAAGGCGAGCACGCCATCCTGCGCTTCGCCCTCGGCGACGTTGGCCGCAAGCAGCGCCTCCCCGCCGGCGCGGCGCAGGTCGGCCGGGTCCTCGGCCAGGCGGCTGCGGCCCACCGCGAACGTGTAGCCGGAGAGAGCGCTCTGCATCTCGCGCAGGACGCCTTCGCCGGCACGAGCGGTCAGCTGCTCGTCGCGGCCGGGCACGAGCAGCACGATCTCCACGCCGCCCGCTCCCTCGCGCTCGGACAGCGCGGCAATCGCCCGCGGTGCCGCCGCCCGGGCGCCGCGCTCGGCGACCGCGCGCGCGCGGGCGCGCCAGCCCTCCTCTGTGGGCACCTGCGGGTGCGCGCGGGCGACGATCACACTGGCGCCGTCGTGCAGCTCGATCGAGACCTCCCGCGCACGCGCGAGGATGTCCTCGCGCGCGGCGGGCTCGCCGCCGAGAGCGAAGCGCAGCAGCTCGGCCGCCGCGGTCTCGGAGGCGAGGTCGGGGGCGCGCACGCGCTCGACCTCGGAGGCGATCATCGTCACCAAGAGCCGACGTACGAGCGGGCTGGGCTCGGTGCGGGCGCGCATGTGAAGCGTTCCGACGACCGCGTCGGCGACGCGCAGCGGCAGGCTCGTCACCCCCTCTCCACCGGCGAGCAGCGAGCGCTCATCAGCGCTCGAGCGAGCTGCCACGGCGATCGCGGCGCCCACCGCGTCGGTGACGGCCAGGCTGGCGTCGAGCGCCTTGGATGCCGCCCGCACGACCTCGGGCAGGCCCGCCCCGGACTCGACCGCCTCGGTAACGGCGTCGAGGCCGGTCAGCTCAGACACCGGTCAGCCCCAGAGATAGACAGCCGCCAGCGCGGCAAGGACGCCACCGCCGGCAAACACGAGCAAGACGTACAGCGACAGCACGGTCGCGGCCATGCGCTCCCACACGCGCGAGTAGGAGCTCCACGCCGGCGCCAGGATCAGCCCGACGTATAGCGCGAAGCCGAACACGCCCGCGCAGGCGGCTACCAGATAAGTGATGAAGTTAGTGCTCACAGCGTCAGCGCATTCTTACGCACCAAGGGGCCGTACCGCAGCAAAGCCAGCGCCCACCGTCTCGGCCGCTATCGGCGCCGGCAGGCGACCGGCCAGCGCGGCGGCGGCACGGCGCGCCCGCTCGGGGCCGTTGGCGCGCGCGAACAGCCCCACCACGGTTGGACCCGAGCCGCTGACGAACGCATGCTCGGCGCCGGCTTCCGCGGCCTGCGCCAGTGCCGGCGCAACCTCAGGGGATAGGGACTGGCATGCATCCTGGAGATCGTTCGCCAGCAGCACTCGCCCAGGCAGAGCAGTCCCCAACGCGAGCGCGGCGCGCAACCCCTCGCGACGGTCCGCCAGGTACCGCGCATCTCGTGGCGGCTGCATCGCGTCGGCCTTTGCATATACCTCCGCGGTGGAGAGCCCCTGCGCCCCAGGCAACACCAGCACGCCGACAGGCGAGAACGGGTCCGGGAGCGGCTCGAGCAACTCACCGACGCCGCTCGCGAGCGTGCGCGCCGGGGCGAGGAGGGCGGGGACATCCGCGCCGAGCTCGGCGGCAAGCGCGAGCAGCAGATCCATATCCCCAATACCGCTGGCCGCCTGCATCAACCTGAGCGCGGCGCCGGCGTCGGCCGAGCCTCCCCCCATACCGGCGGCGACGGGGATGCGCTTGTCGACGCTCAGGCGGATCGGGCTCTCGTGCCAGCCGGTGGCCTGGCGGAAGCGCTCGATCGCGCGCGCGGCGAGATTCTCCCCCTCGACGCCAGGGCACACCACTTCGTCTCCGTCGGCGGCCGGTTCGAGCGTGAGCTCGTCGGCAAGCGAGATCGGCTGCATCACGCTGACCAGCTCGTGCTTGCCGTCCTGCCGCGCTGCGCCGACGAATAGACCGAGGTTGATCTTCGCCGGAGCGAGCGTGCGCAGCGGCAGCGCCATCGGGACCAGAGCGGCGTCGCTTGCGCTCATCGCAATCCGAGCGCCTCCGCGAGCGCGACGAACTCCGCTGGCGCCAACCGCTCGGCGCGCACGTCCTCGGTGTGGCCGAGCGCGACAAGCGCTGCTCTGGTCGCCTCGCGCCCCGGACCGACCCCGCTCAGCGCCAACGAGCGCGCAAGCGCCTTGCGGCGGTGGGCAAAGGCGGCGCGGACGAGCTTTTTTACCGACGGTGTAGCGCCGGGGCCACGACGGACGATCCGGACCAGCACCGAGTCCACGTTAGGCACCGGCCGGAACACAGTTCGCGGAATGCTCCTGAGGACCTTCACCTCTCCGGCGAGCTGCGCCAGTACCGACGTCACCCCGTAGTCCTTGCCGCCGGGCGACGCCGCGAGGCGCTCGCCGACCTCGCGCTGCACCATCGCCAGCCAAAGGCCGACACTCGGAAGCTCTTCGATCGTGCGCAGCAGCACGCCGGCGGCAACGCCGTAGGGCAGGTTGGCGATCAGCTTGCTCGGCGGCGGCTCGAGCGCGCACAGGTCCAGCTTCATCGCGTCTGCCCACAGCACGCTGACGTTGGCGAGCGCTCCGATCCGTGCCATCAGCGGCTCGCGCAGGCGCTCGTCCAGCTCGACCACGTGCAGCCATCGGACGCGCGGCGCGAGGTACGCACTGAGCATCCCTTCACCGCCACCGACCTCCAGCACGATGTCCTGCTCTGAGAGCTCGGCTTCGCGGCCGATCACGTCGAGGATATTTGGATCTACCAAGAAATTCTGGCCGAGATCCTTCGCCGGCCTGCCGGTTGCGGCTGTACGTCGCACACCCGCTT
>Ga0105240_10004344_pt1 | contig 21638 bp, 17 predicted proteins | sample KBSC54metaG_FD_80426 | JGI IMG/M metagenome (GOLD analysis project Ga0105240, IMG submission 80426) | Corn rhizosphere microbial communities from Kellogg Biological Station, Michigan, USA - KBS C5-4 metaG | ecosystem: Host-associated > Plants > Roots > Rhizosphere > Soil | place: Michigan, USA... | reverse complement strand
TTCAGGATCTGTTGCTGAAGATGCACAATTTATTACCATGCTTGATCGCTTTTTCCATGAAGCACTAAAAATAACTAATTACGCTCTTGTTCTTAACTTTTTAGGCTGCCAGCAAGATCGTAAAAACTATCTTGTCACCTTAAAAAAGTTCATGGATACCGATGCGGTAGCACAAAATGTATGTAATTTGTGTAAAGAAAGAAAAGAGCACAACATTATGCGTATTTTTGATTGTAAAAATGCACAATGCCAAGAAATCTACCGCCTTGCACCACACATTGCCGATAACTTATGCCAACCTTGTGCACAAGAATGGAAAGAGTTACAACAACAACTCACCCTTTTATCTGTCTCGCACGTATACCGACCAACATTAGTCCGTGGCCTTGATTATTATAATAAGACAGTATTTGAGTTTGTCAGCAAAGATCTTGGCGCACAAGATACATTTTGTGGTGGCGGTCGCTACAACCAATTGGCTAAAGAATTAGGCAACAAACAAGATTACCCTGCAATCGGTGCGGCATTTGGAATGGAACGACTTATGCTACTGCTTGAACCATTACGTGAACAACTTAACATTCCACATGCTCCAGCGTTGCATATGATTGTTCCTATGACTCCTGCGCAACATACAATCGCCCTTTTACTTGCTGATGAGTTACGCGCGCACCACATTGCCACCGATATTGTTTTTGAAGGTTCAATGAAAAGTATGATGCGCAAAGCAAGCAGCACTGGCGCTGCCTATGCGCTTATCATTGGTGAAACTGAACAGGAAAACCGCACCGTCATGCTAAAAAACATGACGAATGGTACTGAAGAAGCTATTGCTCAAGTTGATTTGGTAAAAATGCTGAAAAGATAGTAAAAGATTTTTTGATTAAGAATTAAGAGTAAGATTAATGCCCAACACTGGTTGGGCACCCCACAAAAACTTCGTTTTCGCGAAATATCGTGGTGGGGCCATTATCTTAACCCCAGCTTCATAAATTACGCCGGGGGCCCCAAAAAAGACAAGCCCTTACGTGCCCTCCGAAGCCTTGGCGAAGGATGGGTCCGGCCCCCCACACCCCCAGATACAAACGTTCCCTTTGATCCCCCCGATGAAATATAACTCGCGCCCAAGTCTGCTACGCAGCCTAAAGCGCTCAGACAGGATATTTCAAGGGGTAATAGCTTCTTATCCGCTACTGATTTGCTTTTTTACCATTTGCTACTCACTTACGCCCCACTCGCATGCACCATTACTCCTGCGCTTATGCTCGGAGTAAGGGCTCGAGTCGGCCACTTCTTTTAACGGATAAACCCTTTATCCCCAGCTCCGTTACTCTGCGCCGGTATCCTCGTGTTGGAATGAAATGAAACGTGGGGTATAACAATCAGAGCGAGCGGAGCAAAAACAAGTTGGTGAAAAGTCCCATGAGGCGTGTATGATGGTTTAGGCTGGAGGCCCTGCGAACAGACTGTGGCCTGAATTTTACCCCAGCTTTCGTTATTCTTCAGCTGGGGACCCCTCTTAAGAAGGGTGCCCGATTGTAGCGCTAGCGAAGATTGGGCCATGGTCACACAGGATGTTTGTGTCTGGGGTTGTAGGGGGCCGGACAAGGGCCCCACTACGAAAAACACTTTTGTGTAACAAAAGTAGGGTCCCCAGCTTTAGCGAATGGGGATTAATCTTCTCTTAATTCTTGATTAAAAAAACAAACGCTATATCATCGACGGTTAAAAACAACCATTTATTTTTAAATAAGAACAACATGCAAATAACCACACAAATCGTCAAACCTAATCAAATATGGCGCCATTATAAAAATAAAGATTATCGTATTATTGCCATCTCTTGCAGCACTGAAGATCTGACATGGTATGTTGTGTATGAAGCATTATATGACAACAACGTGAGCCAAATTTGGCACAGACCTTTAGAAATGTTTTTAGAAACAATAGAAATTGATGGTATAATTACTCCACGATTTAAGCATATCGAATAAAAAAGAGAGGAACTCTATGTCTAACAAATTTATGACCGCTTTACTCCCATCACTATTTCTGATCGCAACCAATGAAGCTTTCTGTTCAGAGCATAGCACTCCAACAACAAACTCTGTTTTTCTATTCCACTCAGCAGCAAAACAACATCCCGGCGTCCCGGTGACACAATGGATTGCTAATCCAAATCTCAGCGACAATGAATTAACTATTGAGCACCAAGAACCGTATTTTAACCAACAAACCTACACCGAAGATGCACGCAGTACTACAAGTAGAATACGCTGCTCAACAGAACAACAAAGATTATTGGCCAATCAACTTGCATTACCAGGCACAACATATGTTAAGGGAACTAATAACAGCTATAGCTTGTATGAATCATGGTTTGCAATAGCGAATGCCAAGAATAACTAAATTATCACCTTCTATAAAAATTATAGTTTTTCATAAGAGCTCTGCTTTATGATATATCCATAAAAAAAGGGCTCTCATGAAAAAAATTTTAACTATCGGCAGCGCCATGCAAGATGTATTTCTACAGTACGAAGGCGTTGAAACATTACATCTACATACACAAGAAGAAGATTTAGCCTATGTGTGCATGCGTGCAGGTAGAAAAATAGAAATAAAAAATCTTGAATATTATTGTGGTGGAGGGGCCGCCAATAGTGCCGTATCATTTGCTCGTGCTGGTTTTGATGTAAGCATCTTTTGCAAAATTGGCACTGATCAAGCCGGCGATTTTATCATAAATACACTCCAATCAGAGAGTGTATCCACCACTCACATCTTAAGAACGGATACCGAACAAAGCGGCAACTCTTTTATTGTTCCTGGACCACAAGGCAATAGTGCTGTTTTGGTCTACAGGGGAGCAAATGTCTCCATAACAGAATCAGAATTACCCGAATCTGCCATTGCTCAAAGCGATCAATTATATATCACTTCATTGAGCGGCCCAGCTGCACCTCTTTTGATTCCCATCACAAAACTCGCAAAAAAATATAATAAATCTGTTGCCGCCAATCCTGGAACCAGCCAATTGCATGCAGGTGCACAATATCTAAAAGAAGCTCTATCTGGTATTGATATTCTGATCCTCAACACATATGAAGCTGAACTGTTAATGACAACACTGAGTATTACATTGCCCAAAATTGAAATCCCTCATTCAGATAATACGTCACTACCTGAACTCCTGAAAAAACCATTGGGCTCAACAACAACTATGTTTACCTTGCAACAATTCTTTACAACTGTACATGCATGCGGACCGCGTACTATTGTAGTCACCAATGGCGCTGAAGGAGTATATGCATGCGATCAGCAAACTATCTATTTTCATCCTAGTATTAAAATAGATATTGTCAGTAGTATTGGTGCTGGCGATGCTTTTGGATCGTGCTTTATTGCACAATTAAACAATAATGCTACTATTGAAGATGCATTGCGAGCAGGCATTATCAACAGTGCTTCTGTTATTCAACATCTTGGCACACAGACAGGATTACTCACTCGTAATGAGATTGATAAAAGATGCGCACAAATGAACAAGAACTTACTTAAAAAATATCCCTTGCCTTAAGGCTTTAAAGAAAGCTCCACCTCTTTACACTGGGGTCCCCATGTGTAATGAAATGGAGCAAAGGGGGCAAAGAGCATGTTGCATGCTCTCTTTTTTAATCTATCTCTCTTTTATTGCTTATCACGAACGCGGTATTTACCTAAAGCGGTATGCATTCTATTAATTACCTTTTTAAGCTCATCAGCTTTTTGTGTTTGACTCAGTGATGTATCACTATTAATGTTGGTAATTTCTTTATCTAATGCGCCTGCTAAATTGATAAACCCACCTCTGGTAGCCTTATCGTAATTATAGCCATATACTTCTCGTGCTTTTGATGCATAGTCGGCTCCGAGGACACCATTAGCAATACCTTCAGACGTCAATGCCATTGTTGGAGTAGATGGTAATGGTCTTGATGATGGCCTTGGTGGAACATTTGGAATAGAAGGTTGTGCTGCCCTTTGCTGACGACGAAGTTCATCGATGCTACGCTCTAAAGATTGCCAAATGCGTGTTTTAAATTGTTCTACATTGTTACGATTGGCAGGCATAGCAGCCGTATAATTTACCACATTGGCAATGTTCTGCCATAAAACAAGAGCAATATCTTTGTCTTGCGTATAGCCATCATAATACAAAGCGTTCATCGCCCCTTTTAACCAATCCATATTGATCATATTGGTTGGAGTAATAATCTGGTATTCACGCCCTGCATAATATTGACGCATAAAATTGTTGTAATTATTTACTGGTCCTTGAGCAATCGTCAAACTAGTTATACAAAACAATGCTGCAAGCGATATAATGTGTTTAAAATTCTTCATTAATTTTCCTTAAGTTTTACATGCGTGAGCGGAATTGTGGTTGCTGCGTATTCATAAACTGCTGAACCTGAAGGCGAACCATGCTCACGATAGCTTCTTTCTGTGCTACAGACAATTTTCTTGGATCTCTACTCAAGATTTGACCTATTAACTCTACAGCAGCTCGCGTAATTTCATCCTGAACGTTAGCAAAATTAGCACTTGTGAGCGCCATTTGCCCACTGCTCAACATAGCACGTAATGCTTCTCGCAACCACGCAACCTGCACAGATCCTGCTGAATAAAAATATGCCGGATTTGTTTGTATCTCTTGCGCAGTTTGCATTCTAAAGTTTCTCAGCGCTTGTATGCCAGCCTTTACCAAATCAACAGATTGTGTCATTTGCGGCTGTACCCTTGGTTGTTGAATATAACGTACTTCATCAACACTACGAGTTAATGACTGCCAAATACGATTTCTAAAGTCTGGATTGTTGCGATTTTGAGGTAAATTAGCGTAGTAGTTGATATCATTTTCAATAGCGCGCCAGAGCATAGTAGAAACAGCAAGATTATCCACATTATTACCAGTTATTCTATCATCAGCTAATGCCATTACAGCACCTTTTACCCACGCCATATCCACCATATTATTTTGGGTAATAACCGGACGATTAAAACTCATTAAAAAGCGACCATAGTTTGACTGTGGAGATACCCCTTGAGGAAGAACTCCCATAGCACTATTCATCACACAAAGCGCTACAATCGCTACAAACCCTTTAAAACTCTTCATTACAACTCTCCTTTTTTAACTAAAAAATATTTACTATTCTCAGTTTTTCACAAAACATTGCCAAATTGCAACAATTTCATATAAAGTCTAACTCTACAAACAATCAACCACGGGATATATAATTACAAAACGTAGCAACTGAAGAGATTTTCGTATTGTTGTTTTTTGTTATAGTATGATAAAAAACAGGTAATTCTTATCTAGGAAACTCTTATGAAAGCATATCAAACAGATAGTGAAACGATTGTTCAAATTCTCGCTGTTGCCACAGGCCAAGGACTATCTCAAGCGGAGGTGCAAAAACGGCAAAAAGAACATGGATATAACACGCTTAAAACAGTAAAACAGCGCACTATTTTTTCCATTTTTATAAGCCAGTTTCAAAACCCTCTGGTGTATATACTGTTTTTCGCAGCATTAATTATCTTTATTTTTGGCGAAGATAAATTAGATGCCTTTATTATCAGCGGCGTTCTTTTTTTTAATGCAATTCTTGGGACAGTACAAGAAGCTCGCACCAAAAACATTATTGAAAATCTTAAACACTTTATAAAAACAGAATCAGTTGTATTACGTGATGGTGCAAAAACAGTTGTCGATGATAAAGATCTTGTTGTTGGCGATATTATTTTTGTACAAGAAGGACAACGCGTTCCAGCAGATGCACGAATATTAGTGTCGAACAACATCCGCGTGGATGAAGCTGTTCTGACCGGAGAAGCACATGGGACGGAAAAAAACAGCGCTGTTATACCGCAAGAAGTTCCGTTAGGCGATCGCAAGAATATGCTTTTTAAGGGCACATACGTTTTGGCTGGCGCAGGTCAAGCAATTGTTACCGCAATAGGGACTGATACTGAAATTGGCAAAATTCAAGTTATCTCAGAAGAAATTGATACCGATATCCCTTTACGAAAAGAACTTGAACGCCTTTCACATTGGATCTTAATTTTTATTTTAATAACCTGCCTCTTTTTATTTGTCGTAGGCATTTTCACCGGCAAACCAATAAAAGAATTACTCGTTATGCTTACCGCTCTCTTTATTTGCGTGGTCCCCGAGGGATTGCCCGTTGTTCTTACGCTCGTCCTTGCTACCGGGGCACTCCAAATGGCAAAACATTTCGTGCTAGCCCGCAATATGCAAGCCGTTGAAGCATTAGGCCGCACCGATGTTATTGTTATTGATAAAACAGGAACCCTTACACGCAATGAAATGATTGTGTCTCAGGTGTGGACTCAAGACAACACATGGAAAGTTACTGGTCAAGGCTATCATTCTGAAGGAACTATTTCTCATCAGGATGGTAGTGTTACAGATATATCTCATGAAACATCACTCATAAACATGGGAATAGCAACAGCATTGCTCAACAACGCAGAAATTATTCATTTTCCAAAACTTGATACATTTGATATCAAAGGCGACCCGACAGAAGCAGCTCTTTTTATTTTTTCACAAAAATTGGGCACCGCTGTGACTGATCAAGTTCCTTTATATAAGAAAATATATGAGATTCCATTTAATTCTGTAGATCGCTACCATGCAGGGTTTTATCACAAAGATAATGAATGTTTGATTTTTATTGATGGATCACCCGAAAGTATTTTAAAGCGCTCATCTTCTCTGCAATACAATACTGATATCGCTTTAAAAAACTTTCTTGATCATGGATTGCGTGTTGTTGCTATTGGAATGAAACAATTGCCGTGTAATGCTTTTAATGATTTAAGCACTCTTGAAGATTTTCAAAAATTACTTGATACAGATATCCAACTACTTGGTTTTGCAGGGATTGAAGATTCAATCAGACCAGAAGTTGCAAACGTAATTCAAGATGCACGCAATGCAGGATTATCAATCATTATGGCAACAGGCGACCATCAGATTACTGCTTTGCACGTGGCAAAGCGTGTTGCCATTTTCCGTACTGATGATGATTATATAGATGGATCAGAAATTGATGCACTCAGCGATCAACAACTGCTGGAACGAATTAATCATGTAACAGTATTTTCTCGCGTATCTGCTCAACACAAAATGCGTATAGTACAAATACTGCAACGCTCAGGAAAAATTGTTGCTATGACAGGAGACGGTATTAATGATGCTCCATCTCTAGTAACCGCTGATCTTGGCATTGCAATGGGAAGTGCTGGGACAGAAGTTGCCAAGCAAGCAGCTGATCTTGTTTTGCTTAATGATTCTTTTATCAATATTATCAATGCAATTGAACAAGGCCGTCATATATTTTACACACTTAAACGTATTGTTCTTTATTTTTTCTCCACCAATATGGGAGAAATTTTAATTGTACTTTTTGCATTACTGACCAATCTACTTACTGGTATCAATTTTCCACTTCCTATTACTGCAGTGCAAATTCTATGGCTTAATTTGGTGACCGATGGATTTCTTGATGTTGGGCTTTCAATGGAACCAAAAGAACCAGATCTTCTGAAAAATTTGTGGCTTAAAAAAAAGCCACGATTAATTGACGGTGCATTATTGCTTAAAATGTTATACATGTCTATCCCCATGGGAGTTGGTTCATTAGCAGTGTTTCTTTATTATTACCAAGCAGATCTTGCTCATGCTCGTACTATGACGTTGATTACTATGGCAATGTACCAATGGTTCAACGCATGGAACTGTCGCTCGGAAAATCGCTCATTACTGCAATTGGGATTGTTCTCTAATTATGTATTGATTGCCGTAATGGCTCTTGTACTCGCACTGCAATCTGCAATTGTGTACGTACCATTTATGCGACATATTTTCAAAACGGTTCCTCTTTCAGCACATGATTGGATCGTTATTGTAGCAATAACTGCACCAATTGTTTTGATGGAGGAAACTCGAAAATACATTGCTCGTACTTTGGGTGCCCGATCGTAGTGTAACGCAGATGGTATGCTCTTTGACCCCATACTTCACTTTGTTTTGTATGGGGACCCCGGCATAGAAAACATAGTCGGTGATGAATGGGAAGCTTGACCCCATTGACTGATGCAATCAAAAATAGTAGAGTGACGATCAAAATATAGTTCTTTGTACAGATACATTATTAGAGGGAAATTTTATGAAAAATCGCATGTTAACCGTTACCACACTTTGTGTAACACTTATGTCCGCTCCATGTGCGCATGCAGAAGATAAAAACAGTTCAGTAACTGTTGTAGCAAAAAAAGAAACTGCACAAAAAACACAAACATTATCAACGGCTGATATTATTGGCGACAAAAACATTACCGTTGATGCAGCAATTGCTTTTGTTGACTCATACGCAATTATGGGAGAATGCCAAGAAGGTCAAAAAGCACGTAAAGATATTGAAAATAAACGTGATCTAGCAACACAAGAAATCCAAGATGAGTCAAAACAATTTGAAAAAGCAAAAAATGATTACATCGCAAAATCAACAACTATGACTGATTCTGCACGTGAGAAAGAAGAAAAAAAATTGATGAAAATGGAACGCGATATAAAAAACTTAGTTGCTGAAAAAGAAGAAGAGCTTAAGTTAGACATGCAAATTGCAACTGAATTGTTGGCACACGGATTAGAAGACGGCGTAGCTAAGCTTGCTAAAAATGAAAAGTTAGATGTTGTTTTTGACAAAATGACCGGCCGCGCAATTTATGTATCAGACAAATTTAATTTTACTGATAAAGCAATAAAAGAAGTTAACAAAAACTACGAAGTCAAATTAGCACAAAACAGCAAACAAGCTGAAGTTACTAAAGTAGCTGACAATAAAGCCGCTGCTCCAAAACCAGCTAAAGTTGGTGCATAAATATAGCTTCTGCGCCCTTGTTAAAATGGGCGCCCGATCGCAATAAAATGGAGATTGGGCTAAACGATAATAGAAATGATTGGGCGGCTGGTTTTTACCAGCCGCTTTTTTTATAAAGAAAGGAATGATCATGAAGAAATTTCTCTTAACTCTCACACTGTTCACCATCACCACTATAACACCATCTGAGAATCCCAACCCTTATACCATTAAAGTATTAACGCCCGAACAGATGAAACCATTGCTCCCTTTTGTGGCAAACCTACGCGTAAACATCTTTCGTAATTATCCCTATCTTTATGATGGAAACATAGCAGAAGAAATGGAAAATCTAGAAAAATATGCTCAACACAATAACAGCGCTCTTGCCATTGCCTATTGCAATGAAACCCCTGTTGGTTTTCTGTGTGGTTCAGATCTTATGCACTACAGCGTACATTTTGAAAACTCTATCGAAGATCTTTTTAAAAGCGGAAACTTACATGCGAAAAACTATTACTATTGCGCTGATATCATTATTTTACCAGAACATCGCGGCAAATATTTAGCTCCTCAGCTTTTTGATGCAATCGAAAATTATGCTCAACAAAAAGGATATACTGCGAGCTGTTTTATTACAGAACATCATGAGAATCACCCTCTCAAACCTCATGATCATAAATCTCTTGTACCTTTATGGAATAACCTTAATTATCAAAAGTCAGCATTAATAACATATGCCACCTGGCAGACATATCAACTGGATGGTACAATCAAATCAGAACAGCATCCGTTGATTTTTTGGCTAAAAACCCTTAAATAATAAAAAAACATTCATGAATATAAAAGTAATTATAGGCCTCGGCAATCCAGGTTCAAAATATCATCACAATAGGCACAACATCGGTTTTCTTGTTCTTGACGCGTTAGCAGACAAGTACAACGCATCGTGGCAAACAAAAGCAGACAAAGAAGTTGCTGATGCAGAAATTAATGGTCATAAAGTTGTCCTGATCAAACCACAAACATTTATGAACAGCTCTGGTAAAATTATCCCTTCTTTAGCAAAGCAAGGAATAAAGGCAGAAAACATTCTGGTAGTGCATGATGAGCTTGAAAAACCATTTGGTAAGGTAGAAACAAGAACTGGTGGTAGTCACCGAGGCCACAATGGATTGCGTTCGATTATGGAGCAATGTGGTGCTGATTTTCACCGCTTACGATTTGGGATTGGCCGTCCAGAAAATAAAGAAGATGTGCCACACTATGTGCTAAGTAATTTTTCTAAAACAGAAAATATTGAACCAATCATTGATGCCGCAATTGAAATAATTGAAAAGATGCTGTAAAAGCACAATTTAGCGCAACAAAAAAGGCAGATTTTACTCTGCCTTTTTTTATTTTTAATAACCCTTGCGAGGTTGTTGAACTCGTAGATTATGGTGCTTGTTTTGCTTTGTATGCTTCTGATTTTTTTGTATCCGTGGTTTGCGTGGATTAGGATTACTTTTTGGTTTTTCTACATCTGCCTTTAACATTGGGTTATTCCCTGCAACTGCTGCAATGCCCAGTGCTACTACAACTTGGACGGGCTGTGGCATGTGCTGCGGTACAAATCTTTCCCCTGCCAAACATGATCCCGCACATAATAAAGCTACTAACATCTTTTTCATCGAACATCCCTTACCATACTATTATGTTGTTTATTTTTCTTGTAACCACTGCTTAATTGCACCAGCAAGTTGTGGGTTGAATTTTTCACCACCACCTTGAATACTGTTTTTGGCTCCGCCACCACGCAATCCTTGTGTTTGTAACCATGCACCAAATTGCTTCATATCAATTGCATTGCTGAATTGCGGTGAAACTGCTGTATAAAACAAAACTGGATCTTGTTGTTGGCCATGATTATACACAAAGTAAAATCCTGGTTGTTTTTGTTCAAGCATAGTAACCAACATGCGCATATCTTCTGCCGACATACCAACATCATATACACACAAAAATGGAATGTTGTTAATGCGTTCAACAGATTGCAGCATAGTTGGAATCTGAGCAATAAGAGATTGCTGTTTTAATTGCTTAATTTCTTGTTGAGCCAATTTAAGTTGCTCTTTTTGTTTAGCAACTGCATCAACTACTTCTTCCCGCTTAACTTTATAATCTTGGCTCAGCGTTTTTATCGCATTAAACGTTTCTTGGAATAAGCTGATTGCACCCGGACCAGTAACTGCAAAAATACGCCTGTGTCCTGCTGAAAGAGCTGTGCTTTCTGTAATTTTAAACGTGCCAATATCGCCGGTCGCATGAACGTGCGTACCACCACAGAGTTCAACAGAAAAATCATCAACTTGTACAACTCGTACATTTTCTGGCTTATATTTTTCACCAAAGAAAGCTAAAGCGCCTTTCTTTTGTGCATCTTTTAAGGTGCAATATTCAATTACAACATCTATGTTTTGTCTAATTTTTTCGTTAACCAAATCTTCAACACGTTTAATGTCTTCTGCAGATAGTTGTTGATGATAGGTAAAATCAAAACGTAAATAATCAGGATGAACTAAAGATCCTGATTGTTGAATTTGCTTGCCAAAAAGTTCAATCAACGCCGCTTGTAACAAATGTGTAGCTGTATGGTTTTTCATTGCGTTTGTACGCCATGTTCTATCCACACGTGATGTAACGCTATCGCCAACAGAAATAGTAATTGGTGCTATTATCTGTGCAGCAATTGCATTACCAATAAAACGCACATGCGTAATCGGTGTTTCTACACCGTTGATAGTAAGCCAACCTTGATCGGGAACTTGACCACCACCAACAATAAAGAACGGTGATTTTTCTGTAATCACGTGCACTGTTTGACCTGCAAACGCAGTAGTTGCCAACTCATTATCAACAACAAGCCCTGCTACTATAGAATTTGTTTCTAACTCTTTGTATCCAGTGAACTCAGTTGCTATATCTACTTCAAGCTGAGAAAGCTCATCAATTATTTTTTTCCCTGATTGATTTTGCTGTTTTTCCATCTCAGCATCAAAAGCACTCATATCAACAGTGTAACCATTTTCTCGCACTGCCGCGCCGATTAATTCTATCGGGAATCCATATGTATCATATAGCTTAAACGCTTGAGTGCCCGTAATAACTTTGTCTATTTTTGACTCTTCAAAATAACGCTCCAAGATTGCTTTGCCACGAACAAGATTAACAGAAAACTTATCTATCTCGCTTTTCAAAATAGTATAAATAAGCTCTTTATTGGTAATAACTTCAGGATATATTTCACCAAACTCTTGGACAATAACGCGAGAAAGTTCTGGGAAAATATTTTTATCCGTTAATTTTTGCACGAACAATGCCGCACGGCGAATAATTTTACGCAATACATAGCCACGGCCATCATTTGTTGGTGCACAGCCATCAGCAATAATCATTGTTGAAGAACGAATATGATCGGCAATTACATGGAATGCCGCTTTGTTTTGAGCGTTCTGATCTGCATACCGCAAACCGGTCAGCTCTTCTATTTTTGCTAAAATTGGCGCAAAAAGATCGGTATTATATACCGAATCCTTACCTTGAACTACGCTGCATATTCTTTCAAGACCCATACCTGTATCAACACCGGTATTTTTGAGCGGTTTAAATGAACCATCCATCTGACGGTCAAACTGCATAAATACAAGATTCCATACTTCAAGGAAACGATCGCAATCACAGCCTGGTCCACAGTCAGCTATATTCGCATGACCATACTCAGCTCCGCGATCAACATAAATTTCAGTACAAGGACCACATGGGCCAACATCACCCATTTGCCAGAAATTATCTTTTGCTCCCAAGCGATAAATACGCTCAGCGGGAACATTAATATCAGAATTCCAAATCGCAAAAGCTTCATCATCAGTTTCGAAAATAGAAATATAGAGACTTTCTGGGGCAAGATTAACTTCTTTTGTTAAAAAATCCCATGCATATCGTATCGCATCTTTTTTGAAATAATCGCCAAAAGAGAAGTTACCCATCATTTCAAAAAAAGTAAGATGGCGTTTAGTAAAACCAACATTATCCAAATCGTTATGCTTACCACCGGCACGCACACATTTTTGAATACTTACGGCACGATTATAGCTACGCTTTTCAAAACCAAGAAAAAGATCTTTAAATTGATTCATCCCTGCATTGGTAAAAAGAAGTGTAGGATCCTGGGCAGGAATTAAGGATGAGCTTGCTACCGGTTCATGACCATTTTTAGCAAAAAACTGTATAAACTTGTTTCGAATTTCTCGTGAATTCATCTTTTTATCCCTATTATAAGAACATCTCTTATATACAGTATTCCATAAATCGAGATAAGTTAAAAGAGAGGCAGATAAACACTTTTTATTTATTCAATTCACATAAAGCATCACAAATCATCCGCGGAACAAACTCTGCGATACTATTATCATTATTGGAATATATGAGCCTCAGCGCCCTTTTAGTTATCGAGCCGTTAGATTGCGCCCCCAGCAAGATAAGCAACGGGTGATCCTCAGGTCTGGGCAAGGGAAAAGCAACACCCTTATCTTCAAGAGCTTTATCTATCCACAAAGCCTTACGAAGCTCTCTCGCGTCAACTTCAGCAAAAAGCTCTTCTTCGCAAATCAAAGGCCGCTGAGGATTTGTAGCATTGTGTGTTTCTAGCTTAAGCATAAAATCCGCAATTGGACCTATCATGCCCTTTAATTTTTTCTTGTCGTAAATTATGTTAAAGCCCCGCGCGGAACAATTTTTATCATTATAGGCATACACATCAACACCTCGTTCAAGAAGATCTTGCACAAAGGCTGCACTATTGATGCGTACTGCTCTCATGAGGGGAGTTGTTCCAAATTTAAGTGAACCAAAGTTAGGGTCAGCACCTTTAGCGAATAAAGATGTTACTTCTAACAATGCAGCTGGCCCAAAACAAGGTGTAGTGGTTGTCAAAAAAACCTCATGATTAAGCTGAGCATAGTGCTTAATTGCTGGTATTTTATTTTTTTTATTAAGAAGTACTATTACTGTTCCTTGTGGTTTTTTATGATAATAAGCAAGATCTTTAACCAGCTGTGAACAAAAAGTAAAATTCACCTGCGCATGTAATGCTTTGCACGTTAAAGCAAACGGTAGTATACACCTTGGTACATCCTGAATTGGATCACATCGCTTTGCAACAAGCATTCTTATGTCTTTTTTACCCTGTGAAAAATAAGGCATTATCTGATGAGGTTCATCCATGGCATACAAAAAACCATTTACCCATAGGCATAAAAAGATCATTATTTTTTTCATTCTATTTCCCTATCCCCTTTGATTGCTATTTACCATACCTGTTTTATGGAAAAAATTGATAGCCTTTTTTGTTTTTTTGTTATGATGTAACACAATTATAATTCACACTAAAGGAGAAATAATGGTTGCATTAGTCGTATTGTTAATTATGGGGCTTACGCCATCTATCAGTGCTGAATGGCCTTATATGCCATTTGATAACGCAATGAAAAAAAGTGACTTTCCACAAGTGTATGAGACAACAACGCAGATTTTTGGCATCAATGGAAATACTTTATATGAATTTTTTAAAAATCTCTATGAACAAGAATGCAGCATCTCTGCTGACTCGGAGCTTAAAATTCCCAAAATATTTCATCAGATTTGGTTGGGAAGTCCTCTTCCACAAGAATTTGTGGAACTACAACAATCGTGGATACTCTATCACAGCGATCGTGGTTGGGCGTATAAACTATGGACAGATGAAGATGTTGCACAATTACAACTGTATAACCAAGAATTTTATGATGCAACGGATAATTATGGTGTAAAATCTGACATTCTGCGATGGGAACTATTGTATCACTTTGGTGGCGTTTATGTAGATATGGATTATGAATGTCTCCGCTCTCTGGATGATTTGCTTGCATACGATTTTTTTACCGCATTACAACCGCTTGATACGCTCTTTGTACAACTAGGAGCAGCTCTTGTTGGTTCACGCCCAGGGCATCCTATTTTGCAACACTGCATTGAAACAATTAAAGACGACTGGCACCACAAAGGAGCACCAAAGAAAACAGGCCCCGTGCATTTTACTCGATCATTTTACGCAATGGCCGGTCAGAACGGTAATAAAGATATAGCTTTCCCTGCTTTCTATTTTTATCCACTGGGGTGCCGCGAAACAATAGATAACAGAATTGCGTGGGCACAAAATGGAGCATTTGCAGTGCACTGGTGGGCAAAAAGTTGGATGCCAAAACAATACCGCCCTACGTTATCAAAAAATATAGACAATGATCTTTCTGCTAAAAGCTGGAATGATTAAACTTCTTTCGAAATCATGAAACATAATATCTTGTTATTTGTTGTCTCAGTTCTATCTTGTGCGCTCACCCTGAACTTGTTGAAGGGTATCTTTGAGCGCTCAAAGATACCCTTCAACAAGTTCAGGGTGAGCGCGCAGGGAAATTAAAATAAGCGACATTAGTTATTTATGTACAAAAAAAACACCTCTGGAAACCCCAGAGGCGTTTTTTTATTTAATCAAATGTATTACGCGTTAGACTGCGAATAAAAATAACCACCTATTGCTGCAATCAATGCCCCAAGGCCGATCATCTGCATGTATTTTTTTATCTTTTGAGCATAAAGCCACTGTTCCATTACCGGCAAATCTCTTTCTAGTAATTGCAGAGTAGCGAGCTCTACCTGATTTGATTGCCCTGTTGTACCACCCCCTAATAAATGCGGGAAAACCCCATCTACTAGAATTTGTTTTGCTTGCGTTGATGCTTCTTTTTCCTTGTTATACATAGCTGCTGCTTTACACGCATTGTATAAAAGTTGTACTAGATCACGATGAACAAGAACACTCTGTTTCTCATTTTTATCATTTGTTAAGCGTAAGCGTGAACCAGGAAAATATGGGTTTGAAGTGTGTGATAATGTCCCCGTCGTTTCTTGTGATTTCGCTGTAAAACTTACACCTACAATATTTTCCGCTGAGACAGGCCCATTCAATAATTCTAGCGCATCTTTGCATTTACGAACTGAATGCGACACTGCAGCACGGCAAGCTTGCGCTTGTGTTTTGCCTAAAAAACGCCAGTTCACAGAACCTGGTTTGTTCTTCATAGTTGTTTGTACCGTCACATGAGACGAATCTGATGAATTACACACTCTGTCCATAAATGCATCAAGACTATGGTCTTTAAGCACAACTGACCGATCCTTCAATTGCAGACTAGCTTCATTTTTTTCTGCATCATATGAAATGGAATCAATATTCCTACGTTCTAAACCAGTAGTCACATAATTCATAAACGCAATCGTACCATCGCTTTTTATAGAAGCACCTTGCAACACGCATGGATAACTATTAAATCCTATCAAATCTTTTACTCTCTCCATGGCGCAAACATTTGAAAAAAAGCCAATCAAAACAAGATGATACATAAATATTTTGTTCATAAAAAACCGTAGCCTTATTGTATAAATTGAAATATAAACTGTTTTTAATGATATCGACAAACACTGAAATATCAACTAAAAACAGCCCTTTTATCAATCCTTTTTCAACGCAAGCCGTCCAGATGGATTACGTCCGCGCAAATGTATTGGAACAAGTTTACGCAGATATTCGCTCCGTTTTTTGCATAAGTATGATTGGCCAATCGCATCACACGCAAAACCTTGTTGTTTTAATATTTCTGGATTGACAATATTACGCGCATCAACAACAATTGGATGACGCATCACGCGTTTTAAACGCGCAAAGTCAATTTGCTTAATCTGATCCCAATCAGTGATGATAATAACTGCATCTGCATCTGCTGCAGCCTCATACACAGAAGAACAATAATTTAAATCTGGAAAAATTTTACGCATATTGTCCGTTGCAATCGGATCATACGCATTTACCATAGCTCCTTGTTCCAGCAACAATTCAATTGTCTTAATCGCAGGAGAGTAACGAACATCATCGGTATTGGCTTTAAACGCGAGCCCTAGTACGGCAACTGTTTTTTCCACAAGACTTTTATTAAGTTCGCGTTCGAATAGTACTCGTAACTTTTCAACGGGTTTGCCCTGTTGGATTACATTTGCATCAAGGGCTGCTTGAACGGTATGAAACGGTAAATTGTGTTCACGTGCTATATATACGATCGCTTGTGAATCCTTTGGAAAACAGGAACCTCCAAAGCCAGGGCCTGGATTTAAAAAAGCAGGACTAATCCGGTGATCAAGACCCATTGCATAGGCAACTGTTTTTACATCGGCATCAGTTGCATCACACAGATTAGCAACTTCATTGATGTAACTTATTTTTACTGACAAAAAGGCATTGGATGCATATTTTATCATTTCGGCTGTTTGCACATCGGTCAATACATGGGCAGTTCCGCCAGAGATAAGCGTTTCATACACTTCACAAAGCGCAATGAGTGCGCTATCAGAATCTGTCCCAATTACCAACCGATCGGGATAGAGAAAATCATTGACCGCCAGTCCTTCGCGTAAAAATTCAGGATTAGAAACAATACTAAACATATTTGGATCTGCTCCATAACTTTCCAATTGTGCTCGTATTTTTTTTCCTGTTCCGACCGGAACGGTACTTTTGGTAACAATAATTTTGTATGAAGTAAGATTTTCAGCAATTGTTTTAACAACTGCATTGATATAAGAAAGATCAGCGCTGCCATCATCGCCCATTGGCGTTCCAACCGCAATAAAGATTATATCGCCAGTTGTGATCGCTTGTGCAACATCATCAGTAAACATGAGCCTGCCGACTTCAACATTTCTTGCAACAAGCTCTTCCAATCCTAATTCGTAAATAGGCATAATATGATTATTCAGCATCTCTATTTTTTTCGAATCAATATCAGCACAAATAACGGAGTTGCCAATTTCCGCCAGACAGGCACCAGAAACAAGACCGACGTATCCTGTACCAATCACCGTAATTATTTTGTCGTTTTCTGCACAAAGAAACAATGGTGGTAACAACAATAATCCAAGAAAAAGATTTCTAGAAATAGTTGATGAGAACATGAAATACTCCTTTTTTATAAATTTTCATTATCTCAACTATAGAGCTTTATATTGTATTGTATAAGTTGTTTACCAATATCAGCAACTATTTATCGATTAAGTTACTATTATCGCAAGCCCAGCCATAAAAATTTTTTGTAGAATTTATTACCATTTTTTTGTAGCTTATCAACAATAACTATAAAAAAGGAAGCGGTAATGAGGTATGTAAGGATAATAACAACATTGTTTTTGTGCGTAATATGCATAATTAATGGAAACATTGCACAAGCAAGCCCTATTGAACGCCCAATCGTTGTTGTTGTTTGTTCTTATAACAATAGCCAATGGTCAGAAAACACCCTTAATTCTATTTTTGCCCAAGAATACACTAACTTTAGAGTCATTATAGTTGATGACTGTTCAACAGATAATAATGTTGAAGTTATTCAAAAATATATTGACGATCACAACATTGCCAACCGCGTTACTTTTATTAAAAATGAGACGCGTCACCGTAAACTATTTAATTTATACCGAGTTCTCTACGACTGCCAAGATCACGAAATCGTATTTATGGTTGATGGTGATGATTCCATAGCGCATTCACAAGTTTTTTCACATATCAATGATATCTACCAAGACGAAAATGTATGGTTTACCTATGGTCAATATCGTAATGTTCCTGCATCTCAAGCGATTGCATGGGGACACAAAGAAATGGGATATTGTCGCAGCGTTCCCAAACATATTCAACGTAAACAAGCGTACCGATATTATAGCTTTGTCTATATGCACCCGCGAACATTTAGAGCGTGGCTCTTCAAACTCGTCAAACTCGAAGATTTAATTGCTGACAATATTGAAGGGTTTGAGGGCGACTTTTATCCTGCAAGTAATGATGTTGCGATGTACTTCCCTATGGTTGAAATGGCACATACTCATATCAAATTTATTCCTGATATTCTCTACATAAGAAACTTATATTCAGAAATTGTTGGGTTTAAAGTTGATCGCCGAATTCAAACAAATTCAGCGCGTGAAATTAGAAAAAAGCATTGTTATTCTGTACTCTTCCAACCAAAAAAAAATAGACTTGCAGTTTTTGAGAAAGCCTCTGCAGACGTATTTTTACTCTGTCGCTACAACCTTACTGATATAGAAAATGTACTAAAAAACATTCAAAGAAAATCTGCTCATCTAGAAACTATTTATGTCTTTTTTAACGGTACAGCTGAAAATAAAAAAATATGCCGTTTTATAAAAAAGCAATTCCCGAATGTTATCTTTGTTCCCTGCGAGTCAAGTGGCAATAAAGTTTTGAAAAATCGATTATTAGACTACTTAAGCGTCATCAAATCTGACCATGTTTTGATAACAACAGATACATGCTCTATGGTAGAAAATATCGATTTCTCAGATTATATTTTGTGGCTTGAAAAAACATTTGCATATAGATTTTATCTCAACAGAAGTACATCTCATCCCAATGCTCCAAAATCCATTCCCCTCACCAATAACGTATGCGCATGGAAAATGCATCAAGGCATTGATCGATGGAAAGGAATAATCCCAGGAGAGGATCCATTTCTTTGCCGTAAAACAACCCTCTACCAGGAAATTAAACAATTGGATTGCGCTAATATTTATAATTTCTTAAGAGATGCTCACAATCTATCAACACTACCAGCACGTGTAGGATTATTTCCAAACAATTTGCCAATCACTACGCTATAGCATACCCCACTAAAGTAGCCCGACAAAGCTATGTAAAAAACTTCTTAATATGGGTATAGAACATGGGGTTAAATAGATAGTTTTTTTCTTTTGCGCACTACTTTAGCAACGAGTTTAAGTTGTTTTATTTTATTCTCCACTCCCGGAGTCCAATTAGCATGATGCATCACAATATCATCTGGTACTGGCAATTTCATTCCAGGACGCCACTCGTAACCAGTAAGTGTTCCTCCACCAAAAAAGCTATCTGGTAGATAATCCCAAACTAAGCCATAAGGATTTCTTTTGCTTCTTTTTTTAATACATTGATTCAAAGAAATTTGATCGCTATTTAATTTCTTTTTTTGCATTGTTTTTTTTACATCAGTCCACAATCGTAATGTTTTTTCATTGGCACGACATGCAAAAAAGCCCGTGCACAAAACACCTTCAGGGTTGTTTTTTTGCATGATAATATCTTTTCCTTCCATCAACGCCACAATGGTATCTTGAATAGGAGCAAAAAATTGAATATCAACATCTGAAAAAATAAAAACTTTTCCCCAATTCTCTTCTATTGCACGAATGATTAAATCAACCTTCCGCATGGTTGTTTTAGTCCACCCTTCTCTCATAAATTTTGCAGATGGGCATGTTTGCTCACAAAATTCAAGAACAATATCAAAATTATCCTGTATGGATGGTAAAAAATATGTATCTTTGAGCACTTCATGTGATGGCGTGTATAAGGCATATAACTTTATTTTTTCATCAGCAAGAGAACTGAGCGAACAACAAAACAAAAACATATAAGAAAAAATATATAGCTTTCTCATAACAACTCCTTTTTTGATGATTGTGTTTTTTTATCATGCCTACTACTTTAGCATTAAGAAGACAAAAAAATAGTTTCAAAAAAAAAGGACCCCCATGAGAAATATTTTTTTCTTGTGTAAAACAACAAATATCAAAATAGCTCTATTGCTCCTCACGCTCTCTTGCGCCCATCTTGAAGTTGCTATAGCCAAAACAGATCAAACACAAAGAACATACACGTATGAATCTGAAAAAACAGACGATATTGATGAGAGCGAACAGGTTGAAAATGAATACGCAGAAAAATATACAACAAACGAATTAGATATTGTATTTCATAATCGCATAAACCAAAAAATTGGGCCGAGCGCTATTACGTGGAAAGCAAATGGAGGCCGCTTTGGTGACAACTTAGTTTCATATTCCAAAGCAAAATGGATGTCTCTTACATTCGATATTCCACTGCTCTATTTACCCTTTCCGTATTCTGACGAATTAATGATTCACGAAAACGAAGAAATGTACACATTGGAGCGTCATGAACAATTTGCCGCAACCGTACAATTACTCAAAAAACCTTCTTATGTGATATCAAAAAATAATAATACTCTCTATGTTTGTCGCTGGAAAACAGATATTGTGATTGATTGGTGCGATCAAAATTTTGTAGCAGAAATCAAAAAACACATTGCACCTCGCTATGAACTAGAAAAAGTTATCATTCCTGAAGGTTATGTATCTATCGCAGCACACGTAAGAAATGGTGGAACTTTTGCAGCCGATACGCCTGAAGAAAAAGAACGTTGCCCATTACGATTTGTTCCAGAAGAGTTTTTTATAGACCAAATCGAACGTCTTACTCTCATGTTTCCTGAAGATAATTTGTATGTTTATATATTTACCGATCACCCAGAACCAGAAAAATTAGCATGCAAATTTAAAAAAGCACTCAATAATCCTCGCATCACGTTCGATTATCGCAAAAGTGGCAATAGCCACAAATCGAATGTACTTGAAGACTTTTTTTCTATGATGGATTTTGATTGCCTTATCCGCCCAGGATCACATTTTTCACGCTTTGTACAAAGACTTGGTAATAATAAAGTTGTT
>Ga0105240_10004342_pt1 | contig 21642 bp, 31 predicted proteins | sample KBSC54metaG_FD_80426 | JGI IMG/M metagenome (GOLD analysis project Ga0105240, IMG submission 80426) | Corn rhizosphere microbial communities from Kellogg Biological Station, Michigan, USA - KBS C5-4 metaG | ecosystem: Host-associated > Plants > Roots > Rhizosphere > Soil | place: Michigan, USA... | reverse complement strand
TGTACTTGAGACCGCTTTTCCGTGTGCCTTTGTCCACAATAGACGCCTGCAAATAGAACTGTTGCCATGGCGCAATCGTCGCCCCAATGATCCCTACGGAAAGGTAAAGATAGCTGGCATCCTTCAATTCAGACAGGCGCGGCGCACGAATAACGTACTTCGAAGCCTGCAGCCAGTCAGGGCGCGCAAGGAAAGCGGTAATCATGTAGGCGATATATAGGAACGATAAGAAGACGAAGATCTTTTCAAGCTTCCTGTAGTCGGCAAGCACCACCAGTAGCCACACCAACACGGCTGCAATTGGCACAGAAACATACTTGCTGATTCCAAACAGCTCCATGCTGCTTGCAACGCCGGCGAACTCCGAAGCGACATCCCCGATATTGCACAAAACCAGCCCCAACATCAGGAAGAAGGTGATTCTGATCCCATACTCGAATCAGCTCGCTTAGTCCTTTCCCCGTCGCAACCCCCATGCGCGCGGAAATCTCTTGGGCAAACGTGAGACACACTGCGACGGGAATTATCGTCCAAAGAAGGGAGTAACCGAACTGAGAACCTGCGGCCGCATAGGTGTAGATCCCGCCGGAATCGTTATCGACATTGGCGGTAATGAATCCTGGCCCTAGGATGGAGAGCACGAACAACAGGCGTGCGAGTGCTGGTCGGACGCGTGCCACGTTGCTCCCCCACCTCTGATTTGATCGCCGCCATCACCATATCTCCGATTATACCGATTCCGTCCGAAACCAAAGCTCATCCACAACAGTGAATCCCGGCTCCCGGCCACTGTCGTGCAGCCCAAAAAGAGCCGAGCCTTGCGCTTCCAACTCCTTTGCCGAAACAGGGTCGGAATTGTTCTGAACCATTTTCACCAGGTTAGATAACGAGGTTTCATCCCGTTAACACAAAAGTGCCATTCCAACCATTTAGGCGCGCTGCTACACTTCTCTTGCGTTGAACTTCCTCACGCGCATTGATAAAGGGGAGCGCCGTTCTTGCCTACCGTCAGGAACGGCGGTTTTCTTTATCGCACAACTTTCGAGAACTTCCGATTCTTTTCCGTCCGATACACCCCTTATGCACTGTTTTCGAGTCTAAGAAATCAGCCATATGAAGGCAATTCGTAACCGATTCGAGATTGCTCACCTACACGGAGGCGGCATTCTTATGACAACGCTCATCCTGCTTGCCGGTTATGCAACTCCGCGAGTTTTGAAAGGTGTTGCCCGGTTCTTAGAACATTTTCTGAGGCACATCGAGGCATAGTGTTCCCCGGACGCTGTAGCCTGCGCTAATGGGCACGCCTCAACTTCACTTTCAACATTCCGACTTTAGTTTTGGGCAAACCTAATTCAAACAGTTCATCGCCGTTGATTCTCCGGCCGGCAATCCACTGTCCGTTCTCATAGCGACCTTCGTCCTTTGAGAAGACAAAGGCCTTTCCGGGCCTGAATCAATCGTGAAGGCGGGATCCCCATTCGCACCGATGAAGAGCAATTCGTCGGGCACGGTGTTGACCACAATTGCGAAGGGGCGCATGTCACTGGGCATTGCACGGGATGCTGAAGTGACGCCTGCCCCGAGCTCCGCCTCGGAATCTGCCTTGGGAGGCGCTGCGCCAAATGCGATACCAGTTGAAAGCGAAATCTTGTAACCGCCCAGCGAAACAGGTTCCGACTTCTCCCCGTCGATAACTAGAATCCCATTCACCTTACCTGCTGCCTGCCATTCAGCCAATTGGGGAAGCATCGGGGAAAGTAGCTCGTATGCTTGTGCAACTTGGCCATCTGGGCTCAGATCTTCGATACCGAAGGGCGACCAGCCGAGAGCAGCGTGATGACCGAGAGCCCAGAAGAGATTTCCCACCTGATCCCTGGCTTCGGGAATGAACAATGGATTCCCGGACCGGGCATAAAGCGTACAGGTCCCTTCGAACTACACAGTGGTGTTGGAGCGCATTCAGAATGGGCGGGAGGAAAAGAATTACAACGCCAGTTATCGCGCGGTCCAGCGCATGATCGACTCGGAGGTTGCGGCCACATTCGATGCCAGAACTCGTGCTTATCTAGTGCTGAAGCGCCACGGCCAAGAACTTTGCAAACGCACCAACCCGAAGTGCAATGAATGCCCCGTTCGCGCCGCCTGATGCGTTTGTGAATCGCGGTCCGACGACAGACCACTAGGCACCCGTCCATTAGAGATCCTAGCGCTGATTAGTGCGCAGCTATCCCGAATGGAGCCGCACGCCGGGTCCTAGTCCGGCGATGAAAAATACCGCCAGAATCACTGCGGCAAAGATCCACCCCCAGCTGCGTTCGATTTCCGGCATCTGCAGTTCGCCGCTCGAAATCCGCGGCCTACGGAGCAGCGTCCACATCCACGCCAGAGCGGATTTTCCACCAAATGAAGCGGCCGCAGCCGAGACCAAAATCAGTAATGGCCCAACCGGGTTCAGTGTGCCTGCAATGCAGGAGAGGATTCCTCCGGTGAGATAAGGCGCGACAGTGAGCTGGCGTGCGCGCCGCACACGAATTGCTGCATCTCTGCCCAAAAACGGACGCAACTCGCGCAAGCACAGAGGCACAAACAATAGGAAGTAGGTAACCGTTCCCAGCACAATTAAGCCGACGCGCCACACCCAGGCCGGTTGCCATCCAGCGACCACCATAGCCCAATCGCCGAAATTGCCAATACCGGAAGACAGGAAGTACCCGCCAGCATCGAACAGGTTAAACGTCATCAGCAGCCAGAAGAAGTAGCGCCAGGATGCGATACGCCTGACTCCCCGCGCAGCCACCCAGAAAAATGCCCCAAAGACCAGATTGGCTAGCGTTCCGCCAGCGGCCACCAGACGAGTGTCCGCGCTGCACTCGAAGTGCACAGTAGAGAGCACCAGTGGTTGCCGGCCGGTGGCCATGCACATGCCCCCGTGCCCCAGACCCTCATGAATAAGATCGGTGATCACTGTAGCTGCGATCGCGATTGCAACGATCGTCAGCAGGTCTAGCTGGGTTCGTTCGCCCAACATTTTTGCGCTGGACTCACTTGCATCGCTCCCCGCATTTACGGTCATGCGCGGCATTCTAGCAGCGAAGCAAAGCCCGTGCCGACCCAGAGAGAGGGGAAGGCGCCCAATGAACGTTAGTCGGAACTCGACCGATAGCTCCTTGCATTCATTGACCCGCAGGCGCAAATGAAAAAGGAGCCGAGAAATGCCAGCCCTGATGCCGCTGCGACTTGTTGCCGGCCTCGATCAGCAAACAACAATCATCTGGCATAATGCCGAAATGTGCGGAAGGTTTCGTCTCTCGCGGAGAAAGCAGGTGGTGATGGAGCATTTCGACGCCATCTCCGACGAGCCCGAATGGGAACCACGGTACAACATCAACAGCCCTCAGCACCGTGGACAATCGCAACCCTCGCCCGTGAGGTTGGCATCTCGCGGGCAGTTTTAGCAGAGCGGTTTCGACAATACCTTGGAGAGCCGCCTCTCGCATACCTCACGCGGTGGCGCTTGCAGCTGGGCGCGCAGATGCTCAGCTCAACGAGCCAGAGCGTCGCCCAAATTGCATCGAAAGTAGGGTACGACTCGGAACCGGCATTTAATCGGGCCTTTAAGAGGAGTTTTGGAAATCCGCCGGCGCGTTACCGGAATGAAGCCAGACCAAAACCGAAACGTAGCAAAACAGCGCATGGATGAAATCCACTCGTGCCATCGGATCTGAGTGCTCGTCAGTTTCTAGTGATCGGACAGATAAAATGACCTTTGCCGTGACAGTGGAACCTAGAACCGTAACTTAAAGAAAACTGAACGGCACAGACGGCGCTAAAACTGTTTGGGAGCCCTGAAAAAGCACTACTTGCAAAACAGAACCACGTACCCGCAGGAACGGTATTTGGAGGGAAGGTAGTCGCGGTGTTCCAAGATTCACTCCAGAGATCGGCTATTGCCGCCGCAACACCTGAATCTGGGTCAGAGTCCGTCCGTCAGGATCGGCGAATTTGGCTGTTTGAGTCATTGTTCTCCCATCGGGGCTGATTACCTTTCGCATTGTCGACCATTGCTTCCCATTCTCCAGGAAGGTGACAAGCCAATCGCCGGGACCCAGCATGGTCTCGATCGCCGACTTACCTTTCCCTAGTGCGCCCGCAGGATCCTGAACGGCTCCTCCCGATGCCGGCCATGTCAGCCTCACGGTTGATTGCGCGCCGCCCTTCGCAACTCGCGTAAGGATCATTTCGATCTCACCGGAAGCAAGCTCTTTGTAAGACTCCGTCTGTTCCTTCGGGGCCTCGAACTTCACAAACCTGGAAGCCTTCACATCCAGCTTCCAGGTACCTGTGATCGGATCGGCCGCTCGTGACGGCGTCACCATCATTCCGTAAACGAAAATCTGGATCAGGATGATTCGATGTAGTCTTTTCATCGGTGTCCTCTCAGTTGAAGTCACGGGATGAACTCAAGGTGCTGGCCCAACTAGCCTTTCTGAGTTCTGTGGATCTACCTTACCGAGAACGGTTTCTGCTCCGGCATTCAATCGAGTGCCCAGAGCGAATGCTAACGCCATTAGCTTAAATGCGCTAGGTTTCCTGAAGGAGCGCATTATCCGCCAAATCACTCCTCCAGGCCCGATCAGTACTCTGAAGTCGGCAAGGCACTACGTTTCCGGCGTACGGGAGTACGACCCGATCGGATCGCATATCGCATGTTTATCCGTTTATCTACCCCATCCAGCCACATCTCCGAGAAGCCGATTTGCGGCCTCCTTCCCGCTCTCCGTGGCTCAATCTCCGGTTCGCTCGTCACCCGTCCTCGATGGCAGCGTCCGCTGGTACAAGATCAGGAACCGCGATTACTCCCAGTGGGTAGGCCGGGAAGAGTTGTTCGAACGCGAGCGCGAAACTGATCCAGAATTCGCCATTTGGAATAGCTGCGCGAAAGTCTGCGAACTCAGTGAAACCTTGATCGATGCTGACTGATCCCGTACCGCGAAAAAATCGCCCCGAATACCTGAAGAGCGATCAGATCAAGATCCTCGATCTACCAACTGACCGATCCCTTCAAGAAGTCACCGTAAAGCTCGAAAGCGCAATGAAGGCGGGACGAATGCAGGAGGTCCGTCGCTATTGTGAGGAATTTCTGACCCTAGCGTCCCAGTTCTACAAGGTCCCGCCTTGCGGCATTCGCGTTCTCGCCGCCAGACCTTTGCGAGTCCGGGAGAACTGGAAGACGGAACTTTTCGGCGATTACACCCTAGACACGATGATCATTCGGGTCTGGATGCGAACCGCAGTACGCAAAGAGATCACTTCGTTCGGTACGTTTTTTAGCACCTTAACCCACGAGTTCTGCCATCACCTTGATTTCCAACTGTTCCACTTCCCGGATTCCTGGCACACGCGCGGCTTCTATGAGCGCGCCGCTGCCCTCTACCATCATGCCCGAGGAACTCCCCGGAAACCGCTGTACTGGGTTCGGATGGGGCAAGAGCGGTGGCGGATTGACTGGCAGAAGACCGCGCGCGGGAAATAGAGTTTAGGCCGACTTCCGCAGCCGGCGATACTCAGCGGCCGGCTTCTTCTGATGGTAGGCCGTCTGATGAAAAGCCAAGCAGGTCGAGCAGAACACTTCGTTGCAGGAACCGCAGCTCTCGGCATGGGCCTCGCACACGTGAGCGTCACAGTCGCAGCATCGCGCGATGGCATCGTTCCTGCACTGGTAACCGGTCGCGTCCTCAACACTTGAAACTTCAACGATCCCACATTGCATACGCTCGACTCCTGAGGTCGCCCATTTTACTGGCTTCCGTATGAATCGGAAAGCGGGTATCATTCGGGCTGCTCCTGCCATGAAGGCCAAGAAAAACCCCCGCCAAGAAGGTCGCGAAATCGCCACGCAAGGCGCGCCCGACATCTCCCCCCACCGCTCTGAAAGGCTGGGAGCAAATCTCCGCCTTCCTCTCCCAGCCGGTATCGGTCGCACAACGCTGGGCCAAAGACGGCATGCCTCTCAAAAGGCAAGGATGTTTCGTAACGGCGACTCCCGAGGAGTTGAACAAGTGGTTAGGCCGAGAACTAGGCGGGGAGCCGGTGCAAGTGGCTACCGCCGACCTTGATCTCTCGAAACAACTGAAGCGTGGTCTCGCGTTCGTTCGTCAGCAAAAGAACCGCTGAGGGACGGCGGTTTTTTTCTTTTCCCCAAAGGGCAGTGAGTGTAATGGGGAGTGGCTGTTGAAAAACTCTTTTTTCCTAAGTTCGCAAAAATGAAATTGCGTCAGAATGCGTTATAAGCGATCTTCTCGGATTTCAAGGCATTTTGTATCCCCTGAAATTTGGCCGTTTTCGAGCAAGGGGGACTTTTTCAACACCCACGGGATGTTACGCCAACTGAGAACCAAAACTTATTGCTTAGACCTTTGCCGTACAGGCTCGTGAGATGGTCGGCCACTGACGTGTGCAGGGCCGCCAGCTCCACGGCGTCGTCGGGCACTCCCTGTCGAAAACGCAGGTCCTTTGTGGGAAAGCCGCTCTTCCTCATGAAAGACCTCGTGCTTTTCGCAGCTTGGTGGAAAGGAATTGCGAACGACGGCTTATTTGTCCTTCAAGATATTCCGCCACAGCCTCGCAGGGATAACGATTGAACGCCTTCAGCGCGAATCTCGCCCAGCCTGCGGGAGTGTTGTTGTGCTCGCGGTCGAGGGCGTTAACATCAGCGCCTTTGCCGACTAGCAGCTTCACCATAGCAACATTGCCATCGAAGGCCGCATTGTGCAGCAGGGTTCCTCCCGATCCGTTGGGAGATCTCGCGTTCACATCGGCTCCGGACTTGAGCAGTTTTCGGACCAGTGGTAGGCGACCATGCTCGACCGCCCAGAAAATATCCGATTGCGGTTTCACTCCCAGAGAGTCGGCGAGGCGCAACAGCCCCGCCGAAGGTTTCGGCATATTGGTCCATAGCTGTGGCGCTGTCTTGCCGTACTTGTCTTTCTGTGAGGCTTTCACTCCGTGTGCGATGAGGAGACGCGCAGCCTTCACTGTACGGGCAAAATGCAGAGGTGTGGCATCGTTGGGATATGGTCCTTGCAATACTGTGGGGTCTTTCAAAAGCCTAATCACACGACGATCATCGCCCAGCATGAGCGCAACGATGAGGTCGATCTTTGCGCCGCGGCGGATCAGTTCTTCTCGCATTCCTTTGCGATTCCAATGAATGGAGAGCATGAGCGGAGACCAGCCGTCATACTGCTGATTGTCACCGTCGACGCTAGCACCCGCGTCGAGCAACAAGTTGAACGCTTCGCGATTGTCCGACTCGATGGCGACATGAAGTGGCTGCGGCCGTCCGCCCCAACGCGGATGGGGGCCTGTTTGGTTCACTGCGCTTGGCACGCCAACCAGAAGTCGCAACAACGTCTCGGCTTCGCGATTGGTGATGGCTTTCATCACTTCATTGAACGTTTCAGTGGGAATTGTTTTTTGCAGGGGCTGGCCTTGTGCCTGCCGCTGCAATTGCTCGATATGCGCTTTGAGTTTCCGCCAACTTGGAAATCCATAGCTTCGGGCTAAAGACAATTGCGCTTGCGCAAGCGAAGGGGTCCTGCCCTGTCTGCGCAAGGATGCAACTTGTTGTTTGGCTATCTTTTTGAGGTATTTCAGATTCGGACGAGTGGGCAGAGCTTTTGCTCTGGTCATATGGCACCTTCCTTCAAAATTTGCCGGTCGTCCGCGTGTTCCGGCAGAAAGAAGGTAATCGAATGAAAACCGGCAGGCGGGTTTAACCCTTTTCGCGGACCGATGGCCGCCTGAACGGCCACAGAGAATGTAGCCTAATCACCTAGGAATGTGCAACAGTGCTCCGGCGCCGATCTACATACGCCAACATCTTGGTCCCTCTGCATTCGCGAATTCACAGGTAACTCGGAAGTTAATTTCTGCAGTCAGGCGTTTACACAAGTTTGCGCCTTCCATTCGCCTTTTCGGAGGATTTTGATGTAATGGGGATTCGAGGACAATTGCCTCACGCAGTCTTGTTTGTCTTGTTCTTAAGATATGCCACCGCCCGCTCAGAAAGGACCAGCGGTTCCGGACCGCCACCTTTGAGGAAATCGGCCCTTCGGCCCACAGGCCAATCTTCTTTGTCGCCATTCAGAAAATCTATGCCGTGTTCGTCCCCACGATGATCGTGCCAATACCGAGCGATCAGGCGCCCGTCTTCGTGTACGAGGTAAGTAGTAAGGTCGTCCAAATGCTTGGGTTTGTCCTTCCTCTCATACTCGATGGTAAAGCTCATAAGTGGCTCCTCGTCCTTTGATCGAGACGTGGGGTTTGAGCAACCGCTGCGCAGGAGACCATACGCACCCAACCGTTCATGGTGGTGCGTATTCTATAACTGGTGAATCTCGTTTGACGTAATCAGGCGTATCACAAGCTTGCGCCTTCTCTTCGCTCGGCGGGAATGAGTGTAATTTTGAGTTCAATGGGGATTTACCGCCAAGCAACCTTGGTAGGCTTCTTCGCAATGGAACCGTGCCTTTGACCGATCAGCGGTTTTGTAAAATGGATCTCAGGAGCAACAACTCGTGCCCGAGTCACTCACCAATTTGGAAAAAGTTCAGCGCTTCCTAAAGTCCATCGAGGATGGCAACTTCGCCTACATCGCCGAACTCTTTGCTGCCAGTGCGGTAATGGAACAGCTTCCAAACCGTATCTACCCAAATGGCATTCGTTCGGGAGTGTCGAGGATGGCGGATGCGTTCGAGGAAGGCCGCAGGCTGCTATCTCGCCAAACGTATGAGATCACGAGCCACGTCCTCAACGGCGAGAGGGTTGCCTTGGAGGTTCTCTGGACCGGCAAGCTAGCTGTCGCTTTCGGCAGCCTGGCAGCAGGTTCTGAAATGCGCGCCCGTTCAGCCATGTTCTTTGAGTTCAAAGACGGCAAGATCATCAGTCAACGAAACTACGACTGCTTCGAGCCTTGGTAGAAGACCCCAACACCTCAATGAGCGTAATCGCGGCGAATCAAGGTAGTTCCTCTCTTGCCGCGCTTGCGATCTTGTGTCCATCAGCGTAAAAAGGGTTTCAACGCCAGTTGACTGTAGTTCAGCGTCTCATCGTCCGCTAGGGTCCCGTGCCGACGAACCGTTTCAAAATATCCCTCCGATTGACTCGTCAAGCGGGCGCTCAGCAGTTCCATCACAATGTTGACCTCGTCCCGGAAAAGTTCCACTGTTCGCGAGTGCGCAGAGACTGCCTAAACGTCAGGGTGAATTCATGCATACCTACCTTTCTTGATCTCCGTCGCAAGACTACTCCCGTCATTGTCCAGGGCAGGATCATGAAAAATTGCTTCGATGGCGAGACCGAAGAGTCGGGCGGCGCGGAAGGCGAGCGGCAGGCTCGGATCGAACTTACCCGTCTCAATGGCGTTGATGGTCTGCCGGGACACATCGAGGGCGTCGGCCAACTGGGCCTGCGTCCAGTCGCGCTCGGCGCGCAGCACTTTGAGTCGATTCTTCATCGGTACCGCCGTGTGCCGTACAGGTTGGACGCCGCATACGTAAGACCCATGAGCATCACCAGGTGCGCGACGTCCGCATGGAAGGGAATCACGTGGTAGGAGTCCAGTACCGAATACGGCACGGCAGCGATGAAAGCAACTCCAACCGTGATCGCCAGTGAGTTGAGATGAACTCTCCGCTGTAGATCATCCAACTCCTCAAAGTATCTTTTATTAGCCCTGATCGCGCATATGCCGACGAGGACGTTGAGAGCAACCGCGGCCAGCGTAAACACCAAGATCTTGGCCCACAGAAATTTCGGCCCGAAAACCAAGAGCGCGCAGGTTCCTACCCAGGCCACGCACCACCAAAAAATCCGCAAAACATTCGCTCGGGTCCGCGCCTCATAGCCACTCTCTCGTATTGTCGATTGATTCATAATGTCGTCCTTTGTTGTCATTATGTAATTCATGCTTGACATAAGCAGAGTAATGCTCCCAAAACGGAGTGTGTCAAGTGTTATTTACATAAAGAACAGTATTATTGATAGCTGACCACCTCCGCATGGCTCGGAACGCATTTCCAGGGTCGTTTCCCTGCTTTTCTCCCAAACGCCGGCAGATTCTTCAGAAAAATCTTCTTGACACATCGCCATACTGTGCATACTGTGTATGTACAAATGTTCGTTATCTCTCAAACTGACAAGCGTGCGCTGTACCTGCAGATCATGGAACAGATCAAGCAGAAGATCGCGGTTGGGGACTGGGCCGCAGGGCAGGCGATCCCATCAATTCGACAGCTGGCCGCTGATATCGGTGTGAGCGTGATTACCGTGAAGCGCGCATATCTCGAACTGGAACGGGAAGGCTTGATCGTGACGCGGCAAGGGAAGGGTTGTTTCGTTGCTTCCGATTCCGACGTTGGCACGCGTATCCGCGAGCAGGAGCTGGCGCAACACTTGGAACACGCCGTGCGAAGTGCGGCCATGATGGGCGTTTCCCCGAAGAATCTGGAGAAGCGCATTCGGGCAATCTACGACCGCGTTACGGACGAGGAGAAAGAAACCGTATGACGGACTTTGCGATTGAACTCAATGGAGTCTGCAAGTCATATCCCTTTTTCGATCTGCACAATATCGACTTGCGGCTGCAACCGGGAACCATCATGGGATTGATTGGTCCAAACGGCGCAGGTAAGTCCACCACGATCCGAATCCTCATGGGCTTGGTGCATCAAGACAGCGGCGAAGTGAACGTGCTCGGGCACTCCATGCCGAAGGGGCAGATCGACGCCAAGTGGGACATTGGCTTCGCTTCTGAGGACATGCGCCTCTACGATTCGATGACTCTGGGCTGGCACATTCATTTTATGAAGTCGATTTATGCATCCTGGGATGATGCGTACTCGCAACTGTTGTTGAAGCGCTTTGGACTGAATGCCGAACAGAAAGTGAAGGGACTTTCGCACGGGCAGCGCGTGAAAGCGTCCTTGCTGCTGGTCTTGGCGCGTCGGCCAAAGCTCCTGGTCCTGGACGAGCCAACCACGGGTCTCGATCCCGTGGCGCGGCACGAAATCTTGCGCGAGCTGACCGCTGTCATGGTCGAAGACGGGCGGAGCATCCTGTTTTCTTCGCACAACACCCAGGATGTCGAGCAGATCTCAGATCAGATCACGTTCATTGATCGTGGCCGCATCATTGATTCGATGGACAAAGAAATCTATCTCGATCGTTGGCGGCGATTGCGGCTGGAAGTGCCCGACGGAGTCGCACTACCAACCCTGCCGGGCGTGATCGGAGTGCAGAAAGCGGGCCGATTGGCCGTGGCAATCGCCAATGCATTTGAGCCGCATCTTCCGAATGCCTACGAGACCTCGGGAGCCCGTGTCCGCGCGGTGGAAAACATGACGCTCGAAGAAATTTTTGTTGCCAATGTGGAACACAGCCGCGAGGAGGTGAAAGCATGAAAACCAATGTGATGCTTCATTTGATTTTGAAAGATTGGCGGCTCCAGCGCCGAATGATTGTTCTCACGATTGTTGCTGGCGCGGCCGCATTGGCGATCCTGTTGGTCGGCGGGCAGACGCCGGCAGTAGTCGGCAGCGTCTTCTTCTTCGTTTCGATGGTGTTTTGCGCGTGTCTGCTTCCCATGCAGAACATCGTGAACGAAAGAAAGAAGCAGACGCTTTCCTTCGTAATGAGCCTCCCTATCTCATCCGCACGATACGGAGCAGCCAAGCTCGTTTCAACCGTTGGCCTGTTCCTGATTCCATGGCTGGCGTTGCTCGGCGCGGCGCTCTACGTGGTTCTCGTCCGGCACAGTCTGCCCAACGGGGCGATCCCAGTGGGGTTAATCATCATGAACTTTCCCTTGATCGGATTCTGTCTGATTACGGGCACCGCGCTGGTGGCTGAATCGGAAGGGTGGGGCACGGCAGCCATGGCCGTCGTGAATTCGTCTTACTGGCTCGTATGGTACCTGCTTGTAAGCCATATTCCATCGCTGCATGAGACGTGGAGCGGACCGGTTGCAGTCTGGACCCCGTCGGTATTCAAGATCCTTGGAGTGGAGTTCGCCATCATCGTGTTGACCCTGGGAGCAACTCTTTTTCTGCAGTCGCGGAAGCGCAACTTTATTTAGAGCTCAGCCACAACAAAGGATGCGTCGATCAAGGCTGAAAAGCCTGCACGATACGTGTGTCTTTATTGCCTGCTGAGGAAACCTGAATCGATTCGTAACAACCGCATAGAGCGGCCCGGATAAGGAGATCTTATGAGCCTGACACAAACAATCCCTTCGCTTGCTGAAGTGAAAACGAGACCACACGTGGTCTGCGCGCCTGCGCCGGACTACAACATTTCGATTGGCTATTTGCGGGCATTCATCACCGTGCTCGTGGTAGCGCATCATGCTGCGCTCGCCTACGCGACGTTTGCGCCTCCAGTTGCGCCATCACTTGTCGCGCCTGTGCGGTGGTGGCAGGCGTTCCCGATTGTGGATTTGCACAAATGGGCTGGCGCTGACACCATTGTGGGATTCAATGACACCTTCTTTATGTCGCTCATGTTCTTCATATCCGGTTTGTTTGTGTGGAGGAGCCTGCAACGAAAAGGAATCGGTGACTTCTTGCACCACCGTACGCTGCGCCTCGGCATACCATTCCTCGGTGCGGCCGCAATCATCGCGCCGCTCGCCTACTATCCCACTTACTTGCAGACGGGGCAGCACGGCATAAACGGCTTCGCACATCAGTGGCTTTCTCTCGGGTATTGGCCGGCAGGTCCAGCGTGGTTTGTATGGTTGCTGTTGGCGTTCGATTGCATTGCTGCGGCTCTGTGCTTCTACAAGCCAGGTTGGGCTGAAGCTGTCGGATGCTTTTTAGCGCGCCTGGCCAACAAACCCATTCGTTTCCTGGGATACTTGATCGGCTTCTCGGCCGCCGTCTATATTCCCATGGCCGTCCGCTTCAATCCGCTCGCGTGGACACAGTTCGGTCCGTTGGCTTTCCAAACCAGCAGGGTGCTCCACTACCTTGTTTACTTTCTGATGGGAATCGCCGTTGGCGCTTACGGAATCGAGCGCGGAATCCTGGCCTCGACCGCGAAACTGGCACGTCGCTGGCTGCTTTGGTCAGTTGCAGCCCTGCTTGTTTTCCTTGCCTCCAGCGCATTCTTCATCATGATTGTGACCTCTGCGAAAGCCGCGTCAGTTTCGTGGCAGGCCGCCGCTGACTTGGTATTTACGATTACCTGCGCCACAACCAGCTTGGCCATGTTGGCGCTCTTCGTGAGATTCGTAAAGAAGTCACGGCGCATCTTCAACAGCCTGCGTGACAACGCGTATGGGATATACCTGTTCCACTACGCCTTCGTCAGTTGGCTGCAATATGCGCTGCTAAAATCGCAGATTTCGGGCTTTGCGAAACTGACAATCGTCCTCTCGTTCGCTGTCGCGCTGAGCTGGCTCACAACTGCTGCCCTGCGTCGAATTCCGGCGTGCGCGCGCATCATTTAGGAGGTTCCATGCCTAAGGTCATCCAGATGCCGCGCCGCACCCAGCCGCAGAGCGAGGAGCGCACGATTCATCCCTCGATGATCCTGGTGCACCCAACGGAGGAATCCGCGATAGTGGTACATACTGTACGAGTTCTGGCAAGGAAAATTGAACTGCAGTCGGCCAGGGCTGCCGCAGAAGCAGTCTCGATGGCCGGTGATGCGCCAAAAGTCACCCGCTCGCGGTTACCTACATAACTGGCTTGTGGCTTTAAAAGCATTACGATTGTCAGTAGGCCGAGCGTCGCACGACCGCTCGCCTCGCGCCCCGACGGGGCCAACTCTAGGCTGGGTTGCGCCTTGTGCGGGGCAGCCTTTTATTGGGAAGGACCTAAATTGGATAGTGTCACGCTGATTCGCGTCGCAGCCGGGGTTCTGGCGGTTGGCGTCCCCGCAATTCTCGTTTTTCCGACGAAGAAGAAAGCTCCTCGATAGGATTCGGCCGCAGCGATTTCTTTCGAAGTTCATCTGCAATTTCCCGCAGTTCCTTGCAGTACAGGCAGGCCGGGTCCGAGCAGTAGGGCGACGATATGGGCACATCGTTGGAGGACTCCGGCATATTCTGCCCTCCTAGCGCCTTTGATGCCGATTGGTGACATGCGCGTATTGCGGTCGTGTCGCAACTTGCTCCACGTGGCCGCTCTTAACTGCATGGCTTTAAGAGCGTTGGCTCACCCACCTCAGTTCCATTCACGAATCTCATGCGATGCTGTCGGGTGGGGTATGACTACCAAAAAATCATAGCCATAAAGGAATTTCTGCAAACCTGCGTCGGACTTGGACTCTAACGAACCTCGTAAGGCTCTGAGATCAAAGAGAGACCATGCTTTCTGCTGCAGAGCCAATTGCAAGAAAGGTCGCAAAGGATGCAGCTCAGGATCAGAGAGCGCGTCATACGGAACCGCCTTCATCGGGGTTCCCACGGTTTGGAACTGGATGGATTGTCCTCTTCCGCCGATGATAAGAATGTGGACGCCGCCATTCGAGTAGGCGTCCGCGCTCTCCGCTAAAAAATTGCCTAATTCGCGTGTGTACAGCGGCCCGATACCTCGGAAACCATGATTGCTTCCAGCTTTAATCAGAATTCCGCATGGCGGCGTACTTCCGTGCATCCTTACAAAATTCCGTTTCATAAGCAGATCACGCATCTCATTCGATCTGTGGTTGTCCCTGGCGAACGTATCGTAAACTCGGCGACTCGCGAGAAGATCCTCCATTGGGCTGCTGTCCAGGCCGCGAGATCTTAAAGAATCGACGAAGGTTTGGAGAATAGCCGTGTCGGAAGTGAGCAAGAACAGATCTTCAGGTTTGCCACTGTGTGCCGCCCTAGTATTCGCCTCTTGTTCCTGTCTTTTTAACTCGTCGAGTTCCTTCTGGAGATCATCAGGCAGCGCTTGTTCACCGACCTTTCGAAGCAAGAATTTAGCTGATCCTAAGAACTCCTGATCGAAACCAATCAAACTGAACGATGCCCCGATTCGAGACTTTGCGTGCCTGAGGAAATCAAACTCCTCCGCCGTGTTGTAGAACGGAACGGTTAGCGGATATTGTCGAAGAAAAGACGCGAAACTCTGGCTGGGGTTTGGACTGGCGAGCTGCGAAGACAACTGGTGTGCCACGCTGGGGCTGACCTCCAGAGCAAGCGTATGAATGCCATCATCCACTAGGCCATTCGCAAGCGCTTCTGCAAACTCCGGTACCTCCTTGATGCCGTGGTCTTCACCAAGGAAGACATAGCATGTGTGAGATGTGGCCTCTCGAATCTTCGCGGCACCAGGGCCTCGCAGATCTTGGTTGCTGACCTCAATATCGGTGCGAGAACCTGGGATCGCCTCTCCGAAAGTCTGTGCAAATACTCGACCCAGCACTTGGGCCAACACGAGCAAAACTAGAAAGAATATGCGGACCTGACGCATAGGGCGCGAGTGTATCATTCCGCGGGTTGGCACGATAATTCTCAACTACGCTCCCGAGCATTCGCGGGCGCGGTCAGTCAGCCATTCCTGATTTCGACAGTCTGCAATCAAAAGGCGTATACAAAGTCAGGGGTTCAAGGTGCGCGAGTACGACCTAATCGCTGAGGGGTACGCATCGGAACGCGTCGATCAGACAGGGGTGCCGGAGGCGATTGCGCTAGCGTCATCGATCCCACAAGGATCGCTTGTGCTGGATGTTGGTTGCGGCAACGGTGTACCTATCACAAGAGCCTTGCTGAGCGAGAACCACCGAGTCGTCGGGCTAGATAGTTCTAGTGCGATGCTTGCACACCTTAAAAGGAATTGCCCCGAAGCATTTGCCGTTAGGGGAATTGTTGAATCCTGCCCCTTCGCCGAAGCGGTGTTCGACGCTGCAATCGCGTGGGGCGTTATGTTCCATCTGAATCCAGAGGACGCGATTCGGGCAATTGCAGGTATCTCGCGCACGCTAAAACGCGGCGCACCGTTCCTCTTTACCTCCGGAAACGTCGACGGCTTGCACGCCAAAGAAAGCAAGATGAACGGTGTGACGTTTCGGTATTTCTCCTACAGCGCGGAAAGCTACCGCCGCATCCTCGGCGATCACGGCTTCACCTTGGCGGACGTTCACGCGGACAGCGGGAATAACACCTATTACCTCGCGAAGAAAAACTGAGGCTGCCGGGTCCCTTGCGGCGTCGCTTCGGAAGTGAGTCCGTCCATTACGTCGTAAGCCCTCGTTAGGATCGAGCCGCAGTCCGGGAAGAGCGGTATTTGAGCAGTCCTTGGAACTTGATTGTGCTCGGATTCTGGGCCATAGATTTAGAAGCAGTGTCGGGAACCCTACGCGTCCATCCGCCGCAGGAAATGTTCTAAGAACCTGGCCACGCCCTTCAAGAGTCGCGGAGTTGCACAACCGGCAACCAGATGAGGGCTGTCATGAGAATGCCACCCCCGTGCAGGTTAGCGATATCGATTCGGTTACGAATTCCCCTCATACTCCAAATTGCTTAGAGATGAGAACCCTGCAAAGAGGGGGTATGACTATGGAAAGAATCGGGAGCACGCCGGAATAGCCCAGAGGAGGCGGCAGGCTGCTAAAGCCCGTACCCCCATTCTGCCGAGCTTCGTTCATCGCGCTCCTTAACCGCAACCCTCAAATCATCGTTCGTGTACCCCGGTCTTTCATTTCTTCCTTGCCTTCGTTTTGGAGCAAACCATGCAGACGGGCGAAGAACCCGTCAAGGTTTCCCTCCGGCTCGCTTACGCCTCGACCTTTGACTGAACCCTCGCGCCGTCTGCTTGAGAAGCCTCTCCCACTAGAAAACGAAGGCACACAATCGAAGGCCAAAAACTCAAGAAAAAACCTTCGGTTGAATTCAGCCTAGTTAAAGAAAGAAAAAAGAGAGGAAATGAACCATGAAAGCAGAAGAGATCAAGAACAAGACCAACGAAGCCGTTGCCTATTTAGTTGAAGCGCTGGAGTCCGGACAGAGTGAAGTGTTGACCGAGTACCTGAACGCCATGGCACGGTTTCACAACTACAGCTTTGGAAACATCATGCTCATCGCTCGCCAGAGGCCGACGGCAACGCGGGTTGCCGGAATCCGCACTTGGAACTCGCTTGGCCGCTTCGTCAAGCGCGGAGAAAAAGGCATTCTGATTCTGGCGCCGATGGTTGGGCGCAAAGCGCAGCGCAGGGAGGAAATTGCGACCGAGATCGAAACCAGCAATGCAGCCGAAGAGCGCAAAGCAGAACACGAGCTTTATGGCTTTCGCGCCGTGTACGTGTTCGATGTTGACCAGACCGAAGGCAAAGAACTTCCCGGCCTGACCGACGTCCGAGGCGATGTCACGGGCTTCAGGGAACGGCTGATTGAGTACGTTGGGAGTCAGGGAATCACACTCAGCTACTCGGAGAAGATCGCACCCGCCAAAGGCTTGTCTTCGGGCAAGCGCATCACCCTGCTCACTGGAATGCAGCCATCCAACGGCTCAGGCGCTACGGTTACACCGAGAGGGAAGCCCGTTTTCTCTATCTCGTGGCCACCCATTCGGGCTACTTCACCCAGCGGCAATTCCTGCGTTATGCAGCAGTAGAGAAGGGCGGCCTGGGTACTCGGTTAATCGCAAAAGCCCGCACGTTGGATCACATCCGCAGCGCGCAGTTCGGCTGGCATAGTTTGATCCACAACATTTACGGGAGACGATTCTATGAGGCGATTGAAAAAGACAACATCCGTAATCGCCGCCGTCTCTCCCCAGATTTGGTCCGTACGCGTCTGCTGATTTTGGATTTCGTACTGGCCCGTCCTGACCTCGAATACCTCGAAACGGAGCACGAAAAAGTCCAGTATTTCCGGTCGTGCCTGAAACTCTCGCTCTCTCTTCTTCCTTGCCGAATCTACAAGGCAGCCAAAGATAACACCGAGACTCGACGCTATTTCGTTGACCGTTGTCCTATCTTTTTGGACCGGCAGGGATCGTCCGAAACACCTGTTTTTGTCTATTGCGATCACGGTGACAGTAGCCTGCTCAGCTTCGTCTCCTACCTTGAAACCTACAACCCACTCCTACGGAGCCTCGCCGCATTTCGCTTGATCTATGCCGCTCCAAACCCAAAGAAATTCCGGCGCGCACAGAGTCTTTTTGCCCGGCGTATTCACAGCCGAGCCCGCATTGACCTGGCTCATTTGCAGCAATATTTCGCCATCAGGAGCCTCTGGGAAAGCGGTCAAACTGCGGCCCTCGGCCGCCCGGATCGTGATTTGCTCCGCCAGGGAGATGAGCAATACCGCGACCCATTTCTTGAGGAAATCTATCGCAAATGGAGTGCGAACCAGCTCTCCGCGACCGAGCTTTATGGGTTGCCGAACGCCAATTTCACAGTTGGCAAACCGGCCTTCGAGACCCACTTATTGCCCGATTCCTACGACATCTTGGACCACGTTTCTGTAGCAAAAAGACGTGACCGAAGTGGAACCATCGCGCCGAATGCTGGTTCCGGCCTCGGTTCCACTTTTGCCGCCTCCACTCAGAACAGCCAACTTCAAAGAAATACAGGCACAAACGCATGAGGCCCACACGCAAACCGGACGCGGGAAACACATTTTTGTGGACGGGAGCGACCCCATTTTGGCCTGCGTTTCAAGGCCAAAATCCCTTCGGGCTTCGGAGGTCGCTCCCGTCCACAGTGTCACCGCCCAATCCCGGCGGTTCTCCCTGTGTTTCCCGCGTCTCGACTCAACACCACAACTGCCGAAGACAAATACCTGTTCAGGCGATCACATCACGACGTCATTCAAGAGAGACAGACCATGCCGCTGCTTAAACCACCCGAGCCGCAACTCGCCACACGAAGGCTCTACCTGCGGATCGATGAATCACTCGCTCAAACAGCCGAGCGCTATGCCGAGTTCCTGGGTACAGACAAACTCGACCATGTTGTCACTCAAGCGCTCGCATTCATCTTCAAACGCGATGCTCAATTCAAGCACTGGCTGGCCGAACATGCCGCGAACTCGAAAAGGTTGTCACAGTCACGCGACATGCAGCGCAAGCAGCCTGACCAGGGAGCAGAGCAATGATCCAGCGTGTGCTTGCCTGTGCCACGGGGATCACGCTTTATTTCCGCTGGCCTTGGCCGCAGAACGATCTCATGCTTCGGTTGATCGCGCTGCGCTGGCCGATGATCTACCTGCTTTTCAGATGCAGCTACACACTGTTTCCGTTCACCCACACATTCATGTATCTCAAGCCCTACCACAACGGCGTGAACAAGTCCTATTTCCGGCAATTCCCTGATGGAGAATTGTAATGACCGGTTTTGAACTCATCCTGCCGTTCCTTCGACCCATTGAGCACCTGATCCTCGACCCTGAAATTAGCGAGGTTATGGTCAACGATCCGGAGCACGTCTTTGTCGAACGTGCAGGAATGATGCGGCGATACTGCGAATATCTCTTAGCGGCAAGTCACCTGACCGTCGTTCGCAACATTGCCCACCGCCAGGCTAATGACACTCTAAGAAAATCCACTCCTCGATTTGTGCCTGCCCGATGGATAGATCGCGGAGTGCCTTATCGATGACTTCCGTTTATCAGGAGTTCCTAAGATGTCCGACACTCCGCGAATACCGCCACGAAGTACAAGCAGTTATGAAGCTTCCTTTGAACCACTGCTCGATTCCGATGAAGCCGCTGCGCTGCTAAAAATTCATCCGAAAACACTCCAGCGAATGGCACGTCGAGGTGAAATCCCAGCAATTCAGATCGGCAAGCTGTGGCGCTTCCGCGCTTCAGAACTAGATGCGTGGATGGGGAACCCAGCCGGACGTAGCTCCCGTAGTCATATCGACGAAAAAGACCGAATTGCCTGAAGGTGACCGCGGTGAGACCTGCGCAAATTCTGATCATTTCCACACCGCCGCAAATTAAACTACCAGCGGCAGTCTCACGTGCCTGAAGGAGAAACTTCTGATGGCACAGGGACATCAACGTGGTTGGTTAAAGAAAGAGCATCGCAAAGAAGGCGAAACATGGATGCTGTTTTTCCGCATAACCCGCGAGTCCGATGGCAGGCGGGTAGAGCGCAAGGTTCCTATAGGACTCGTGCGCGAATTTCCTTCCAAGGGATCGGCATGGAAGGAAGTGGAACGACAGCAACTTGCAATCAACAAGCCGGATTTTCGGAAGCAAGCGACGTTTGCGGAACTTGCCCAACACTATGTCGAGCATGAATTGGGCGAAGGCCGCAGCGCGATTCTTGATCCGAAGGCCCATACAACTGTCGCTGCTTACAAGCGCGTTCTGCGAAATCGCTTGCTACCGAGATGGGGAAAGCAGATCGCAGTCACTATTCAACCGCTCGAAATAGAGGGTTGGCTTTCCAAGGTGAAGCGCAACGAGTCCTTGGAAAACCCAACGCTCGACAAAATGAGAAGGGTTATGTCGTTGGTTTACAAGCACGGGCAACGTTACGGACTCATTCCTCGGCGAGAGGAGTGCAACCCGCTACGATTTGTGCGCTGCAAGACTACCAGCGACTACGAGGCCATAACACTGAGCCCGCAAGCAGCATTTTCGGTTCTAATGCGCTTGCCTGAACCTGAAAGAACCTTAACCTTACTTGCTGCCAGCACTGGCCTACGCATATCCGAATGCTTGGGCCTGCAGTGGCAAGACATAGATTTCGCCAACGCTCAAATCCGAGTTCTGCGGACATGGACCTGTGGACAAGTCGGTGCGCCCAAAAGTAAAGCGTCAAAAGCGCCCGTGCCTCTGCATCCCCTGTTAGCTGAATTCATGCGGGCTTGGCACAGCCGCACGCTTTACCCGCAACCAGACTCCTGGGTCTTTCCCAGTCTCAGGCTGAACGGGAAGAAACCACGGGCTGCAAACATGCTGGTCGAAGATTATCTTCGCCCCGCAGCCGAAAAGGCAGGGATCCTGTCGGAAGGCGATCCTTGTCGCTTCGGATTTCACAACCTGCGACATTCGCTTGCTTCGTTCTTGGTTCGCACCAAAACGGATCCAAAGACGGTGCAAGCACTCTTGCGGCATTCAGACGTCAAGACCACCTTGCAGCTGTACGCGCACAGCGTTCCAGAAGACCGAATGCTGGCGCAGGGCGAGGTCCTTCAAGCGATTTTGGGCAGCAATTCCGCAAATTGCGGACTAAATGCGGACTGAAGGCAACTATGGTGAATAGAGCTAAGTGCTTTGGAATGATGGTGGCCAGGGACGGAGTTGAACCGCCGACGCCAGCCTTTTCAGGGCTGCGCTCTACCACCTGAGCTACCTGGCCACTTTGCCGCTCGCGGCTCCGGTTGTGCGCTCGTTTGGGACGCGCCGGAACTGCGGCGCAACGGCTGCAAAGACGCGATCAGAAGCAGGAGCGGATGAGTCGTTCACGATTATAACAACGCCTTTGCTTTCTCTCAATGCGCCGCGGCGCTTGATAGTGTTACGTACCACTCCAGCGTCTCTCGGCTTGAACTACATCCTCTAAACACGTGATGCGTTCTATAGCGAGGACAGTTATCAACGTAGAGGAAGCTCCCGATCGCCCCTCCTCTACCTTAGGAACGCTGTCGTTTGTGAACAAGCGCCATTTCGTTGTCGTGGAAGTTCAGATT
>Ga0105240_10004336_pt1 | contig 21654 bp, 14 predicted proteins | sample KBSC54metaG_FD_80426 | JGI IMG/M metagenome (GOLD analysis project Ga0105240, IMG submission 80426) | Corn rhizosphere microbial communities from Kellogg Biological Station, Michigan, USA - KBS C5-4 metaG | ecosystem: Host-associated > Plants > Roots > Rhizosphere > Soil | place: Michigan, USA... | reverse complement strand
TACCAGGGCGGCATCTCGGTGTTCGACTTCACCGATCCGGCGCACCCGAAGGAGATCGCGTACTTCGATCGCGGACCGATCGATTCGACGAAGCTCGTGATCGGCGGCTACTGGGCCGGCTACTACTACAACGGTTACATCTACGGCTCGGAGATCGCGCGCGGGCTGGATGTGTTCAAGCTCACGCCTACGGCCGACCTCTCGCAGAACGAGATTGACGCGGCGAATCTGGTGAAGTTCTCGCAGCTCAATCCGCAGAGTCAGCCGAAGCTGGTGTGGCCGGCGGCATTTCCGGTGGCGCACGCGTATCTCGACCAGCTCGTGCGCGACAAGGGTCTTCCCGAAGCTCGGACACAGGCGATCGGCAGCGCGCTGAACAGCGCGGAACAGGCCAGGGGGGCGAAGCGCACGAGCGCGCTCCGGAAGCTCGCGGGCGAGCTGGATCACGACGCCGCGAGTGCGAGCGATGCGGCGCGGGTGCGCGCGCTGGCGTCAGTCGTACAGCGGCTGGAGACGGCAAAAAGCTGATCGAGTCCGCACGCGGGACTCCGAGGGCGGCGAAGGCGGACGTGCCGGCTGGGCGCGTCCGCCTTCGCATGCTTGACATGCCGGCCACATTGCGCGCACCGTGTGGGTCGTCCCGTGCGCCCTGCCGTCCTCGCGTTCCCCTGCACCCGGATTCATGACACCAACAGGCGGCACCGCGATCGCGTCGATTCTGCAGGCGGCCGGCCGGCGCATGATCGTACTCTGCACCGTGGCGATCGCAGCCATGATCGCGAGCGCCGTCCTCGAGGCAACCGGCTCGACGGGGCTGCGACTGTTCATTGCGACGGCCGTCGCGCTCGCAAGTCTGGCCGCGGTGGTGGGCGAGGCCACGGACCAGTTGGGCACGCGACTGGGGCCCGGCGCGACCGGCGTGGTGCAGTCCGCGTTGGGAAATCTTCCCGAGCTGTTCATCAGCATTTTCGCGCTGCGCGCCGGTCTCGTGGTGGTCGTGCAGACAGCGCTCATCGGTTCCATCCTGGCCAACAGCCTGCTCGTGCTGGGGCTGGCGTTCGCTGTAGGAGGCTGGCGCCACGGGACACAACGCTTCGGCACGGGCACCACACGCATGACGGCCATGTTGCTCGTGCTGTCCGTGGCGTCGCTGGCGATTCCCACGCTGGCGACGAAGCCCGGTGCACCGGATTTCGGACATGCGCGCGCGCTGAGCATCGTCACGGCGATCGTGCTGCTCCTGATCTTCGTGGGCAGCGTACCCATGGCGATTCGCGGCAATATCGGGCCGTCGCCCAACGCGCAGAGCGCCGCGCGCAAGTGCTGGTCGCTTGGCGCATCGCTCGCCGTCCTGGCGCTCGCCGGTGTGGGTGCGGCGGTGATGTCCGACTGGTTCGTGGAAGCACTGCGTCCGGCCATGGCCGTACTGCACCTGTCGGAGGAGTTCGTCGGACTGGTGATCGTGGCCATCGCGGGGAACGCGGTGGAAAACGTGGTGGGCATTACGGCGGCAGCTCGCAACGATGGTGATCTCGCGGTGAGTCTCATTCTGAACAGCAGCCTGCAGGTCGCGTTGCTGCTCATTCCCGTGCTGGTGCTGATCAGCATGGTGCTCGGCGGCTCGATGCTGACGTTGGTGGCGCCGGAGCTGCTGGTGGTATCGCTTGGTCTTGCGGCGGTGCTGGGGGCGCTGATCGTGTTCGATGGCGAATCGAACTACGTGGAGGGGCTCGCGCTCATCGGCCTGTACGTCATCATCGCGGGCAGTGTATGGTATGGGCCGCCGGTTGCGGGATGAGCGGACCGCCGCAGACGCGGGAGGGTGCCCCGCACAGCAGTAGCATCGGAATTCGCTGGCGCCGCGGCGGGCCGCCCCTATCTTCCCTGCCATGACCGAACCGGAACGGCTTCCGGACGTAGTGGCGGATCGCTACGTCGTGCAGCGAGAACTCGGGCGCGGCGGCATGGCCACGGTGTATCTTGCCCAGGATCGCAAGCATCACCGGCCCGTCGCGCTCAAGCTGCTGCATCCGCACCTCGCCGCCACGCTTGGCCCGGAGCGTTTTCTGCGCGAGATCAGCATTGCCGCGTCGCTCCAGCATCCGCACATCGTACCCCTGTACGACTCCGGCCAGACGAACGGCAATCTTTATTACGTGATGCCGTACATCGAGGGAGAATCGCTGCGGCAGCGCCTCGTGCGCGAGAAGCAACTGCCACTCGAGGATGCGCTGCATCTCGCACGCGCGATGGCCGCCGCGCTCGACTATGCGCATCGCCATCAGGTGGTGCACCGCGACATCAAGCCGGAAAACGTGATGCTGCACGACGGCGAGGCCATGGTGGCCGACTTTGGCATCGCGAAGGCGCTGACGGCCGCCTCCGACGTGAGTCTCACGCAGACGGGCATGGCCATGGGGACGGCGGCCTACATGAGCTCCGAGCAGGCCATGGGCGAACCAGAAATTGACGGGCGCACGGACATCTACAGCCTGGGATGCGTGCTGTACGAGATGCTCGGCGGGCACCCGCCATTCACGGGCCCGACGGCGCAGGCGATCATCGCGCGGAGCATCACCGAGGCGGCGCCATCGCTTCGCTCGGCGCGCGCGGGAATACCGGACTGGGTGGAGCAGGCGGTTCAGAAGGCCATGGCCAAGGATCCGGCAGACCGCTACGCCTCCGCCGCGCAATTCGCCCAGGCGCTGGGGACGGTAGGCGGGGCGTCCACGCCGCCCGGCACCGCGCACGCGACACCGGCGGCGAGTGCCGCGGCGCCCAAGTCCATCGCGGTGCTGCCCTTCGTGAACATGAGCGCCGATGCGGAGAACGAATACTTCACCGATGGAATGGCTGAAGAGATCATCAACGCGCTCTCGAAGATCCAGCGGTTGCGCGTGGCGGCCCGCACGTCGTCATTCGCGTTCAAGGGGAAGAACGTGGACGTGCGCACCATCGGCGAGCAACTGAACGTTGCCGCCGTGCTCGAAGGCAGCGTGCGCAAGGCAGGGTCGAAGCTGCGCGTGACGGCACAGCTCGTGAGCGTGAGCGACGGCTACCACTTGTGGTCGGAACGCTTCGACCGCGAGCTCGAAGACGTCTTCGCCATTCAGGACGAGATCGCCGCCAGCATCGTGCGCGCGTTGCGCGTGGTGCTGAGCGAGCAGGAGAAGCGCGCCATCGAGAACGCGCCCCGCGTGGATGTGGAGGCGTACGAGTACTATCTGCGCGGCAGACAGTATCACCATCAGTTCCGGCGCGCGGGCATCCAGTTCGCCCGTCGCATGTTCGAGCGCGCGCTCGACGTCGATCCAAACTACGCGCTCGCGCACGCGGGCGCCGCCGACTGCTGCTCGTTTCTCTACATGTACTGGGACGCGAGCAAGGCGAACGTCGAGGGCGCCGAGAGCTACAGTCGCAAGGCGCTCGAACTGGGGCCGCAGCTCGCCGAGGCGCACGCCTCGCGCGGACTCTCACTCACGCTCACCAAGTTGTACGATGAGGCGCAGGCGGAGTTCGAGATGGCGATCCGGCTCGACCCCCAACTCTTCGAGGCGCATTACTTCTACGCGCGAGCGCTCTTCCAGCAGGGGAAGTACGAGGAAACGGTACGCCAGTACGAGGAAGCGAGCCGTGTGCGCCCCGAGGATTATCAGGCGCTCTTTCTCGTCCAGCCGTCGCAGCGGCACCTCGGGCGAGTTGCAGACGCCGAAGCCAGCCTGCGGAAGGGACTGCAGGTCGCGCAGCGCCACCTCGAACTCAATCCGGATGATGCGCGCGCACTCTACCTGAGTGCCGGGGCCTCGATGATCCTGGGTGAACATGCGCGCGGTCTGGAGTGGGCATCGCGGGCGCTGGCGCTCGATCCTGAGGACTCGGGCGTGTTGTACAATGTGGCCTGCGTGTATGCGCTGGGCGCGAGGACGAGCGATGCGGTCGCCGCGCTCGAGAAAGCCGTGCACAACGGCTTCGGACATCGCGAGTGGCTGGAGAACGATTCCGACCTCGACTCCCTGCGTGACGATCCGCGATTCAAAGCGTTGTTACAGCGGATATGAGCGACTCCGACCCGCCGCAGACAGCCGCGTCCAGCGACAATGGGACTCCTCTCGTCAAGCGCTGCCCGCAATGCGAGTTGGAGTACTCCGCTGACACGGATTTCTGTCCGAAGGACGGGTCCACGCTGGTGACGCCCGGTGCGACCGGTCTGGAAGGACGGATCATCGCGGGTCGCTATCGCGTGCTCCGCCAGATCGGCGAAGGCGGGATGGGGCGCGTGTATCTGGCCGAGCACATCAAGATGGGGCGACGCTGCGCCTTCAAGGTGCTCGCGCACGCGCTCGTGTCCGACGCCGAGGCGATCGGCCGGTTCAATCGCGAAGCGATGAACGCGAGCCGCATTCTGCATCCGAACGTTGCCGCGGTGTACGACTTCGGCGAAGCGAGCGACGGTCTCGTGTACCTGGCCATGGAACTCGTCGAGGGTGAGCCGCTCTCGGCCGTCTGCGCGCGCGCAACGGTTCTCTCCGCGGAGCGCACCATTGACATCGCGTCACAGGTCGCCGAGGGACTCACTCCCGCGCACGAACTGGGCATCGTGCACCGCGACCTCAAGCCGGACAACATCATCGTCGGAACGGCGAAGGACGGACGCGATGTGGTGAAGATCATTGATTTCGGCATCGCGAAGGGAATGGCGGGCGACACGCAGCGCGTCACGCGCACGGGATTCATCGTGGGCACGCCGGAATACATGTCCCCGGAGCAGCTCGCGGGCGACACGCTCGACGGACGCAGCGACCTGTTCGCTCTGGGGTGCGTGATGTATCGCATGCTCACCGGTGAGTCCACCTTCACCGGACCGAGCATGGAGTCGCAGATCCAGCGCCGGCTCACGCGTCCGCCGCCACACGCCAGAGCGGCGAATCCCGCCGTGCCGCCGTGGCTGGACGCGGTGGTGGCGAAAGCCATGGAGCGCGATCCCGGCGATCGGTACCAGACGGCAACCGAATTTCGGGACGCGTTGCGAGGAGGGGCAGTGCTCCGCACGGCGCGCCGCAAGGCGATCGCCATGCCCGTGGTGTCGCGCCGCTTCTGGTTTGCCGCCGGCGCGGTGGCTGGCGTCACGCTCCTCGTTTCGCTCGGCATGCGGGGCGAGCACGCCGCGCCGGACGGGCATGCGCCGAGTGCCTCGGGCGGCGCTGACAGCGCGCGCGTCGCGCCTCCCCGCATCGCGGCGCAGACTTCATCTTCGGCGCAGGCTGGAGCGAACTCGTCATCAGGCAAGCAGGCGGATAGCGGCACGCCTGTCAGAGTGCCGGTGCCGCCCGCATCTCCGGCGCCGCGCGCGGCCGATGCGCATCGCGACGCGCCACGTGTCGCGTCGTCCGGCACGCAGCGAGCGCCGGTCGTGCCGACTGAGAGCGCGGAGTCGCGGGTGTCCGCATTGCCGCCGCCTGCGCCGGCGACATCGCACGCGGCACCAGCACCGGGCGGGACTCCGGCCATGGCAGCCAACGCGCCGAGCACCCCAGCCAACGGAGCGACCACGACAGCCAACGGGCCGACCACGACAGCCAACGGGCCGACCGCGGCTACTGCACCACCTCCGCCGGTCGCGCCGCCGCTGGACGTTGCCGGTATCCAGGCGGCCGTCACGCGCTATGCGCGCGCGCTCGAGTCGCGCGATCTCGCGCGCGTGCGCGCGGCATATCCCGCACTCACCGACGAGCAGGCGCATCGCTGGAAGGATGTCTTTGACGCCACGAATGGCATCACCGCCACGCTCACTGTCGTCCCGCCCGCGCACGTGAGCGATTCGGACATGGTAGCGGTGAATGTGAAAGCGGCATTTTCATTCGACTACAAGCGCGGCGTGAACGGCGATCCGAATCCTACGGCCACGTACCACGCCAATCTCAGCCGCAGTGGCAGCACCTGGGTACTCCGATCGATCGAGTAGCCGGTACGCGGTGAGACGGACGAATGGGTGACGGCCGGCGAGCGCGCGATCGCGACGGCGTCATCCAGCCCCTCAGAAGTTGTACTCCAGCCCCAGCGTCCAGATCGCGTTCGCCCGCAGGCCGCCGCGGTTCACGGGGAGAATGAGATTCACGACCCCTGTCGTGCCCGAGTCCATGCGCAACTTGAGCCCAATGGATGCATTCACGAGGTTGTCGCGGCCGTTCGGGATGTTCGTAGGATCGATGGTGCGCAGGAACGGCTGCGTGATCGTGACAGGCGGCGGGATGATCAGCTTGTTGTCGCCGAGCTGCCATTCGGAGATCACGTCGACGGCGAGCGTCGCCCAGTCTGCCATGAGCTGGTCGAAGCCGGCGGTCGCGAGCAGCGCGTTGTTCTCGGATTGGTCCGAGCGGTAGAAGAAGCCGCCGTTGAAGTGCGGCGTGAACGGGCCGAAGCGGCCGGAGAGCACGGCGAGCCCGCGAAATTGGAACGCGCCTGCGCCCAGGAAATCATCCGCGTTCCCCGTGGGAAGACGTGCGTCCGCGAGGAGCGAAAAGTTGCTGTGGGGTGAGGCGTTGAGGTTCACCTTGGCGCGCAGCGAGATGTCGCCAAGGCCCGTGGCCGAGCCGCTGGCCGACGACTGTGCGGTGAGCACCGGATCGGTTGGCGTGCCGGCGAAGAAGTGCACCGCGGGCGAGCCAAACGGTACGATCTGCGCGCTGCTCTCGCCGCTCACGGAGACGTGCGCAACGGGCACCGCCACGCCGATGTCCACGCGGTTGGAGAGACCATAGGTGAGGTAGAACGAGCTCACGAAAAGATTGACGTGAAGCGTCGTGCGCACCTGAATGAAGTCGTTCTCGTAGGGCGAGTCGCCGAGTCCCGGTAGGCCGACGTCCTCGTGCGTGAAGTTCAACTCGATGTCGCTGAGGGGAATGCCACGGAGCGAGCTGAAGCTCACGTTGCTCACGTTGACGCCGGCGAGCATGCGTCCATGACCGAGCGTCTGGCCGCGCTCGCCAAACACCGGTCCCGAGGACTCCGACGTCTTGACCGGCAGTCCATTCTGGAAGGTGAAGGTGGCGCCGCTGCTTGCCGCGCTCACGGGGATATTCGCCACGTTCAGTCCAATGGCGTCCTGGAGGAAGGAGAGGACGGTGGCGTTGCCCGAGACATCGGCGGGGATGAAGTGGTCGCCGTGTCCGTTCTGCGCCAGCACCGAGCCGGCGAGACAGAGCGGTTCACCGCAATTCCCGAAAGTGAAGAGATTGGTGATCGTCGAGTGGAGACCTTGCGCGGAGAGCGGCGCAGCGAAGAGCAGGAGCAGCGCAAGAGACTGCATGCAGCGTCGCATGAAGCTACCTCGGGAACAGGGTGATGTTGGCATCTCACGCCGATGGCGGCGTCGCGACCTTACCCACAAAGAGAATTGTGCCCGACAGCCGTTCGTGAATGGCGAAGAAGAACGGGTGGTCCGCCTGCAGCAAAGGCGTGGGAACAGACGTGACTCCCATACCCACGCCCGTGGCCGCCGCGGCGACCGTGCCCTCCTCATCCACCTTGACGAAGGTGGATTGGTCCACGGAGGTGATGGCGAGATGGTGTCCCAGCGCAGTCGACATGTTCGTGAAGTCGGCATCCGGTCCGAAGGCAATGCCCATCCCGAGCGCCGTGAGGGCGTGGTTCAGCGAATCTTTCCACGTGAGTTGAAAGCGCGGCAGCAGGACTTTCCCCTTCTGCACTGACAGCCCGGCGATGAGCGAGTGAAAGTCGCCGGGCGTGAAGGACGCGAGCAGCGAATCCACGCGGTGTCCCGGCTCGGGCACGACGACCAGCATGGCGTACGCGCCGCCGCCGTATGGGAGGTCGACGGCCTGGTATGCGGGAGTCGAGATGGCGGGAACGGAATCGTCCACCTGCATCATCTGCACGGTCATGGTCGAACCATCCAGCTTCGTGAACGGAAACGGCGCCGTCCGCTTCGTGTCGAACTGCTCGACCCACGTTCCCTTGAAGTAGATCGCGTTGGCCAGGTACATCGCCATGGTCGACGGGAGACTCTGTACGAGGACGGGAATCCTGCCGGCCGTGCTCGTGTTCACCCAGTCATTGATCGTGCCGATGGTAGCCGGATCGCTGAAATCCACCGCGGCGACTTCGGCATCGAAGAACTGCTTGCCGGCATCGAGGAACGACTGATTGAATGGAATGTCCTGGCGATACCAGATGGAGTTGGCGATCCGGAAGTCCACGCGGGAATCCAGCCCGCGCAGGAGGTCAATGAGCCCCTTGTACGACTCGTCGATGTCACTCACCGGCATGCCCGCGTATCCGAGCACGGCGCGCATGGAATCGAGCGTAGTACCGGCTGCCCCGTTCATCGTCATGCCGAGCGCCATCGAGGCACTCAGCGGCGAGATGAAGATGTTGGAGTCCGGCGGTGTATCGTGGTTGAGCTGGCGCAGCAGCGAGAACGCGAAGCTGTTGCTCGCGCTGATGAGGCTCTGTTCTCCGCTGGTGAGCGCGCGGGGAAGAGCGGAAATGGGTCCGGGTGCCGTGGAGTCCATGCTGCACGCGGCCAGCAGCAACGCCGCCGCCGCGGTGCAGAACGCGAATGGAGTGTGGCGACGGGCGGATGACCGAGTCTGACGAGAAAGGTGTCGCATACGGCCTCCATTGGCGGGAAGTACGGCGAATATGGGACGCGCGAGTTCGGCAGGCAATCCGCGATGCACGATGCCTCGTGGCAGCGGCCCGTGGTTTCAGCCCGCGCTGGCCGGGCGGAAACCGCGGGCCGCACACCTCCGTATCAGACCGCATGACCAATCACGCAGATCTTCGAGCGGAGGGTACGATCGCGCCGTGGGTGATCGCCGCGGCTGTCGCGATGGTGCTCGCGCTCCACCTCGTCACCGCGCTCGTCACGCCGTACGGACTGCAGCGCGACGAATTTCTGTATCTGGCAATGGGCGCGCACCTGCACCTCTGGCGCATGGATTTTCCGCCAGCCATGGCGCTGCTCGCCCAGCTCATGCGCGCCACGGTCGGCGTGAGCGTCGTTGCGCTGCGCCTGGTGCCGGCGCTCTTTTCCGCGGTACTCGTGGCCTTCGCGGCACTGTTTGCCCGCGAACTGGGCGGGGGACGATTCGCGCAGGCGCTGGCTGCGGTCGCAATCATCGCGAGCCCGGCGTTTCTCCGCAGCGGGTCGCTCTTTCAGCCGGTCGTGCTCGATCAGGTAGCGTGGACGCTCGCGCTCTATGCGCTGACCCGGTTGGTGCGCACGGCTGACGCCCGCTGGTGGCTCGCGGTGGGCGTGGCCGGCGGCCTCGGTCTGCTGATCAAGTTCAGCATTGGCATCATCGGCGTGGGCGTCCTGATCGCGCTCATCGTCCTGCCGGATCGCCGCTGGCTGCGCACGCGCTGGCCATATCTCGCGGTACTGCTCGCCGTCGCGATCGGATCACCCAGCATCGTGGGACAGATCCGCACGGGGTGGCCGGCGGTGCTCTACGCGCGCGAGCTGTCCGCGCAGCAACTCACGCACGTGACCGTCGCCGGATTCTTCGCGGATCAGGCGCAGATGTTGGGGCCCGCCGTTCTGCTCGCGGTGGCGGGGGTGTGGGAGTTCCTGCGGCGTGACTCGGTTCGTCTCGTGGGCGTGGCCTGTCTGGGCGCGCTGGCCATCCTGCTGGTACTGCATGGCAAGGCGTACTATCTGCTGCCGGTGTATCCCGCGCTCATCGGCGCGGGCTCCGCGTGGGGCGAGCGCCTGAGCGCGGCCCGCGCGTGCGGCCATCGCCGTACCGGTGTGGCGGCCCGGGCCATCGCCGTGGCGCTCGTCGTCGCGTACGGCGCCGCTGCGCTCCCCTACGGTCTGCCCGTGCTCGCCCCCCGCGCGATGGCGCGCTTTGCGTCGCACGGCCTGCAGGACATGGTGACGACGAACATGAACCAGGTGCTGGCGCTGCCGCAGGACTACGCCGACATGCTGCACTGGCGTGATCGCGTGGCGGCGGTGGCGCGCGTGTACGACTCGCTCCCGCCGGCGGTGCGACAGCGTACGGTCATTGCGGCGACGAACTATGGCGAGGCCGGCGCGATCGATTACTACGGGCCGGCAATGGGTCTGCCCAATGCCATCTGCGGGTGCGGGACCTACTGGTTTTTCGGCCCGGGCGCGCTGCCGGGCGACGTATTGGTTACCATAGGTGTGGATTCGATCGACCTGCGGCGCTTCTATCGTGTCGTGCAGCCGGCCGGCGTGCTGCGCGACCGGTGGGCGGTGCCCGAGGAGCAGGATATCCATCTGTACGTGGCGCGCGATCCCGTGATGCCGCTGCAGCGGCTGTGGCCGCTGCTCGATCCGCGCGAACAGCCGGCGACATCGTCGTAGCGCGTCTGCTGCGGCCTCCAGTGCGCCCTTGGCGCGGCGTGCGGCGGCGTGCGGCGGCGTGCGGCGGCGTGCGGCGGCGTGCGGCGGCGTGCGGCAGGCCATGGATGACGTCTGGTCAGAGGCCTCTGGTGGGCGTAGCATACTGGCACCATTCCGCCCTGTCCGGCGCATTCCACAGGAGACCCGTTCATGTTCAGCCATGCGCCCTGGTTCTCGCGCACTGTTGTCCTTGCGATCGTCATTGCCGCCACCGCCGCGACCGGCGCGGGTGCGCAGGCGCGCGACACGCTCCTCTCGGCAATGAAGCTGCCGCTGCAAGCCGGATTCGCGCCGCTGGTGCCGCCGGCGCCGGGGCATCCGGTGCTGCTGCGCCCCGACCGCGTGTTCGATGCGACGAACGAACAGACGCATGACGGATGGGTCGTCCTGGTGGATGGCGACAGCATCATTGCGGTGGGGCCTGCTGCATCGGTCCACGCGCCACGAGGCACGCAGACCATCGCGCTCACCGGGCTGACGCTGCTTCCCGGGCTCATCGATGCGCACTCGCACATCTTCCTGCATCCCTACAACGAGACGCTCTGGAACGACCAGGTGCTCAAGGAGCCTGAGGGGTATCGCGTGGTCGAGGCGGTGCTGCACGTGCGGAACACACTCATGCAGGGATTCACGACGCTGCGCGATCTGGGCACCGAAGGCGCGGGGTTCGCGGACGTAGACATGAAGCGCGCCATCAACGAAGGGCTCATCCCGGGTCCGAGACTGCAGGTCGCCACACGCGCGATCGTGGCGACGTCCAGCTACGGACCCGGCCCGCGCGGATTCCGTCCGGATCTCGTGCTGCCGCAGGGAGGACAGGCGGTGAGCGGAGTGCCCGAGGTGCTGGCCGCGGTGCGCGAGCAGGCGGGGCGGGGCGCGGACTGGATCAAGGTGTACGCGGACTACCGTCGCGGGCCGAATGGGTCCACCGCGCCAACGTTCAACCAGGAGGAACTCAATGCGCTCGTGTCCGAGGCGCATTCATCGGGCCGACCGGTATCCGTCCATGCGACCACCGCCGAGGGGATGCGGCGCGCGATACTCGCCGGCGTCAACACCGTCGAACATGGGTATGGAGGCACGGACTCCGTCTTTCACATGATGGCGGAACGCGGTGTGGCCTATCTGCCCACGCTCGAGGCGGAGGCGGCGTACGCGGAGTACTTCGATCATTACGTGCCCGGCCGAAGCGAACCCACGGAAGGAATGAAGCAAGCCGCGCACGCCTTTCAGCTCGCGCTCAAGAACGGCGTGACGATCGGGTGCGGGAGCGACGTGGGCGTGTTCACGCATGGCACCAATGCGCTCGAACTCGAATGGATGGTGAAGGACGGCATGCGTCCCGCGCAGGCGCTGCTGGCCGCAACGGCGGTGGATGCAAAGATCCTCGGCATGGACCATGAGATCGGGAAGCTCGTGCCGGGATTGAAGGCGGACATCGTTGCCGTACAGGGCGATCCCACGAAGGACATCGCCGCCGTGAGTCGCATGCGCTTCGTCATGAAAAACGGCGTGATCTACCGGCAGCCCTGAGCGCCGTGCACGAGTGTCAGCGTCGGGTGCGCCACGGCCACGCGCTGATGCGGATGCTCACGGCGTGAAGAGATCCGGGAACCGCTGCTGCAGCGCCACGATTTTCGGCGCATCGTACTTCACGATGTACGGACTGGTCGGGTGCCGTTCGGCGTAATTCTGCTGCGATCCGTCAACCACGTTGAACGCCTGCAGTGCCGCGACGACCGTGACGATCCGCTTCGGAAAGACGTGGGCCGCGGTGAGCGAGTCGATGTAGCTTCGCACGAGGGTACGCTGGGCGCCGCCGTCGACGAAGATCACGGATCGGTATTCGGCGCCCACGTCGGGGCCCTGCCGGTCGAGCTGGGTGGGGTCGTGCACCACCGAGAAGAACACGTCGAGGATTTGTCGATAGGAGATGTGCGCTGGGTCGTACTCGAGGCGAACCGCCTCGACGGGTGCCGTGGATGCCGTGCCCGCTGCCGAAGCCGGAATGGCGTAGCCCGACGTGACGGTGCGGATGCCGCGAACGTGGCGGAACACGGACTCCACACCCCAGTAGCACCCGCCGGCCAACACGGCTTCGGCTGTCGTGCGTGCTGCTGTCGGGCCGGCGCTCTCCACTGCGTGACGATGAGTGATCCAGGCGGCCGCCGGCACGAAGAGCAGCGCGGGCCACCAATGCAGCAGCGGAGCCTGTCGGAAGCAATGCATTTGCATGGAAGACCTCACACGTCGGCCCGCAGTGCCGCGGCGGGATCTGTCGCCGCGGCGCGGCGCGCCGGGAACCAGCTCGCCATCACGGCGACGATCGCCATCACGGCGACCGCGGCGAGCAAGGTGGTCGGATCGTTCGGCGCAACCTCGAAGAGCAATGCCGCCAGGAATCGCATGAGCAGGAGCGCCGCGCCAACGCCAAGCACGATGCCGAATGCCGCCACGGCAATCGCCTGCGTGAGCACCAGGCGGCGCAGCGCCGCGGGCTGTGCGCCCAACGCTGTCCGCACCGCCATCTCTCGCGCGCGCAGGCTCACCATGTAGGAGACGACACCATAGAGACCGACCGCGCCAATGAGCATCGCGGCAATGGACGCAATCTCCAGCAGCGCCAGCGTGAACGACGTCCGGGACGTGGAGCGCCCGAGCATGTCGCGCATGGTGTGCACGGCATAGACCGGTACCGAAGGCGCCAGCGTCTGCAGCACTCGTTCCACGGGCATGGTGATATCGTGTGCGGACGACCTGCTGCGCACGACGAAGGCGAGTTCTCGCGGCGCCCACCGGATGGCGTTGGCATCGCCCGTCGCCGTCGCGGGTCCCGGCGCCGTCACGAGCGGAAGATACACGGTCTCGTCGGGCGGCTGATCCAGTCCGCTGCCGCGTACATCGCCCGTGATCCCGATCACGGTAAACCAGGGTCCGTCCGGCGAGAGACGGAGGCGCTGGCCAACAGCCTGTCCCTCGCTCCAGTAGCGCGCCGCGAGCGCGTGGGTGACAATGACTTCGAGTGGCGCACGGGCCGCATCGGGTGGCTCGAACGTGTGTCCCTGGACGAAGGGAATGCCGAGCGCGCTGAAGGTGCCCGGTGTTGCATAGGCGACCTGATGGACGTCCGGCATCTCGCGCATCGCGAGCGGGCGGTCCTCCACGAACACCGCGGTGTCGCGCCGGGCTTCGTCGTCGAGCGGCAGCCTGGTCAGCACACCGGCTGACTGCACATCAGGAAGCGCTGCGATGGCCTCGAGCGCGCGTGCGACAAAGGCGACCGTGGCGCTGGTGGTCGGGTACGCTTCGTCAGGAAGTGCCACACGGAACGTGTACGACCCGTTGGCGTCGAATCCCGGCGGGACCGAGCGGAGCGACCGGAAGCTGCGCGCCATGAGCCCCGCTCCGGTCACGAGCACCAGCGCGAGCGCCACCTGCACGACCACGAACACCCGGCGAGCGCGGAGGCGGCTCCTGCCCGCCGTCGTCCCACGGCCATTCTGTACGAGCACCGATGCGACGTGCGGTCCGCAGGAGCGAACCGCCGGCACCAGACTCATGACGAGCGCCGTCAGCAGCGTGACGCCGATCGCGACGGCGAGCACCGTGCCGTCGAGTCCCACCGTCGCGAGTCGCGGAATGGCGATGCCCGATGGCATCGAGCGGAGCGCGCCGAGTGCGGCCGCCGCGAGCGCGATGCCCGACACGCCACCGAGCACCGCCAGCAGCAGGGCTTCGGAGAGGAATTCGGCAACGACCACGCCGCGGCCGGCGCCAAGCGCGCGGCGTACCACCAGCTCATGCTGTCGCTCCTCGGCGCGCACGAGGAAGAGGTTGGCGACATTCGCGCACGACACGAGGAGCAGGAACGCCGCCGCGCCGAATACCACCCACAGCGTACGGCCGATGTTGCCGACGATCGTATCGCGCAGCGAATGCACATCAGCGCGCATGTGTGTGATGGCGATGGCATCGGCGGTCAGGCGGCCCGGAAACGCTTCGGGCACGTGCGGCAGCAGCGTCTGGAGGTCCCGCGCGGCTGCGTCGGGGGTGACGCCGGGGCGCAGTCGCGCCACCGCGCGGAAGTCGAACGCCGCCGACCGCGTGTGCGCCGGGTCGATGCCAATGGGAATCCAGAGTGCGGTATGGCCGTCGGGGAACGCGAATCCATCCGGCATGATTCCCACGACCTCATGCTGCACGCCGTCGATGACCACGGTGCGACCGATCATGTGGGGATCGGATCCGTACTGTGTCCTCCAGAGGCGTTCGCCGAGCATGACGACGGGCGTCGCGCCGGGCTGGTCTTCGGCGTCACGGAACACCCGCCCCTTGAGGGGCGCGATGCCGAGCACGGCGAACAGGCTCGCGCTGGCACGGGCGGCGTCGACGCGCTCGGCGCGCGCGCGGTCGCCAGCGCCTGCGGTGCTGAGATTCACGGCGGAGGTGCGGTATGCGCCGACGCCGGAGAAGACGTGGTTGGCCTCGCGATAGTAGAGATACGTCGCGTCGGACTGATCCACGTGACTGATGCCGCGAATCGCCAGGCTGTGCGAGAGATCGACGAGCTGCGCCGGATGCGTGAAGGGAAGGGGACGGAGCAGCACGCTGTCCACGAGACTGAACACGGCGGTCGTGGCGCCGATGCCGAGCATGAGCGTGAGCATGGCCGTCGCGGCGAAGACCGGCGCGCGCACCAGCCGGCGCGCCGCGCGGCGCAGGTGACGAGCCGCGCCCTCCACCCAGGGAATCGTGCGCCCGGTATGAAAGGACTCCTGCGCCAGCCGCACGTTGCCGAAGCGGCGGTGCGCCTCGAAGGCGGCATCCGCCGGTGGCATGCCCTCGGCGACGAGCCGGTCAGTTTCGAGCGCGAGGTGCGCCGTGATCTCGCTGGAAAAATCCGCGTCGTCGCGCCGACGGCGTCTGAGGAAGTGCAGCGGATTGCGCATGGGTCATGTCCCTGAAGGCTGGGGCCCGAGGATGAGCGCGATCGCGCCGGCGAGCGCCCACCATTCCCGGGTTTCGCGCGCGAGCTGTTTGCGACCGGCGGGCGTGAGCTCGTAGAAGCGGGCGCGGCGGTTGTTGCCGGACAGGCCCCATTCGGCCCGGACCCAGCCGCGATCCTCGAGGCGTTGGAGGGCGGGGTAGAGCGAGCCGTGGTCCACGAGGATGGTGTCGCGCGACGTGGACTGGATGGTGCGCGCGATGCCCTGTCCGTGTTCGCGGCCGGCGGCGAGGGTGCGCAGGATGAGCAGGTCGAGTGTGCCCTGCAGGAGCTGGGGACGGCTTTGGGTTGACATTCTACCTGACGATAGTGTCGTTCGGGTAGAATGTCAACAGGGGAGGCAGGCGGAACACCCCTTCTGGCTGAGATAGCCGGGGTGAGGGGGCCAGCCCCTGGGTCAGCTCTTGGGATAGCCCCTGGCGCAGCCCTTCCGGCGCGATTCCTGGCCCATTAGAGTCTCACCCCATCCCCCCGCCCCTTTCCTCCCATGACTGACTCCACGCTCTCCCGCCGCGATGCGATCAAGACCGGAGTGGTCGCGCTCGTGGGCGCGTCCCTCAAGCCGGATTCGCTGGCGCGTTTCGAGTCGAGTGTGACACCCACATTCGCATCGCCAACAACGGCGGCGCCGCACGCCGCGGCGCCGTCGCGGACGCGCACGCTCCTCGACGACGACTGGCGGTTTCACCTCGGCCACGCGTCGGATCCGACGCAGGACTTTGGCTACGGCGCGCAGAGCGAGTTCGCCAAGTCGGGCAGACTCTTTGCACCGGTGTCGCACGCCGATTTCGACGCGTCGGCATGGACCACGCTCGACCTGCCGCACGACTGGCTCGTGGATCTGCCCTTTGTCAACGACGCGTCGCTTGCCGATTACGGATTCAAGCCGGTGGGGCGTGCCTACCCGGCGAGCAGCATCGGCTGGTATCGCAGAATGCTCGACATTCCCGCGGATCGCACCGATCGCTGTTTCCGGCTCGAGTTCGATGGGGTGTTCCGGGACTGTCTCGTCTCGCTCAATGGCCACATGATCGGCCGGAATTTCAGCGGCTATGCGCCGTTCAGCGCCGACATCACGCCGAACGTGAACCGAGGCGGCCCCAACGTACTTGTCGTTCGTGTGAACGCGACGGAGCATGAGGGGTGGTTCTACGAGGGCGCGGGAATCTACCGGCACGTGTGGCTGGTCGAGACGGCTCCGATACACGCGGCGCACTGGGGCACGTTTGTCACGACGACGCTCGACGGCCGCGCGGCCATCGCGAAGGTCGTGTCTGCCGTGCAGAACGACGGTGACACGGACGCGCACTGTCGCATCGAGGCCAACGTCGTCGACGCCGATGGTACGGTGGTGAGCACGACGAGGTCGGCGGAGACCCCGGTGGGCGCGGGCCGGAGCGCAGCAATCACGTATCAGTTGCGGATCACGTCACCCCGGCTCTGGTCGCCCGAATCACCGCACTGCTATACGCTCCTCACGCGCGTGGTGGTGGATGGTACCGAGGTGGATCGCACGGCAACCGTGTTCGGTGTGCGTACCGTGCGCTTCGATCCCGATCACGGGCTGTTGCTCAACGGCAAGCATGTGGAGATCAAGGGAACCTGCAACCACCAGGATCACGCTGGCGTCGGCTCGGCGTTGCCCGACCGATTGCAGAGCTACCGGATTGAACGGCTCAAGGCGATGGGCGCAAACGCGTATCGCACGTCGCACAATCCGCCGACGCCCGAACTGCTCGACGCATGCGACCGGCTCGGCATGATGGTGCTGGATGAGACGCGCATGTTCGGTTCCGACGATGAGGCGCTGAGCCAGGTGGAGCGGCTCGTGCGCCGGGACCGCAATCACCCGAGCGTCATTGCGTGGTCCATTGCGAACGAGGAGCAGAACGAGCAGGGGAATGCGCGCGGCGCCGCGATGGCTGCCGTGATGAAGCGCACCGTCAGGCGGCTGGATCCGTCGCGATCCGTGACGGCGGCCATGGACGGCAGCTGGGGGAAGGGCATTTCCGGCGTGGTCGATGTGCAGGGCTTCAACTATCACATCGGCGCGCCCATGGACGACTTTCACAAGGCATTTCCCCGTCAGCCATCGGTTGGCACCGAAGTCGGGAGCACCGTGTCCACACGCGGCATCTACACCAACGACACGACGCGCGGATACGTCTCGGCGTACGATGTGAACGCGCCACCCTGGGCCAGTACGGCGGAGGCGTGGTGGACGGCGTACATCGCGCGGCCGTGGGTGTCCGGCGGATTCGTCTGGACGGGCTTCGACTATCGCGGCGAACCGACTCCGTACAAGTGGCCGTGCATCAGCTCCCACTTCGGCATCATGGACACGTGCGGCTTTCCGAAGGACAACTATTTCTATTACCAGGCGTGGTGGGGATCGAAGCCGGTGCTGCACGTGTTCCCGCACTGGAACTGGGCCGGGCGAGAGGGTGACACGATGGACGTGTGGTGTCATACGAATCTCGATCGTGTGGAGCTCCTGCTCAACGGGAAGCCCGTGGATCCGGGTGCCCAGCGTGTGACGCGCGGCGGCCACGTGGCGTGGAAGGTGCCATACGCAGCGGGCACGCTCGAGGCGCGCGGCTACACGGGCAATCGGCTCGTACTCACGGCGAAGCGCGAGACCACGGGCGCGCCGTCGGCGATCCAGCTCGTGCCCGATCGCTCCCGCATCGCGGCTGATGGCCGCGACGTGTCGGTGGTGGAGGTTCGCGTGACGGATGCGTCCGGGCAGACGGTGCCCACGGCGAGCGATCGAATTACCTTCCGGATGTCGGGCGCGGGCAGGCTGATCGGCGTTGGCAACGGCGATCCATCGAGCCACGAAGCGGATCACGCCGACACGCGGAGCACGTTCAACGGGCTGTGTTGCGCGATTGTGCAGGCGGCGCGCGAGGCGGGCGAAATCCGACTGGAGGCGAGCGCACCGGGCCTGAAGAGTGCGGTGGCGGTGATCAGTGTAGCGGGGCAGCCCATGGGTGAAACGAATCGCGTGAGGTCATCATGAAATTCATGCTTCTCATCTACAACGAGCAGCAGCGGCTCGACGCGCTGCCCGAGGGGCAATTCGATGCGTCCATGCGCGACTGCCTCGCGCATGCGGATGGTCTCAGAGAGAAGGGAAAGCTTCTGGAGTCGCAGATGCTCGAGGATGCGCCGACTGCGAAGTCCGTGCGCGTGCGAAATGGCCGGCTCACAGCAACCGACGGTCCATTTGCCGAGACCAAGGAAGTGCTGGGTGGCTTCAACCTCATTGAAGCCGAGGATATGGACGAGGCGGTATGGATCGCCGCGCATTTTCCCTGGGTGAGCACCGGCTGCGTGGAGATCCGGCCGGTCCGGAACATGGAAATGGTGCGTGACCGAGTGGGAGCTGCGTCAGCGCACGAATAGCGGCTGCCCCTTCAGAGCTGCTTCTCCACTTCAGCGGTCACGACGGCCGTGTGGGCGCTCGTCTCGCGTAGAAACTCGCTCGCGGCCTGCGCCAACGCGCGTCCGGCGTCCTTGTCGGGGAGCGACGCCACGTTGATGCGCACGTTGTACACCGCGCCGCGGCACGCGGCTTCCGCGAGCAGCGCGGACACGCCCGCGTCGGACACGGCGTTGCGGTTCCCCTTCGTGGCGACGACCTCGCTGAGCGCCGCGACGTCCGCGCAGGCGCGCGCCGTCTCGAGCGGCACTTCGCTCGCGCCAATGAGCGCAGCCGTGATCGCGGCCTCGCGCTGCGTGACCTGATCCGGCGTGCCTTTGGGCAGCTTGTACGCCGCGGAAACCGCTGCGTACGACTCGGCGTCCAGCTCCACGAGCTGGCTGAGCCGCTGCACGAGCTGTGCGGCGCGCTGCACCACAGTCTCCATCTCGTCACGCACGCCGGCGTACTGCTTCTTCCCAATGGTGAGACCGGCGACCATTTGCGCGAGGGCGGCAGCCAGCGCGCCCGCCTGCGCGGCGGCGCTTCCGCCGCCTGGCGAGGGCGACGACGACGCCAGCGACGCCACGAACGCCGAGACCGACTGCTCACGCGGCATGGCCGCGCGCAACGTGCGCTCGAACACCTGGTCCGGCGAGAAGTGAGCGAGTTGCAGGTAGCGGGCGGCGGCGTCGAACAGCGCACGCTCCGGGATGAGCCCCACGATTTCGCTCCATGTCGTGGTCACGCCGGCCGCCGCGGCTTCGCGACGAACCATGTCATACGCGCGATGCACGGGCGTTCGCCCGGTGTCCACGAGATTCATGGACACCTGCGCCTGTCCGGTCACCTCGAGGCCCAGGGCCTTCACGTAACGAAGGCCGCCGGAGGAGCCACGCACGGCCTTCGCGACAGCTTTCGCGACGGGCATGTTGTGGGCGTCGCCGAGGTACACGTTGTACGCCACCAGGAAGGGGCGCGCGCCGATCGCGACCGCGCCCGCCGTGGGATGCACGCGCGGTGGGCCGAAGTCCGGCGCACGAGCGGGATCGGTGGCGATCGTGTCGCGGATGCCTTCGAACTCGCCCCGGCGCACATCCGCCAGATTCTCCCGCTCGGGTCGCGTGGCGGCGCGCTCGTACAGGTACACCGGAATCTTCAGCGCGGTGCCGACGCGCGCTCCAAGCTCGCGCGCGAGTGCGATGCACTCCTCCATGGTCGTTCCTTCCAGCGGCACGAACGGGACGACATCCGTGGCGCCCATGCGCGGGTGCTCACCGCGATGCACGGTGAGATCAATGCGGTCGCGCGCCACGCGAATGCCGGCGAACGCGGCATCAACCGCCTGCGCCACAGGCGCCACGAAGGTGATGACCGAGCGGTTGTGTGCCGCGTCCGAGGAGACATCGAGGACGACGACTCCCGGCACGGCCGCGATCGCCGCGCGAATTTCCTCAATGACGTCCGGCCGGCGGCCTTCGCTGAAATTCGGAACGCAGGACACGAGTGACATGAGAATCAGGCATCAGGAGTGAAGGGATGAGCCGGCGCGCCGACTGCCACGGTGCGCCGCAGCCACGCGTACATGTCCGGATTGCCCGCGAGGATGGACGACGCTGCGAGTGGCGGCGGCGCGCCATCCACGGTCGTGACGAGGCCGCCGGCTTCCTGTACGATGAGCACGCCGGCCGCGAAATCCCACGGTGCGAGCGAGAGTTCCCAGAATGCGTCGAACCGCCCGCATGCCACGTCGCACAGGTCGAGCGCAGCCGAGCCCGCGCGCCGCACACCGGCCGTCGCGCGCGCCACGGCCGCGAACTGCGGCAGATATTCCGGGATCTGGTCCACCGTGCGGAAAGGGAACCCCGTGCCGATGAGCGCGAGCGCGGGGTCGGTGATCCCCGACACCCGAATGGGTGCGCCGTCCCGGTGCGCGCCGCCGCCGGCCGTCGCGGTGAAGCATTCGCCGGTCACGACGTTGCGCACGACCGCGGCCGCCGGCGTACCCGCGAGCATGAGCGCAATGGACACCGCGTATTCCGGATAGCCGTGCAGAAAGTTCGTGGTGCCATCCAGCGGATCCACCACGAACAGTATCCGCGCGTCGAGCGGCGCGTCGGGCGACAGTTCCTCGCCCATGAAGATCGCGCCCGGTGCCTGCGCCGCGAGCACGTCGCGAACGATGCGTTCGGCGCCGAGGTCCACATCGCTCACGAAGTCCGAGTGCGCCTTGGTGCGCCACTCGAGCGTGGTCAGCGCACCGGAGCGCTCGCCGATGAAGCGCGCGGCGGCGTCCGCGGCGGCGATCATCTCGGGGAGCAACGTGGCCGCGCGCTCAACGATGTGTTCTGCTTGCACCGTCCCGGAGGCCGTCATAGCTTGGGTGAATGTCCAGAATCTTCAGTGGAATCCAACCGTCCGGCGAACTGCATATCGGCAACTATCTCGGCGCCGTCAGGAACTGGGTTCAACTGCAGGATTCGCATGAGTGCATCTTCTGCATTGTGGACTACCACGCCATCACGGGCGCGTATGAACCGGACGACCTGCGCCGGCGCACGCGTGAGATGGCGGTGTCGCTGCTCGCGGCCGGCCTGGACCCGGAGAAATGTACGCTGTTCGTCCAGTCCATGGTTCCGGAACACACGGAGCTGCAGTGGATCCTGAACACGGTCACGCCGCTGGGCGAGCTGGAGCGGCAGACGCAGTTCAAGGACAAGGCATCGCGCCAGGAGAGCGTGCTCGCCGGACTGCTCAACTATCCCGTGCTGCAGGCGGCCGACATTCTACTCTATCGCGCGGAGTACGTGCCGGTCGGCGAGGACCAGG
>Ga0105240_10004334_pt1 | contig 21662 bp, 9 predicted proteins | sample KBSC54metaG_FD_80426 | JGI IMG/M metagenome (GOLD analysis project Ga0105240, IMG submission 80426) | Corn rhizosphere microbial communities from Kellogg Biological Station, Michigan, USA - KBS C5-4 metaG | ecosystem: Host-associated > Plants > Roots > Rhizosphere > Soil | place: Michigan, USA... | reverse complement strand
TCGAGCCAAAGATTCGTTACTACAACTTGCGTCACTGCCTTAAACCCGGCCTCGCCGGCTGGGCGCAGTTGAGTTACCCGTACGGCGCCTCCGAGGAAGACGCCGCCGAGAAACTCAAGTACGACCTGTTCTACGTCAAGAACCATAACCTGATGCTCGATCTGCTGATTCTCGTGCAGACGGTAGAAGTGGTGCTGTTTGGTCGCGGTGCGCGCTGAGGCGTCGCCCAGGCCCGTTATGGCCGCCGGGTGGCGGCGCAAGGCCCGGTGCTCGGTGGAACAAACACCGGGTCGAGGTCAAACGCGCCGCCTGGCGACCATAGCGGGCCGCTACCACAGCCGTACAGATGGAAATGCCTCAGTTGCCAGGCTTCAACGGTGTGTGGGACGGCCTGTCGTGGTCCTGAGCGATCGCAACGGCGAGCTATACCAGTCAACGACTTCGCCATTCTCGAAACGGATCCAGGACGGGCCGTATTCCCAATGGTCGTCTCGAATCAGCATGGGCTCGCCCTCGATGGTACGCACGTTTTCCTGCGACATGCCCAACGCAAGCATTGGCAAGGCCGGCGTCTCGGGAACTTCGGCAGAGCTTTGGGCGATGTACGGCATGTGGCTTATTTCCGGTGCGAACGGCAGCGGATCGGTGCACCAGAACAACGCAGCAACCACGGACACGGCGAACAGGATCGTGATCTTGGAAGGGCCACGTCGCGATTCGCGTGTGGGCCCAAGCGGAGGCAGCGTCGACCGCAGGGTGGGCTCGGACACGCTGATCCGTACGTCCTCTGCCTGTGCGCCCGGAAGGCGTCCATGACGGCGCTGAAATTCCATCGCGGCACTGTACTGAGCGGTCAGCTGCTGCAGCTGTTCGCCGAGACGCGGTTGTCCATCGCCCGGTCGATCAGGATGCAGACGCGCCACATGTCGCCGATACGCCCGCTTGAAATCAAGCAGGCAACAACCTGGGCTCACGCCCAGCTCCCGATAGAGCTCAAGGAAATCGGTCTCGTTAGCCAAGCCATCCCCCTTGCTGCGCCATGCCAATACCCGTCACGGCCCCGCCTATTGCCTGCTGTGTCCGCCCCCTGTGGGCGGACTATCCGGTCTTGCGGGAGGCTAAGATTGGCGCATTGCCATGAGGTTCGCAAGCACATTTTTCGCTTGACTTGGTGTGACGCAGTTCTCAATATCAAATTCTGCAAAAGGGGCAAGCACATGGCCGGTCATCGACGCCTTCGGACTGTCCGTTGCCTCGTCGGAATGGGGCTGGCACTGGGGTTGGCGCCGCTTTCCCTATGGGCCGGCACCCTATCAACCCCGCCGGCAGGGTCGCAGGCCATGAGCCCGGAAACCTCTTCGCCTATCACGGTCATCCCAAGCCTCGGCGGGCATACCCTGCTGGCCCAGTCAGAAGGGCTTGGGGTCAGCCCCGCAATGACCGAGCCGGTCGACACCCAACGCAGCGGCAGCACCTTGCTCGTTTTCAACGGAGGGTATTCGTCCAACGATGCTTACCCGACGGACAGCTACGCAAACCGATGGAAACAGCTGGGCCATACGGTTGCCTACGGCAACGGCTATGGCGATCGCTTCGACGTCAAGGCGTACATCGTGCTTGCCGCCAAAGGGGGCGCCAACCATACCGTCAGCTTTGCCAAACCCGGCAATGCCGTCGGCGAAATGTCGGTTCCGTTTATCGAGATCAAGCAAGCTGGCGTTCTGAAGGACGTCGCCCAGAACTACGCACCCGCCTCCCTGACCTTGCACAGCGGCAGTGTAAAAACCACCGGGCCTGCCACCCTCATCGCTGTATGGTGGGGCGACGGCGGTGTCAAACGCATGACAGCGGTACCTACCAACGGTTTTACCGTTATCGACAGCTACCTCAAGCTCCCCGACAACAGTGGCGTGCAGTGTGCCGTGGCATTCAAGCAGGTGGATGCCGCTGGAACCTATGACGTCAGCTGGATAGGCGCACCGATCCAGGGCGCCGCCCTCTGGCTGTTCGCATTTCAGTCCGCGGATTGATTCGACTCAAGGCCTGCCCGTTTAGGAGAACGACCATGCTGGGCACATTTCTCTCGACAGAACGCTATACGGAAATCCTCGGGCGTGGGCGGGCACAGGCCGAACCCTTGCTCACTCTGGAACCATCGATCCTGCGCGCCTATTACAACCGCCAACCGTTCCTGATCGGCCATCGACTGGTTGCGCACCCCTCCTTCTCGCTGCCGGCGCTGTTCGCACTATGCCGCCGCATGCCTGCGGAGAAAATTCTGTACCGGATCGGCAATATTCCCGGCGATGCCGAACTCGATTCTTCCTATGACCGTTACAAGCGCGACCTGACGCTCGATGATGCGCTGAATCATTTCGAAGAACGGCAAGCCTATATCTGTATCAACAATCCCGAGCTCGATGCCTGGTACAAACCGGTGATCGAAGGCCTGCTTGGCGAAATCGCCGCAGGGATCGATCCGATCGATTCGGAAATCAGCTGGTATTCGACCTATGTCTTCATCTCTTCACGCGACTCGGTGACTCCTTATCACATGGATCGCGAGATGAATTTCCTGCTGCAGATTCAGGGCACGAAAACCGTGCATCTTTGGGACCCGGCCGATCGGGAGATCATGACGGACGAGGAAAAGGACCTGCTGTTGTCGCGAACCGGCGATCGCCCGACCTACAAGCCGTCGTTCGAGGCGAAAGCCATGACCTACCAGCTCAAGCCAGGTCTCGGCGTGCATCATCCATTTATCGCGCCCCATCGTGTGCATACCGGTTCTGAGCTGTCGATCTCGCTGGCGGTAACGTTCCGCACCCGCCATTCGGATATCTGGACCGATGCCCATCGCTTCAACGCGCGCATGCGCCGGCTCGGCCTGGAACCCGGTGCCGTGGGCCACAACTTTTTCGTGGATCGCGCAAAGTCCGAGTTGGCGCGCATAAGCCAGCGGGTGCGGAGAAAGACCGTAAAAACGGAGTGATCCGGTGGATGATTCTGGCTTCGGTTTTCATCGTCGCCCCGGCAAACCATCCGAGGGGCCGGCGTCTTTCGCACACTGAGGCGTAAGGCACTGGGTCCCGGCATTCGGATAGGAGAGGTTTTAAGAGGTTCTATGAAGTCGCCCCTACAACAAGACATGGGGGCAATCGAGAGACGCGGCCCCATCGCTTTTTTTGCGACTTTGCCAAGTATGGCGACGGGGATAGACCAAACGCCCTAGTCGAATTTCGGCAAAACACGCCGAGCGCACCGGTCTGCGCGAAATACCTGAAAAACAGCACTCGGATAGCGTTTTCAACGCCAGGGGCTCGACCATAGAGTCTATGGAAGCGAAGTGGCTCGGGCTCGACACTACACGTGTTCGCGTAATGCCAGAGAACCGAAGTCATGAATGCCAACGCGCGCCCACTAATCGATATCGATTGGGAAAATTTCGATCCATGGCGCATCCAGTCGGTGACGCACGAGTTATCCGACCATCCGCTCCTGCAGCCCGACCAACTGGTCGCGCTGGGCAAACGCTTTCAGGGCAGCACGCGGCTATTCACGTTCAACAACGGCGCCAGCGCAGCAACCAATTTCGACGCGGTAAGCCGGCTTTACCCCAATCGAAAATCGGTGGCCGACACACTGCAGGGCATCAAGGATGCCAAGGCATGGATGCTTCTGCGCCATGTGCAGGCCGATGAAACCTATCGCTCGCTGATCGACCTCGCCTTCGACCCGATCCAGCCCTACATCGAACGAAGGGACCCAGGCGTGTACTACCGCGCCGGCTGGATCTTCGTCGCATCGCCGCACACGACCACACCGTTTCATATCGACCGGAACCACGGGATCCTGCTGCAGGTGCGTGGACACAAGAAAGTCTACGTATGGGACGCGGCCGACACCGATGTGGTCAGCGACCGCGCCCGCGATTGCTTTCATGCGCGCCACGAGCTGGACCTGGTGCAATGGAAGGAGGAGTTCCGCAGTCGCGCGCACGTATTCGACCTGGGTCCCGGCATGGGCGTCTACATGCCATTGACCAGCCCGCATATGGTCGAAACCGGCGACGAGCCGTCCATCACCATCAGCTTGACCTATAGCACGCGTGCGACCCGCAAGAACGCGATGCAACACGTCGTCAATGACCTGCTCCATCGGATCGGCCTGCAAACACCGCCAGTCGGGAAGCGGCGGCTCTTCGATCGATTCACCTACACCGCCGCGTCCGCCCTGGTGGCCGCGCACGGTACGGGAAGTCGCCCGCCGGCCTGTCCATCGCTCGCACGACGCACTGCATATGCGGTAGCGGATTGAAAACGGAAGCACCCGAAAGCACACCAAACAAGACAAACATCGCTGCCATCGTCTGTGGGGAGACTGCGAAAGCCTGATGAATGCGTGCATGGATACCAGCAAGGACGATGCCGGCGCGGGTCTGCGCCTGTTCGATGTGTTGCCATCGCGCAGCGGCGGAACGGGCGAATGCGTGCATCTCCAATACACGCTCGACGCACTGGATTTCTCGCGCCATGAGCACACCGCACCGCTGCTATGTGCCGTACTGGCGATGGCCGAATCGCAACTGACCGGCGCCGATACGGTCCTGGCCAGCTACATCGTTGCCGACCAGACGCGACAGGTTGCAGTCGACGTACCGCGAATCGGCGACCGCAGCATCTGGCTGCAAGCGCTCGCGCAGTCGATCGACGCCGCGCCAACAACCGAGTGCCCCACGGCATGGTGCGTGACGAACAACCTGGACGGCAGCTTCCCATCGTGGGCCAGCAGCCGCTGGTACGTGGATGCCTCCGGCCCAACCCGGCTGTGCGTCGATTTCCGGGCGCCGTTCAATGAAACGTCGATCGAACTCTTCGCCAACAGCGTCCTGCAACTGCTCTACCTGTGGTGCACATCGGACGACGTATCCATTCATTCCCTGGACGTACTCGATCCCGTCGAGCGCGAGCGCATGCTGGCGTGGAATGCGACCGCCAGACAACGGCATGACAGCGATACCGTGCACGGCCTTTTCGCGGAATGTGCCAGGCAATATCCGACCCACGCCGCCATCGAAGCAGGCGATACGGTGGTCTCCTATGCCGAACTCGACGCACGCGCCAATCGCGTTGCCGCCGGGCTGCTTGCGGCCGGTGTAGAGACCGGGTCTCCGGTAGCACTGCTGCTGGAACGCTCGGCGGACGCGATCGTCGCTTTGCTCGGCATACTCAAGGCGGGCGGGGCTTACCTTCCGCTGGATCCGAGCTATCCGACCGAGCGCCTTGCATTCGTGATCAACGATGCGCGCGCCGTCCTGGTGATTGCCGACGCGGGCGCACATGCTGTGCCGGATACACATGCGCCCATCGTGCAACTCGAACAACTTGAGCAACACACCACGCAGCCGACGCTGCCGGCCCTTGGCGGCAATGCACTGGCGTATGTCATGTATACCTCGGGGTCGACCGGCACACCCAAAGGTGCGGAAATTCCGCATCGGGCGATTATTCGACTGGTGCGCGACGTGGATTATGTCGAGTTCGGCGTACAACCACGTTTACTGCATGCCGCTCCACTAGGTTTCGATGCTTCGACACTGGAGATCTGGGGCGCCTTGCTTAATGGCGGAACCTGCATCGTCCACGGCGAACGCATTCCCACCGGGTGCGGCCTGGCAAGGACCATTGACCGTCATCATGCGCATATCGCGTGGCTGACCGCGGCCTTGTTCAACGCCATTGTCGACGACGATGCCACCAGGCTGTGCGGACTTTCCCAATTGCTTATCGGCGGCGAAGCGCTCTCGCCCGCGCATGTGCGCAGGGCCTACGTAGCATTGCCCGAAACCATCATCATCAATGGCTATGGTCCGACCGAATGCACCACGTTCGCCACGACCTATCGCATTCCTCGCGAGCTCGACGCAGACATCCGGTCAATTCCGATCGGGCGCCCCATCGCCGACACCTCGCTGCACGTACTCAATACCCGTGGCGAACCGGTCCCGATCGGGGTTATCGGTGAACTGCATATTGGCGGTGCAGGCCTCGCGCGCGGTTACCTGGCACGCCCGGACCTGACAGCCGAGCGCTTTATCGCACACCCATCCGACCCGGCCGGCGAGCGGCTGTATCGCACCGGCGACCTGGTCCGCTGGTTGCCCGAGGGCGTGATCGAATTCATTGGCCGCGCCGATGGCCAGGTGAAAATTCGCGGCTACCGAATCGAGATCGGCGAGATCGAAGCGGCGCTGCAGCGCATCGACGGCGTGCGCGCCGGCGCGATAATGGTTCGAGAGGATCAGCCGGGGCACAAGCGCCTGGTTGCCTATTACGTCCTGGACAATACGGCACTCACCGCGCGAAGCCTGCGCGAACAGCTATCGCGCGTACTACCCGAATTCATGGTGCCGGCCATCTATATGGGCCTCGCATCACTGCCGATTACCACGAATGGCAAGCTCGATCGCCGCGCCCTGCCCGCACCGGACAACCGGCGGCCGGAGCTGGCCGATATCTACGTTCCACCCAAGGGTGTCGTGGAGCAACGGCTGTGCGCGTTGTTTGCAGATGTACTGGGCCTGGACCAGGTGGGGCGCAACGACCACTTCTTCGATCTTGGCGGCAACTCGCTGCTGGCGGTCAGGACAGTGGCCCGCATACATGACGAGCTTTCGAAGCTGCCGACGATCGCCGCCTTTTTCGGAACCCCGACGCCAGCTGCGTTGGCGTCCTTGATCGAAGGTGTCGCAAACCGTACGGCGCTGGCTGGGCGGCTAGCGCGTGGCGATATACGCGAAGCGGCAGAACCGGTAGCGATTATCGCCATGGCCGGGCGCTTCCCCGGCGCATCGAGTGTCGAAGCCTTCTGGGACAACCTTTGCGCCGGCCGTGATTCGATTACCTTTTTTGCGGCCGACGAGCTCGATCCCGGCGTTCCTGTCGAAGAGCGTACCGACCCGGCTTACGTCTGCGCGCGCGGCGTGATCGATGGCGTGGAAGATTTCGACGCGGCCTTCTTTGGCATCTCGCCTCGTGAGGCAGAGCTGACCGATCCGCAGCAACGACTTTTTCTGGAGCTCTGCTGGGAATGCCTCGAACGTGGCGGTTACGTTCCAGACACGCACGACGTCCCCGTTGGCGTGTTCGGCGGCATGCACAATGCCACCTATTTCCAGCGGCATATCAGCACCCGTCCGGACCTCGTCCAGAAACTTGGCGCTTTTCCGGTCATGCTGGCAAACGAAAAAGACTATCTGGCCACCCGCGTCGCCCACCGGCTCAATCTCACCGGCCCGGCGATCAGCATGAATACGGCCTGCTCAACCTCGCTGGTTGCCATCAGCCAAGCCTTCGACGCCTTGCGTGCCGGCCGGTGTGATATGGCGCTGGCCGGTGGCGTCGCCATTACCTGTCCTCCGCGCAGCGGCTATCTGTATCAGGAAGGATCGATGCTGTCGCCCGATGGACGCACACGCAGTTTCGATGCAGACGCGCAAGGCACGGTTTTCAGCGACGGTGCGGCGGTACTTCTGCTGAAACGCCTGTCCGACGCGCAGCGCGACGGCGACCCCATTTATGCCGTCATTCGTGGCGTGGCCGTCAACAACGACGGTGGTGCCAAGGCGAGTTTCACTGCGCCAAGCAGCGCCGGCCAGGCGGCCGTAGTCACCATGGCGCTCGACAACGCCGGCGTCGACGCGCGCTCGATCTCTTATATCGAAACGCATGGCACTGCCACGCCACTGGGAGATCCCATCGAGATCGAAGGCCTGACCCAGGCTTTTCGCCAAAGCACCGACGAGCTCGGCTTCTGCGCCATCGGCTCGGTCAAGAGCAACGTCGGCCATCTGGTCATGGCAGCCGGCGCGGCGGGCGTAATCAAGACGGCGCTTGCGCTGCATGAGCGCACGTTGCCGCCTTCGTTACACCTGCGCGCGACCAATCCCAAGATCGACTTCGCACATTCGCCGTTCACCGTGAACGCGAGCCTTAGCCCCTGGCATGCCGAAGCTGGCCCACTTCGAGCCGGCGTCAGCTCGTTTGGCGTGGGCGGCACCAATGCGCACGTGGTGCTCGAAGAGGCGCCTGCAAGCCAACTATCGGATCCGGCGTGCGGTGCCCAGCTGCTGGTGCTTTCCGCACGCTCGGCCTCGGCATTGGCAAACGCAGGCACGCAGCTTGCCGAACATTTGACGGCTTACCCCGAGGCCAATCTCGCCGACGTCGCCTGGACGCTAAGCAAGGGCCGCAAGACCTTTGCTCATCGCGCCTGCGTGATTGCCGCAAACATTGAGGACGTCACCGCCGGGCTTCGTGAGGGCACACTAACCTCCGCGATGGCCATGCAGCCCGCACCCGCCGTCGTCTTCATGTTCCCCGGGCAGGGTTCGCAGTACGCCGGCATGGGCCGCGAGCTGTATGCGAGCGAACCCGCGTTCCGCGAAGCACTGGATGACTGCACACATATCTTGCTGGACGAGCTCGGCTTCGACCTGCGCGAGCGGATGTTCGACGACGACGCCGATGCCCTGCGTGCCACCGCACTGACGCAGCCATCGACCTTTGCGATCGAGTACGCGCTGGCGCGGCTGTGGATGAGCAAGGGCATCCAGCCTGTAGCCATGGTCGGCCACAGCGTGGGCGAGTTCGTCGCCGCTGTACTCGCGGGCGTCATGAGCCTGGCCGACGGCGCACGGCTGGTGGCACGACGTGGCCGGATGATGCAGGCGCTACCAGCGGGTTCGATGCTTTCGGTACGACTGGACCCCACCCAGCTCGCTGCACGGCTGCCCGCCTCCTTGTCGCTGGCCGCGGAAAACTCACCCAACGCGTGCGTCGTATCTGGCGAAACCGATGCCATCGATGCCTTCCGCATCGAACTGGAACAGGCCGGTGTTGCCTGTCGCCTGCTGCAAACCTCGCACGCCTTTCACTCGGCCATGATGGACCCGGTACTGAGCTCCTTCCGCCAGGAAGTCGAACAGATCACGCTGTCGCCGGCTGTCATTCCGATTGTCTCAACGCTGAGCGGTGAGCCATTGAGCGATGTCGATGCAGTGTCGCCGGATTACTGGACTCGTCATCTGCGCGGCACGGTACGCTTCTCCACCGCACTGCGCAGCCTCTTCGATAACCCGCAGCATGCCTTTGTCGAAGTGGGACCTCGCGCGACACTGAGCCTGCTTGCACGACAGCACCCGCAGAGCCGCGGCCGTATCGTGCTTGCGTCCCTGGCCGATGCACCGGCCAATGAGCGCGCCGCATGGCTGAGCACACTGGGGCAACTTTGGTGCAACGGCGCGGCCGTCGCCATCGATGCGCTGGACCGCCGCCAGCGCAAGCATCGCGTGCGCCTTCCGACGTATCCGTTCGAGCGCAAACGCCACTGGATCGAAGCTCGTCCAATCACCGTCGCCGCGCCCGCAGCAACGGCATCGAACGTCACCGTGCTGCCCTTGCCCGCCCTTGTCGCATCGATCGAATCGTTACCTGCCCCTATGCCGGAGTCCTCACACATGGCCGTACAACCCGTCGCCGCGAACGCAGCATCCGCACGATCCACGCGCCTGGTCGCGCAACTGACGGCACTGTTCGAGGACGTCGCCGGGAACGAATTCGACGATGCGGATACCGACGCAAACTTCGTCGAGCTCGGCCTGGATTCATTGGCACTCACGCAGGTCGCGCTGCAGTTGCAGAAGACTTTTGCGCTGAAGATCACCTTCCGCGAGTTGATGGAATCGTGTTCATCCTTTGAGCGTCTCGCCATGCATATCGATCGCCTGCTCCCACCCGACAGCCAGCCCGCCGCAGCGCCAACAATCGTCCCGGCGGCGACTCTACCCGCTAGCGCGCCGCCAAGTGCAATGCCTGTTGCCAGCGGCGGTCTCGTCCAGGACGTTATCCAACAGCAGATGCTGATCATGCAGCAGCAGCTGGCCCTGCTCGCCGCAACCGGCGCAGCAGGCGCACCAACCGCAGCACCGGTTGCTGCCGTACCTGTTGCTGTCGCCACGCCTGCGCCAGCCGTGTCGGCCACCCTGGCCACTGCGAAAGCGGTCACTGCAGAACCCGCCACCTCCGACGAGGAGGCCGCGCTGGCGCACACGACGTATGACGTCAAAAAAGCCTTCGGCGCGATTGCGCGAATCCATTCAACCTCGACCGATCTGAGCACGCGTCAGCGCGCTCGGCTGGATGTCTTCATGCGCCGTTACATCGAGCGCACGCGCCGCTCAAAGGAATATACCCAGCAACATCGCGACCATCTGGCCGATCCGCGCGTCGTCAACGGGTTCCGGCCGCTGCTCAAGGAAATGATCTACCAGATCGTTGTCGATCGATCCAAGGGTTCCAAGGTATGGGACCTGGACGGCAACGAGTACGTCGACGCACTCAACGGCTTCGGCATGAACCTGTTTGGCTGGCAGCCGGATTTTGTCGTCGACGCCATTAAGCAGCAGATCGACGCCGGCTATGAGATCGGTCCACAGCACCCATTGGCAGGCGAGGTTGCCAAACAGATCTGCGAGCTCACCGGATTCGATCGCGCCGCGCTATGCAACACCGGCTCGGAAGCGGTGATGGGTACGGTGCGCATCGCGCGCACCATTACCGGTCGAGACACGCTGGTCATCTTTACCGGCTCGTATCACGGCATCTTTGACGAAGTGATCGTGCGCGGTACCAGGAAGCTGCGCTCGGTACCGGCCGCACCGGGCATCCTGCGCAACACCTCCGAAAACGTGTTGGTGCTCGACTATGGCACGCCCGAATCGTTGGCGATCATTCGCGAGCGCGCTTCGTCTATCGCCGCCGTACTGGTCGAGCCGGTACAAAGCCGCAGGCCCGACTTCCAGCCGCGTGAATTCCTGCAGGAACTACGCGCCATTACCAGCGATGCGGGCGCGTTGCTGATCTTCGACGAAGTGGTCACTGGTTTCCGTTCGCATCCTCGTGGTGCGCAGGCCGTACTCGGTATCGATGCGGATCTCGCTTCCTATGGCAAAGTCGTCGGCGGCGGCTTCCCGATCGGCGTCATTGCCGGCAAGCGAAAATTCATGGATGCACTGGACGGTGGCGGCTGGCAGTTTGGCGACGCGTCGATTCCCACGGTAGGCGTGACCTATTTTGCCGGTACCTTCGTTCGCCATCCGCTAGCCCTGGCGGCAGCGCACGCCGTGCTGAAGCACCTGAAAACCTCGGGCAGCGCCTTGCAGGAGCGCCTGAACGCGCGCACCTCACTGCATGCCGACGATCTGAACGGCTTTTGTGCCGAGCTTGGCGCACCGATCAAGATCACCCACTTCGCCTCGGTATGGAAGATCAACTTCCTCGAAGAACACCCGCTGCAGGACCTGCTGTTCGCGATGATGCGCAGCCGCGGCATTCACATACTCGACAACTTCCCCTGCTTCTTCACCACTGCGCATAGCGAGGCAGATTTCGTCGCCCTTGCCAAGGCATTCAAGGACTCGGTGCTGGAGCTGCAGGAAGCGGAGTTCCTGCCACGCCGGCGTCAGGCCGACGTGCGCTCGCTGGACGCCGATAAGCCACCGGTCACGGGTGCACGCCTGGGTAAGGACGCCGAAGGCAACCCGGCTTGGTTCGTGCCCAACCCGGATGCGCCCGGCAAGTTCATGAGGGTCAGCGCATGAGTTCAGATCACGTCACGGGGGTCTCCACGGCCGTCGATTACGATCCGTTTGCCGATGCGCCATTGGCCCATGTGGTTGCCACCACCGAACCGCAACGCGAGATCTGGTTGGCAGCCAAGCTGGAGCCCGAGGCATCGCTGGCCTATAACGAATCGGTATCGTTGCACCTGTCCGGTGCGCTCGATGTCGCCGCGTTGCAGGCCAGTCTGCAGGCGCTCGTCGAACGTCATGAAATACTGCGAGCGACGCTTAGCAAGGATGGCGAAGAGTTGCATATCGCCGCGCAACTCGAGTTTCCTTGCCCGCTGCGCGACCTCTCCGCGCTCAGCGAGGCAGCGCGCGAGAGCGAGGTGAAGACCACACTCAACGAGGTTGTGAACCATCCGTTCGACCTCGAACACGGCCCACTCGTGCGCGCCCAACTGTTGCGCCTGGCACCGGACGAGCACTTGCTGATCTTCACCGCGCACCACATCGTCTGCGACGGCTGGTCGTTCGGCGTCATCGTGCAGGATCTGGCAGCGTTGTACACCGAACAACTGGGCCAAGGCCCGGGCCCGCGTACGGCCGATTCCTATGTCGACTTCGCCCATGGCCTAGCCTTGCTTGCGCAGACCGAAGCCGGCCACGACGCCGAGCGCTACTGGCTCAACCGCTTCGCCGCCATCCCACCGGCACTCGACCTGCCTACCGACCACCCTCGCCAACGTCGACGCACGTTCACGTCCCGGCGTGAAGATCGCACGCTCGACGCTGCCCTGGTCGCCGACATCAAGAAAATGGGCGCGCGTCGTGGCGCAAGCTTCTACGCCACCTTGCTTGCTGCGTTCGGCGTACTGCTGCAGCGCTTGGGCGGGCAGGACGAAGTAGTCATCGGCATTCCCTCCGCTGGCCAGGCGGCGGGTGGCCACGATGCCCTGGTCGGACATTGCGTCAATGTGCTGCCGCTGCAGGCATCCATCGATGCGCAGGACAGCTTCGCCGCGGTCTTGAACAGCGTTCGCGGCGATCTGCTCGATGCTTTCGAGCACCAGCAATACACCCTCGGCAGCTTGCTGGCACACCTGGCACTGCCACGCGACCCCAGTCGTCTGCCGCTGGTCAGCGTGCTGTTCAACCTCGACCAGGCGCTGGACGAACAAAGCGTGACGTTTCCCGGCCTGCGATTCCAGTTTGCGGCGAATGCACGCGTCTTCGAAAACTTCGAGCTGTTCGTCAATGCGGTGCAGGTCGACGGAGGCTTGCGCCTGGAATGCCAATACAACAGCGATCTGTTCAGTGGCGAAACGGTCAGCAGCTGGCTCGATGCGTACGAAACCCTGTTGCGCAACGCGATTGCCGACCCCGACAAAGCGACACAGGCACTGGACCTGCTATCGGATGCTGCCCAGCACCGCTTGCAGTTGCTGCAACCACCGGTGACGCCCTATCCGGAGCAACAACTCGCCCACGAATATTTCGAGCTTCAGGTCGATAAGTCGCCGGCGCGCGCGGCGGTACGGCATGGCGCCGTACAGCTGAGCTACGTCGATCTCGAGGCACGCGCGAACCGGCTCGCGCGTTGCCTGCGCGCGCGCGGCGTAGGTCATGGCGATCTGGTCGGCCTGTCACTGGCACGCAGCACGGACATGGTTGCCGCAGTCCTGGCCGTGCTCAAGGCCGGCGCGGGCTACGTGCCACTGGACCCATGCTTTCCGTCCGACCGGCTTGCCTTCATGGCCGAGGATGCTGCGCTGGCTGCACTGGTAGTTGACGATGCCGTGCCGGCGGCCTTCGCATTCGATGCTTCTCACGTACTTTCGCTGACTCGCGACGCCGACGAAATCCAGGCCGCCGACGCAAGCCGGCTACCGCGCAGCGAGACAGCCGCGACGCCCGACTCGCCGGCTTATGTGATCTTCACGTCGGGTTCGACCGGTCGCCCCAAGGGCGTGCGCGTCCCGCATCGCGCCACCTCCAACTTCCTGACCAGCATGCAGCGCGTACCCGGCATCTGCGCGGACGATCGCCTGCTCGCTGTGACGACGCTGTCTTTCGATATCGCATTCATGGAGCTGATGCTGCCCTTGAGCGTCGGCGCTGAGGTCGTCATCGCCGATCGCGACGACGTGCGCGATGGAGCGGCGCTGCGCCGACTGGCGGAAAGCAGCCAGGCCACCATGATGCAGGCGACTCCCGCTGGCTGGCGCATCCTGGTGGAATCGGGCTGGGCCGGCCATTCGACGTTCCGTGCCGTCTCCGGCGGCGAACCGTTGCCGGTCGATCTTGCCGAGGCTCTGCTGCAACGCTGCGGCGAAGTCTGGAATGGCTACGGTCCGACCGAGACCACGGTGTACTCGACCTACTGGCGCGTATCAGACCCGCGTGCGGGTATCTGCATCGGCACACCTATCGCCAACACGCGCGTGTACATCCTCAACGAACAGCAGATGCCCTGCCCGCTGGGCGTGCCGGGCGAGATCTATATCGGTGGCGCAGGCGTCACGCTGGGTTATCTCAATCGCGCCGAACTCACCGCCGAGCGGTTCCTGCCCGATGGATTCTCTGCGGCAGGCAATACACGCATGTATCGCACCGGCGACCGCGGTCGCTGGCTATGCAACGGCATGCTGGAACACCTGGGTCGCCTGGATTTTCAGGTCAAGGTGCGTGGCTATCGCATCGAGTTGGGCGAAATCGAATCCGTGCTTGCCGATGTGCCGACGGTGGCGCGCGCCGTGGTCATGGCGCGCGAGGATCGGCCCGGCGACGTGCGCCTGGTGGCTTATGTCGTGCCACGCGAGGCTGCGGCCTTCGACGAGCGGGATTTGCGAGCCCGACTGCAGCAACGCCTGCCCGACTACATGCTGCCGCAACACCTGATCGAACTGGCGGCGATTCCATTGCTGCCCAACGGAAAAATCGATCGCAAGGCATTGCCCGCACCGGCGATCCAGTCCGTCGCCAGCCATGAGTCCCGGCTGGCGCCGCGCAACGACAACGAACAACGGGTCGCGGCGGCGATGGAAACCGTACTCGCCCTGCCCGATCTCGACGTGCGCGACAACTTCTTTGCACTGGGTGGCCATTCGCTGCTCGCCGCGCAACTCACCGCACGCCTCAATCGAGAGTTCGGCATCACGCTGTCCTTTCGCACGTTGTTCGATGCACCGACCATTGCCGATCTGGCCGAGGCGATTGCCCAACAAGTAGCGAGTGGCACCGCGCCGGCAACGCAACCGATCGAGCGCCGTACACAGCAGGAACGCGCGCCGCTATCGCTGATGCAGCAGCGCCTGTGGGCACTGGAGGAAATGCAGCCGGGCCGGGTCACTTACAACGCACCGTCTGCACATCGCCTGCGTGGTCGTCTGGACGAAGCAGCCTTTCAACTTGCATTGCAGGCGTTGATGCAACGCCAAGCCATCATGCGCACGGCTTTTCGTCGTCAAGGCGACCAGGTCGAGCAGATCGTGGAAGCGCATGTCGATGTGCCGCTATTTCCGGCCGAGGATCTTTCCGCGCTACCCGACGCCGATCGCGAAACGGTATTGATGCAGCGACTGCAGGTCTTGACCGATACGCCGTTCGACCTGACACGCGCGCCACTGTTCCGCGCGCACATGTTCAAGCTGGCCGACGACGATCACGCTTTCTTTTTCATGCCGCACCACATCATCTGGGACGGCTGGTCGTTCGACATTCTCTATGCCGAACTATCGCAGCTGTATCGCGCTTTCGCCGAAGGCGCAGCCTCGCCATTGCAACCGCTGCCGGTGAGCTACGGCGATTTTGCCGCCTGGCACACCCAGTGGCTCGAGGGACCGCAGTTCAAGACCCAGCTGGCTTACTGGCGGGAACGGTTGGCACAGATGGGAGACGTCAAGGCCCTGCCGACCGATCAGCCACGCCGGCCGGGCATGTCGGGCGTAGGCCGTACCGAGTGGATTCGCATCTCCAAGGACGCTACCGAGGCGATGCACGACGTCGCTCGTCGCGCCGACGCGACGCTCAACATGACCCTGCTCTCGCTTTACTACGTATTGTTGAGCGGCATGGCCAGCCAGCGCGACCTGGTCGTCGGTACGCCGGTGCGCGGGCGCAACCAGACCGAAGTCGAATCGGTCATGGGTTACTTCAACAATCTGCTTCCCTTGCACATCAGCGTGGACCCGACGCTTTCGTTCATCGATTTCGTGCAGCATGTAAAGCGTACGGCGATCGAGAGCTTTGGCCACCCGGATGTTCCGCTGGAATATCTCCAGCGCGAACTGCGGGTCGGCCACGGTAATGGTGCAGTGCTTTATCAGGCCTTGTTCTCGTTCCAGGATGCCCGCCAACGCATCGTGAACTGGGGTGGCCTGCAGCACGAACAGATTCTGCTGTTCCAGAGCGGCGCCACAGAAGATCTGGGCTTGTGGTTCCTGGAGAGCACCAAGGGCATGGTCGGCGGGGTGACTTACAACGCCGATATTCTGCAAGGCGATACGGCAAGGCTGCTGCGCGATCGCTATATCGCGATGATGGCTCGCGTCACTGCCGATCCGAACCTGCCCATTGCAGCGCTTAACGCCATCGGCGAAGCCGAGCTGAAACAGCTTCAGGCATGGAACGCAGCCACGGCCGATCTGCGCCTGCCCGAGTCGATTCCGGCGATGTTCGAAGCACAAGCGGACCGCTCGCCTGACAAGACGGCGCTGACTTTCGGCAGTTGGGGCACGTCGTACTCGGAGATCGAGCATCGCGCCAATCGCATTGCAGCTTGCCTGCGTCAGAGAGGCGCGGTCGCGGGGAGCGTTATCGGGTTGGGCGTCGAGCCGGGGATCAACTGGTTGGCGAGCATGCTGGGTATCCTGAAATCCGGTGGCGCGTGCGTTTTGCTGGATCCATCCGATCCGCCGGCACGATTGACCGCCATCGCGCAGGACGCGAGCATCGAGCTGATGGTCGGCGATGCCGCATTAGGCACGACACTGGACTGGCCGAGCGGGCGCGGGCTTTGGCTGGACACCGATAACAGCGAGATCATTGCCGCGTCAGCGGAACGGCAGACTGCTCCGGCGCAACTCACGGCGAACAACCTGGCGTGGATCGCCTACGCCGCCGATGCACAAGGCCTGGTGCGCGGAAGCGCAGTGACGCACCAAGTCGTAGTGAACACGTTGCAGGGCATGCAGGATGCACTGGGCCTGAGCTCCGCGGATCGTCTTTTTGTTACAGCCTCCCCTGCCAACGGTGGCGCAGCCATGGAATGCCTGCTGCCGCTTGCCCTGGGTGCCGAACTTATTCTGGCAAGCGAGCGCGAAGCGATGGACGGTACCTCGCTCGCCAATCTGGTCGAGTCGACACAACCGAGCGCCATGCTGGCCTCGCCAGAACGTTGGCAAGGCATGCTGGATGCCGGCTGGCCTGGGCAGACGCAAACAAAGGCCGTCTGTGTCGGCGGCGCACCGTCGGCGGAGCTGGCCGAGTGGCTGGCCAAGCGTTGCGCGGGTTTCTGGAACACCTTTGGCGCACCCGATAGCGCCATGCTCGCCACCTGTGGTCGTGTCGATCATCCGACCGAAAGCCTGCACTGCGGCAGGCCACTGGCAAATACCGAAGCCTGGGTAGTGGATGAGAACAACCAGCCCCGCCCGATCGGCGCCATCGGTGAAATCGCCCTTCGAGGCGAAGGGCTGAGCCGCCCCTTCGGCGCCAGGGCAATATCGTTGGCCGAATCGTCCGAAGCCTCCTGGCTACGGACCGGATATCGTGGTCGCTGGCTGGTCAGTGGAAACCTGCAGGCGATGGGACGCATGGACCATCGCGTGACCCTCCAGGGACAGGACCTTGATCTCGATGGCATCGAGATGAAACTGCGAGCCCTGCCTGGTGTTGCCCTTGCGATCGCCGTTGCGCGCGCACATCGCACCGATGGCCTGCATATCGATGCCTATGTGACGCCGCTCCCCGACGCGACACTCGATACGCAGACGCTTGGCGAGCAACTGGCCTGTGCGTTGCCGCCCCGCGAAATGCCACGACATCTGATTGTGCTGCCGACCTTGCCGCGGCTCGCAGACGGCGAAATCGACCTGGATGCGTTACCTGTACCGCAGGAAGGCGCTCATGACGAACCGTTGGCGCTGGCCATGCAGCCCAAGACGGCGAACGAAAAATTGCTCGCTGTCATCTGGAGCCAGTTGCTGGGTACCGCGCAGGTTCGTACCAGCGACAACTTCTTCGATATTGGCGGCCATTCACTGTTGGCGGTGGACATGGCCGCGCGCGTGCAAAGGGAAACCGGCAAGACCTTGAACCTGCTCGATGTCGCCAACAGCACACTGGGTACGCTGGCCGCGGAACTGGCGAATACGCCAGAAAAAACCGAACCGCCGGCCAAGCACGGGCTGCGTCTGCGCAATTTGTTTGGGCGACGCTGATATGAACCTTTCGGTCCGGGGGGAGCCGATATGATGTCGCTGGCCGTTCTCGCCTGCTGGGTCTGCGCGGGCTTGCTCGCCCACGTTTTCGTGGGCTATCCACTGTGGATGTGGCTGCTCGCGCGGGTGCACCCGCAACCTGTGCACAAGCGCAGCATCACGCCCACGGTCACGGTGATCATTGCCGTGCACGAAGGTAGTCGCCATATCAAGGCGAAGCTGAAAAACCTGCACTCGATCGACTATCCGCGCGAGCTGATCGACATCATCATTGCCTGCGACGGCTGCAAGGATGCAACGCCTGCGCTGGCCCGCCATTTCGGCGGTGCCAATACCCAGGTGCTACGGTTCCCGGAGCGGCGCGGCAAGGCCGCGTGCCTGAACGATGCGGTGGCCATCGCCCGCGGCGACGTGCTGGTGCTGACCGATGTTCGACAGCGGCTTTCGCCCATGGCATTGCGCGAGCTGACGGCAAACCTGGCCGACCCGACGGTCGGAGCGGTCGGCGGCGAATTGCAACTGGAGAATGTACGCTCCGGCTTCGCGCAAGGCGTCGATGCCTACTGGCGCTACGAAAAGCTCATACGACAATCGGAGAGCCGCTCGGGCTCCACCATCGGTGTCAGCGGTGCTCTATACGCGATGCGCCGCGAACTGTTCGAGCCGCTGCCGCATGGCACTGTACTGGACGACGTACTGGTTCCGATGCGCGTTGCGGCAACGGGAAGGCGGGTGGTGTTCGAGCCGCGCGCTATTGCCTGGGACCAGCCCTCCCAGCTCCCGGAGCAAGAGCGCAAGCGCAAGATCCGCACGCTCGCGGGTAATTACCAGCTGATCCAGCTCGCGCCCTGGTTGATCGATCCGTGGCGCAATCCGCTGTGGTTCCGCTTCGTGAGCCACAAGCTGCTGCGCCTGATGGCGCCCTGGATGCTTCTGCTGTTCGCGATCAGCACCGCCGCATTGGCGACGCGGCACCCGCCCTATCTGTGGATGTTCCTGTTGCTGCTTTCCGGCGCGTTGCTGGTGGTGGCCGGGCGCCTGCTGCCCCGGCTTTCGCGCTGGCTCCCAGTGCGACTGGCCGTCGCGTTTTACTACCTCAACCTGTTCGCTGCACAGGCATTGATTGCCTTTACCCGTAACCGAGGGCTTCATTTATGGTGAATGACATGGAAGGCGATGGCCGCGCGTCCGGCATCCGCGGTCGGCTGGGTGACCTTTGCTACAGCAGCGGACTATTGCATTCGTTGCAGCGCGTACGTTCCTGGTGGCAGAAAGATCTGCGCATCCTTGCTTATCACCGCATCATGCCATTGCCGGATCCGTCCACGTACGATTTCGACCTTGAGTTGATCAGTACGTCGCCGGAGCGGTTCCGCGAACAGATGCGCCTGCTGAAACAACGCTTTCAGCCGGTACGGCTCACGGACGTGGCAGCTGCGCTGGAAGCCGGCGACCCGCTGCCCCCGGATGCGGTCGCGGTGACGTTCGACGATGGCTACGACGACAACTACCGCATCGCCTATCCCATCCTGGCCGAGCTGGGCATTCCCGCGACGTTCTTCGTCTCTACTGGCCACATCGACAGCGGGCGCCCGTTTGCCTACGACTGGCTCGTGCACATGTTGCTGCGTACCGGTTCGCCCAGCCTGCAGTTGCCGGAGCTGGGTATCGACATGGCGATGCCGGCCGACCGTCAGGCACGCCGTGACCTGGCCGGACGCATCCTGCTTGAAATGAAAGGCCTGAGCGCGATCGCGCAGTCGGCGATGATTCAGCGTCTCGAAGACGAATGGCGCATGCCCAGCAACGTGACGCCGGACGAGTGCCGACCGATGACCTGGCAACAGCTGCGGGAGATGCGCGCCGCCGGCCTGGAAGTGGGATCGCATGGCGTGCATCACCGCATGCTGGCCAAGCTGCCAGTCGAAGATATGGAGCGCGAAGTACGCGAATCCAAAGCCACGCTGGATCGCGAGCTCGGCAAGATGCCTGGCCTGATGTCCTATCCGGTAGGCGGCGATCGCGCCTTCAACGATCGTGTCGTACGGGCCACGCGCGACGCGAATTTCGATCTGGCGGTTTGCTACATCTGCGGGACCAATCCCAACCCCGCGTCGAATCGGTTCTCGCTTTATCGCCTGCCGGTGGAACGCATGATGGGCCTTGGCTGGTTCGCGACCATGCTGACTCTGCCGAACCTGATGAGCTATCAAACCGTAAGCCGCGAACCGGTAGTACAGAGCGAGCAAGCATGTACCCCCTGATCCTGCTCTATTTGATACTGACGATCGTCCGGCCGCAGGACTACCTGCCGGGCCTGGAAAATGTGCCGCTGCTGCCAGTGGTGCTGGTGCTGTCGTTCCTGGCGTGGCTGGCGTCGTCGGCCAAGACCTTCGCCGCACCGCAATTTGTGCTCCTGCCCGCCTTCCTGGTCGTACTGATGATTTCCCAGCTGACCAACGGCTGGGCCGGCGGCATGAAGGACGAACTGGTCAAGTTCGGTCCGACGGTCATCGCCTTCTATATTTTTGCCGCGGGCTGCACTACGCAGCGCCGAGTCACCATCGGCATGGCAGTCTTCGTACTTTGCTCGATGGTCCTGGCGTTGCATGGTGTCGAGCAGGCAAAGACCGGCATGGGCTGGACCGGCATTCCGCTGAGCGAAGAGGGCCGCATTCAGTATGTCGGCATCTTCAACGATCCGAACGATCTGGGCCTGTTGTTCGCCGCCACTCTGCCGATGGCCGTCTTTCTGAGCCGGCGCGGCGGGTTGCTCGGGCGATGGTTCTGGCTGGCCGGCGCACTGCTTCTGTTGTACGGCACTTACCTCACCAACTCGCGTGGCGCCCTGCTCGCCGTGCTGGTCGTTGCCGGCGGCTATGTCTGGTATCGACGCGGCCTGTTTACCGCCGGCGTACTGGGCGTAGTCGGCCTGGCCTGCATGAAGATACTTTCGTCGCGTATGCAGGAGCTCGATGCCGAGGAAGAGTCGGCCGCCGGTCGTGTGGATGCGTGGTATTCGGGCATCCATATGTTCATGTCTCACCCGACCTTCGGTGTGGGTGCCGGCAACTTCACCGAGTACAACGATCTCACTGCGCACAACTCTTTTGTCCTGGTGTTGGCCGAGACCGGTTTCATAGGCTTTCTCTTGTGGCTGGCCTTTGTCGGCTACAGCTTCTGGATGGTGGCGGCTGTGGTACGCCACAAGCCGGACGCAACTGACCCCGCGCAAGTGGCATCGTGGCGCGGCGAGCGCGCCATGGCGTTGACGCTGCTGCTTTCACTGTGCGGACTGTTCTGTGCCGCGTTCTTCCTGAGCCGAAGCTACATGATCGTGCTGTATCTGTTTGCCGCGATGGTGACCGGCTACTACATAGGCGCAAGACAACGACATCCGGGTCTGCCCGACTTGCGGCTTTCTGATAGCGGGTGGCGTTGGGTACCGGCGGCGGCGGGAAGCATCGCCGCATTATTTGTTCTGGTTGCCGTGCTGTTGCGCACGACATGACGATTTTCGAATGCCCAGGGAGGCTGTTGCCATGAGCGGCTGGTATGAAACGACGTTCCGCAAGGCGCTGTATCCGGCCTATGAGAGT
>Ga0105240_10004331_pt1 | contig 21671 bp, 20 predicted proteins | sample KBSC54metaG_FD_80426 | JGI IMG/M metagenome (GOLD analysis project Ga0105240, IMG submission 80426) | Corn rhizosphere microbial communities from Kellogg Biological Station, Michigan, USA - KBS C5-4 metaG | ecosystem: Host-associated > Plants > Roots > Rhizosphere > Soil | place: Michigan, USA... | reverse complement strand
TTGTTTTGATAATGGGCTGCGATAAATAATGTAAGAATAGATGTCAAAGCAGCTGTTAGGATAACAGGAATGAATTTGTATTTCATATGCTTTTTAGATTTTTCATTGTTGTCTCACAAATTTAAAAATCGCCGCTATTATAAAACTGTTAAAAGGTGTGCTACGTCATATCATTAACATTGCTTTGTATTTGAGCTTAAGCTATGCAACCTGATTTCTGCCTTGAGTGCTATTTCTTTCCCCGTTTCTTATTATTACTTTTATCTCGCTCCAAACACATTTATATGAAATCCATCTTTTCAACCTTGTTATTCGCCGTGATGGCAACCGGGGCCATAGCCCAGGAAAAACAGTATCCGGATGTGGATATCCCCTTCAAAAAATATACGTTATCCAATGGTTTGACACTCATTGTTCATGAAGATCATAAAGCGCCCATAGTATCGCTAAATGTATGGTATCACGTCGGCTCCAAGAATGAAAAGCCCGGTAAAACAGGCTTTGCACATCTGTTCGAGCACCTGATGTTCAACGGCAGCGCTAACTTTAACGACGACTATTTCAAGCTCATGGAGCGCATAGGCGCTACCGGGCTTAATGGCACTACTAATGAAGACCGCACTAACTATTTCGAGAACGTACCGAAATCGTCGCTGGACGTAGCTATGTGGGCCGAAAGCGATCGCATGGGCCATATGGTAGAGGTAATAGATAAAGCTAAAGTAGATGAGCAGCGTGGGGTAGTGCAGAACGAAAAAAGACAGGACGAAAATCAACCCTACGCAGTGGTAGATGACCTGATTCCTCGCAACACATATCCTTCTTCGCATCCTTATTCATGGACAGTTATCGGCTCTATGGAAGACTTGAATGCCGCGTCTGTAGACGATGTGAAAGACTGGTTTAAGTCCTACTACGGACCTAATAATGCCGTGTTGGTAGTAGCAGGTGATATAACAGCGGAAGAAGCATTTGAAAAAGTGAAAAAATACTTTGGTGATATTTCGCCCGTTCCGCCTATTTCGCGTCAGCAATCCTGGGTGGCTAAAATGACGGGCACGCATCGCCTGGCCGTGCAGGATAGGGTGCCGCAGGCAAGGTATATGGTTATGTGGAATGTACCGCAATGGGGTTCTAAGGAATTGGCCCATCTCAATATGCTTTCCCGTATTCTTACTTCTAACGGCAAAACAGCGCGCCTGTACAAGCGCTTGGTATATGACGATCAACTAGCTTCTTCTGTTGCTACTTATACAGACAAGAAAGAAATAAGTAGCCAGTTCTATGTCCAGGTTGATGCTAAGCCGGGCGTATCGCTGAAGAAAATTGAAAAAGTGGTAAATGAGGAGATGGGTAAGCTGATGGAAGAAGGCCCTACGGATGCAGAATTGGAACGTGCCAAAACTCAGTACTTTGCTGCTGAAATCAAAGGCATGGAACGGATAGGTGGCTTCGGCGGCAAGAGCGACATCCTGGCCGAAAATGCTACTTATGGAGGCACCCCTGACTACTATAAAAAGAATGATAACTGGATCAAAAAAACAACCCCGGCAGACATACAAAAGGTAATGCGTGATTGGCTTTCTGATGGCAGCCTGGTAATAGAAGTAACGCCTTACGAAACCTTTAAACCTGAGCCCGTAAAACTGGACCGCAAAACAGTACCGGTGGCCGATAAGATGGGCGATGTTAATTTCCCCGACGTACAAAAGTCTGTTTTGTCTAATGGATTAAAGGTTTGGCTGGTAGAAAGACATGCTACCCCCGTTGTGTTTATGAACCTGCTTATAAAAGCTGGCTACGCACAAGATGGCACCATGCCGGGCACTGCATCCCTCACTACCACTATGCTGAAAGAAGGTACTACGCACAGAAGCTCCCTGCAAATAAGCTCAGACCTTGCAGATATAGGTGCTACATTCTACGCATACCCCGGCCTTGATTATTCTTCTGTAGTGATGAACGCACTTAAAACTAACTACGATAAAAGCCTTGACTTGTATGCCGATATCCTTTTGCATCCCACCTTTCCACAAAAGGACTTTGAACGCATAAAGAGCCAGGAGCTGCTGGGCATCAAGCAAGAGCAGGTGGAACCAAGTTCTATGGGTATGCGCATCATGCCTAAAATCATTTACGGTGCTGGTCATCCCTACAGCAATCCGCTTACAGGTAGTGGCACAGAAGCAAGTGTAACCAAACTTACTACCGACGATCTTAAGACTTACTATGGCAACTGGTTTGCGCCTAACAATGCCACTATGATAGTAGTAGGCGATATTACTATGGACCAACTGAAGACTAAGCTGGAAGCTAAGCTTGCAGAATGGAAATCAAAGCAGGTGCCTGAGACAAAGATGTCTGATGTGGCTATGAGCAACAAGCCGGTTATCTACCTTATAGATAAGCCCGGTGCAGGCCAATCTATGATATATGCTGCCCATGTTACCAGCAGCGCCAAAAATCCTGATTGGGACAAATACGTTATGATGAACAAAACCCTGGGTGGTGAGTTTACATCACGTATCAATATGAACCTTCGTGAGGACAAGCATTGGTCTTATGGTGCGGGCTCTTACTTTATGGGCGCTCTTGGTCAGGGTTTGTTTATGAGCTATGCTCCGGTGCAAACAGACAAGACCAAAGAGTCTATCATAGAAATGAAGAAAGAGATAGAGCAATATGTGAGCACCAAACCAATAACCGATGTAGAGTTTGGCAAAGTGCAGAAGAACGTGGTAATGCAGCTGCCTGGCCTATGGGAAACAAATGCCGGCGTAGCTAACGACCTTGCTAAAGTTGCCAAGTACGACCTTGGTGAGCACTATCTGCGCAACTATCCCGCATCTATCCGCGATATGAAGCTGGATGATATGCGTGCTATCTCTAAGAAAGCTATCCATCCCGGTAATCTTGTATGGGTAGTAGTAGGCGACCGTTCAAAAATTGAAGCCGGGCTAAAGAGCCTTAACATGGGTACTATAGTTTACCTGGATGCCGATGGTAACCCTGTGAATTAGTTGAACCGATTTATTTATAAAAGCCACGCTACCATTAGCGTGGCTTTTTATTTGTAGTTATTTCAAAAAGTCTTCAATCACAGCCAGCCCCGCCAGTGGATTATGCGCATCGCTCAGCGTCATCATTTCACCCATATATGCTCCATGTCCGCCGGGGTAGATGGCCAGGCTTGCATGTGGCATCCTGTGGTACATTTCCACCGCATGTTCGGGTGTTGGTACGTCTTTGTCGCCACATAGTATCAGGGTAGGTTGCTGTATGGCTGCTATCACGCTATCGGGTATATCTGCAAAGTGCTGCATACGGTGCAGGCATTGTTCAAACATTATATGGAGTGCCGCATCACTCGGCTTGATAGATAGAAACTCTTTCTTATATCCCTCCGGCATATCTGTAAAACTGGGATGTTTAAAGCCTTCCCAAAACTCTTTCGGCACACCCGCTCTTTTGTACATAGATGATGCAAATACTATTTTATGCACCAGCTTAGGGTGGCGTATGGCCACCTGCAGGGCCGTAGTGCCGCCATTGCTAAAGCCGAATATGTCTGCATTGTCTATATGCAATTGCTCCAGCAGCGCAGCCACATCATCGGCATCCTGCTCAAATGTTATTTGCCTGCCATCCCTGTTGTTGCTGTGGCCATGCGCCTGCAGCTCTACTGCTATTATTTTATGGTCTTTTTCCAGTGCCGGTATTATTCTGCCAAAGCTTGTCTGTATGGTAGAGGCAGCACCATGTATCAGCACCAGGGGGCTTCCGCTGCCATGTATCTCATAGTACATGTGCAGGCCGTTCACGGATGCGTAGTGGCCTTTTTGTGCTGTTGCAGTTATCATGGTATTAGTTATTAAAGCTAATAGAAGAATGATTTGTTTCACGGTGATATGGTATTAGTGTTTCATGTTTTGCAGGTAAGCATCCAGCTTTACCACGTTTTGCTTTTGGCCTTCCTCTGCGCCATGTTTCTTCACCACTTGTATAAATTCTTCTTCACTTTCAAATTCCATTTTCCAGGTCATCTGTGTCTGTTCCCCCTGCGCATCAAATTCCACTGTGGCAAGAAATTTTGGCCAGTTTATATGCTCATAAACTATCTTTTTGTTTTGTACCACCTCTCTGAAGACGCATTTGTTATCATAGTCCGTACCATCCGGTCCATGCATCACCAGGTTCCACTCGCCGCCTGTCCGCATATCCATTTTGCTTATGGTATTAGTAAACCCGTTTGGCCCCCACCAGTTGGCTATATGCTCGGGCTGGGTCCATGCTTCCCATACCAGGTCTATAGGGGCATTCAAGGTTCTTTTTAGAAAGAGGCCCTTGTTCTCAGTGCTACTTTTTTGGTTTTCCATGTCTTTCTTTTTTTAGTTTTTCAAGATAGTTTTCCAATGAATCGAGCTTGCGCTCAAAGTGTTGTTTATACTGTTCCACCCACACGGCCACCTCGCTTAGCTGCTCCAGGTGGGCTTCGCAATAGCGGTCCCTGCCGCGCTGCTGTATCGCTATCAGCCCGCAATCGGTAAGTATTTTTATATGCAGCGATATGGCTTGCCGCGTCATGTCAAATTTCTCGGCTATCGAGTTCACATTGTGCGGCTCATTGGCTATCATATTAATGATGGCCCGCCGCGTTGGGTCTGCTATTGCTTGGTAAACGTCTCTTCTGGCTTTCATAAAATATGCAAGTATATGCTTGCAAATATATGTGCAAGTATTTATTTGCGCAATTTTATTTTTGAATTTTTATTGTCCATGCCTCACTGCTTCTATATAGCACCCACGGCGTTGGCACCATTCATCGTTCACCGCATCATTGTGCAAATAATTTCCTTCGGGACGCTATAAATTCTATTTTTATAGCCTATCCATTAATATGAAAAATATTATCCCGCTGCTACTTGTCTGTGCTTTTATATTGTCCTCCTGTAAAGGTGAACCAATTTATAAATGCTATAGAACCTCTGAAGGCAATATTATTAGGCAGATATTTGATAAAACAATAACCTCAGCTTACACCCTCTGCCGGGAATTGCAATCCCCGAATCATGCTATAAGTAACAATAATCAAGTCAAAGTCCTCAGTCCGGCATCACAGTAGCACCACCGCCCAATAGGAGCACCCCGGAAACGATATAATCGTTTATCTTTAAAGAGCATACCAAATACCAGTTCATCATGAACAAAATAGTCCGCTTGCTATTTCTTTCTGCAGCATTAATTACAATCATTAGCTTAGCCTCTTGTTCCGTATCAAAGCCTCATGGTTGCGGCTGTGGCATGGAAGAACATTTAACGTAATGTTTACCGCACCTTGCTTTAAGCCTTTCACTAAACTCAATACACTCATAAAAGTCATCGGAGTTAATTAGGGTGGCAGAGCAGTAGCAATGTCGCCCATAGCAGCACCAACCGAAATAAATGAAGCTTTTTATTTCGGCGGCTTTCTTTGGTTTCTTTCTTTGCTGCCAAAGAAAGAACAACCATAACATCAGAACAAAAAAAGAGATCCGCATAACAAAACCATCGGAGCCAATTAGCTCGGCACCACAGTAGCACAACTGCCCAATAGCAGCACCCCTGAAACTTACGCAGTAATAAGTTTTAGGGGCTTTCTTTTGTACTTTCTTTTCCGCAAAAGAAAGTACAGAAACGCCGGGCACACAACAAAAAAACAGCCACCTAAAGGGAAAAACACTTTGAAAATTCCCTCAGGTTACACCTCTATATATACCACACTCACACTCAACTGTTTAAACCCAAAAAAAGTTTTATGGTACCGCACTAATTGCGGTACCATACCGCAATTAGTGCGGTACCGTAGATTTCCAATTTGCTCAAAATAACACCCCACCGGAACTTTACACCCGGGAGGCATTATAAACCACTTCCCCAAAAACATTTGGAATCACATTGCCGCATTCCATCACATTCCACACATTAGTCAACTATGAAACCCTATCAACAAACCCAGGCCCGCGAGCTCTACCTGCAAGGCGGCCTCACCCAACAGCAAATTGCAGCACTATTAGATATCAATCGCAAAACCGTCGGCCTCTGGATACAGCAAGGTCAATGGCGGCAAATGCGCATCGCCGCCCAACAAACACCCGCCATGCTCCTGCAGGACTTTTACAACCAGCTCGCCGTCCTCAACGAAACTATTCACCAAAGAGGCGGTATTCCCACAATAGAGGAGTCCATCGTCCAGCGCAGGCTCATCATGAACATCAAAAGTTTCGACAGGCAGCCAACATCCAATTATATACAACTATACACTGAACTCATCAACGAGATCTCTAAACAAGACCCCGAGCTCGGCAAGAAAGTAACCCTCCACGCCGACAGCCTCATCAGCCAAAAGTCCAAAAACAAGAACATCTACCACCTCCAGGACATGTTCCTCACCGACGACCTCGAAGAAGACATCACCGAGCCGGGCCCCGAAGAGCCTGCCAATCACATCGAGCAGTCCCCATGCGACAAGGATGAGACATTTTGCGACATTCCACAAAATATTAATACGACTGCTAATAGCGATATTTCGCCAGTAGAACCTCCCAAAGAAGAGAAAATAAATAATCCTGAGAATGAGACAAAGCAGGATAATTATGGTTATGTTCCCATACTACCTAATGGCATCATCTGGCTGGGCAACGGCATGGTCTATGACCCGGCCATTGGCAAAAAACGCGAAATAACTTTTGGAGAAATAGCAGCATTCCGGAGTCTTAACTTACCACCTGGTTTATTCAATAATCAATAGCTTAAAGCAGTTCTGTGTATTATACTCTGCATCTTTATAAAATCTTTATATCGCAGGGAATTCATTTTATATCTTATTTATATCTCTGCATCTACCTTTGCATTGTAAATGCCTGAAATGAAACTGCTTAGCTTAAACCGGATTAACAGGAAGTATCAATATTTATTAAGTGTACTTATAATAAGTATTGTTTCTTCAGCGTGCTATGCTTCGTCTTTAATAATAGGGTACAGGGTAGTAGCCTACATACTGTTAATTACAGTTTCGCTGATAGCTATGGTATTCGACATACTACCAGTATTGCTGGCAGCTATCCTTTCGGCACTAATATGGGACTTCTTCTTTATACCTCCTCATTTCACTTTCCAGGTAAGCTCTGCGGAGGATACTATTTTACTGCTCATGTACCTGGTGATAGCTATGGTAAATGCTGTGCTTACCTATAAGATAAGAAGAATGGAAAAGGAAGCAATATTGAAAGAAGAAAAGGAAAATACGGTGAAGCTGTATAATACGCTGCTTAATTCACTATCGCATGAGCTGAGAACACCGATAGCTACCATAATAGCGGCTACCGACAACCTGCAGGCCGGAAATACCAGGCTCACCGCTCAGGATAAGTTTGAACTGGTGGCCGAGATAGCAAAGGCATCTTTTAGGCTAAACCAGCAGGTAGAGAACCTGCTGAACATGTCGCGGTTAGAGTCTGGCTTTATTCAGGCTAAGAATGACTGGACTGATATAAACGAAGTGGTATATGATACAGTCAAAAGAATAGAGGAGAATAAGGTAACGCAAAAAATAAGCATCAATATAAACCCCGACATGCCACTCTTTAAAATAGACAAGGGCATGCTGGAGCAGGTATTGTATAACATACTGAACAATGCCTGCCTTTATACGCCGGCAAATACGAGGGTAGATATAATGGCCATGAGCCATGCCGATGTAATGAAAATAATAATAGAAGACAATGGCAAGGGTTTTCCGCAGGATGAGCTAGAGAATGTGTTTGATAAATTTTACCGGCTGCGAAACACAAAAACGGGCGGCACAGGCCTGGGGCTATCAATAGTAAAAGGATTTACAGAGGCAATGGGCGGAAGGGTGCAACTGGAAAACAAATTGACAGGAGGTGCAAGGTTTGTAATAGAAATACCGGCAGAAACATCTTACCTGAAAAACTTGAAAAATGAATAAAGCAGGTATTTTAATAATCGATGATGAGGCGCAGATACAGAAGTTGCTGGCAATAACGCTGCAAAGCAACGAATACACAGTGAGTCATGCTGCAACAGCAAAGGAAGGAATGGTGATGGCTGCCAGTCACCCGCCTGATATGATAATACTGGACCTGGGCCTGCCGGATGAAAATGGCCATAATGTATTGCAGCAATTACGGGAATGGTACACCAACCCCATTATCATATTGTCTGTGCAGAGTAATGAAGATGATATAATAAGGGCTTTGGATAACGGAGCGAATGACTACCTGGTAAAACCCTTCAGGACAGGTGAGCTACTTGCAAGGATACGTGCCGCACTAAAACAGAGCAATGCCAACGAGATGAGCCCGGTAATAACTAATGGCAGCCTGCAGATAGACTTGTCACAAAGAATAATAAAAAAGAATGGGGAGCTCGTGAAGCTGACTGCAACAGAATATACATTGTTTGCACTGTTTGTAAAAAACGAAGGTAAAGTACTGACCCATCATTATTTACTGAGAGAGGTGTGGGGGCCAGGCTATATAAACCAGTCTCAATACCTGAGGGTATTTATAGCGCAGCTGAGAAAAAAAATAGAAGATGATGCAAACCATCCTGAATATATCATAACCGAGTCGGGCGTAGGATACCGGTTTCTAAGCAAAGAATAAATAAGCACATATAATCTGTAAGAATGAAACAAACTCAAAAGCATTTGAGCAAGGTAACTATTGCCTCATTGCTCGTGGCGCTCGGCATTATTTATGGCGATATAGGCACAAGTCCGCTATATGCCCTTAGAGCTGTGGTGGGAGCGCGCAAGATAGATGATGTGCTGGTATATGGCGGTGTATCCTGCATCTTCTGGACACTTGTTTTCCAGACAACCATTAAGTATGTATGGCTCACACTGCAGGCAGATAACCAGGGAGAAGGTGGTGTGTTCTCTCTTTATGCACTTGTTCGGCGCTATGGCAAGCACCTGGTAGTGCCTACCATACTTGGCGCTACAACGCTGCTGGCAGATGGTATTATTACACCGCCTATCTCGGTAGCATCAGCTATTGAAGGGCTGAATAGCGTAAAAGGATTGGAAAACACCATAGTACCGGGTAATGGACCGACAATAGGGATAGTGATTGTAATATTATCGGCATTGTTTTTCTTTCAAAGATTTGGCACTCAACTCATAGGCAAAACTTTTGGACCTATAATGACTGTGTGGTTCAGTATGTTGCTTATTGTAGGCTGTATGCAGATTGCGCATTACCCTGGTGTGCTGCGGGCGCTGAGCCCCCATTATGGCTATGAGCTTATTGTGCGTTATCCGCATGGTTTCTGGCTGTTAGGCTCCGTATTCCTTTGCACTACGGGTGCTGAAGCTTTGTACTCTGATCTTGGTCACTGTGGTATAAAAAACATTCGTATAACTTGGGTATTTGTAAAAATCAGTCTCGTGGCTAACTATCTCGGTCAGGCGGCATGGATCATGCACCAGAATAAACTGGAGCTGAATGGTGCAAATCCATTTTTTGCTATGCTACCTCAATGGTTTCTGCTGCCAGGTATTTTTATTGCTACCGCAGCTACTATCATTGCATCGCAGGCTTTAATAAGTGGTTCCTTTACCTTAATAAGCGAGGCAATGAATCTCAATTTCTGGCCAAGAGTAAAGGTGCGCCAGCCTACCGACATAAAAGGGCAAATATACATACCGAGTGTAAACATTATACTCTGGATCGGCTGTCTGCTAATGATATTGTATTTCCGTGATTCGTCTCGCATGGAAGCTGCTTATGGCTTCTCTATCACTATTGCTATGATGATGACCACCTACCTGCTTAGCTACTATATGCTATACAATCGTAAATGGAATAAATTACTGGTGGTTATAATAGTCGTAGTATTTGCAGTTATCGAGTTGTCATTTTTCATTGCCAATACGGCTAAAATAAAGGAACGTTGGATGTTCCTGTTCTTTGAGCTATCCATCTTTATGACTATGTACATATGGTATTATGCAAGAAAGATAAATAATCGTTTTGTAAAGTTTGTGGATATAGGCAAATACATACCTATTCTGAAAGAAATGAGTGAAGATGACAGCGTGCCAAAATTCTCAACTCACCTTATATACCTGACAAAAGCAAATAACCGCGGGCATATAGAAGAGAAAATTATGAAGTCCATCTTTGCTAAGAGGCCCAAAAGGGCAGATGTATATTGGTTTGTGCATGTGCATAGAACCGAGGAACCCTATACCACAAGCTACGATGTATCGGAGTTGGCGGACGATAAGGTGATAAAGGTGAATATAAACCTGGGCTTCAGGGTGCAGCCTAAAACTGAGTTATACTTTAAGAAAATAGTGCGCGACCTGGTAGCCAATAAGGAACTGAAGCTGCATGTACGGCCTGACGGTTCTACAAAATACAATGCCGAACCCGATTTTAAATTTATAGTGATAGAAAAGTTCCTGTCTGTAGAGAATGAATTTACATTAAGAGACGGATTGCTGCTGAACTCCTATTTCTTCCTTAAAAATCTTGGCCTCAGTGATGAGAAGGCTTTCGGATTAGATAAGAGCGATGTAATAGTGGAACATACGCCACTTATCTATCACCCTGCACAAAATGTGGAATTAATAAGAAACACAAATGCATAAAATGAAGAAGGCTATACTTTTTTTCTGCGCAATAAGTGCTATAAAGGCAACAGCGCAAGACAGCACAATAAACAAAGTGCCGTTTGACAATATGGACATGACCTGGCAAAACGGTAGCGACCGCAGAACATCGCAGGTGCTGCAGACCAAATACTTTACTGGCAGTGTGATGCTGGATGCCAACTATACCTATTCGTTCAATAACCCTATTGACAATACAGTGGTGGGCTCCACAGCACTGGCGCGCAACAATGAAATGGAAGTATCTGCGGCAGCTATAGGCGGAGATTTCAATTATGATAATGCACATGCCAGGATCATGACGCAATTTGGAACGCGCTCTACCGTAGTGCCAAGGAATGACTATAGCGTATATAGAGGCCAATATGATCTGGCTAGTGTGTACCGGTATATCAGTGAGGCATATGCGGGTTATCATTTCAATGTGTGGTATGGTATAAATGTGGATGCAGGTATGTTTATGTCTTATATAGGCTTGAACTCTTATTACCAGGTAGAGAACTGGGAATACCAGGCTTCCTTTACTTCGGACAATACTCCCTGGTTTTTCAATGGGCTGCGTGTGCAGATATTTCCAACAAAGAACCTAAAGATAGAGCCATGGATAATAAATGGCTGGCAGAGCTATGGCAAGTTCAATACCATGCCCGGCTTTGGTGCCAATATCACCTGGTGCCCTAATGATAACCTGAAGCTGCTTACTAACGACTACTATGGCTCCGATGCCGCAATGATACCCGACAGGAAACGTTTTCACTCCGATAACAGCCTGCTGATACGCTACTATAAAAGCACCGCACCTACGGGAATAAGCCAGATGGCTTTCTCGCTCACAGGCGATATTGGTTTTGAAAGTGGCGGCGGCGTAAAGGCCTTTAATGGCGACTCCGCTACGCCTTCCCAATATTTCCTCAGTGCTATGTTTTATAACAGGGTATGGTTTCATAAAAACAAATTTGCCTGGACCATTGGCGGCGGTCTCATGACCAACCCCGGCAGGTATCTTGTGCTTTACCCCACAGGTGATGCCAGCCCTTTACCCAATCCGTATAACCCCACGCAAACCATCGGCACACATCCCTTCAGCGCCAACCCCGGCGATCAGTTTAAGGGATGGGATTGCTCCACCAATTTCGATTGGATGCCCAACCAAAGCATAACCGTGCGTATAGAATATGTACACCGCCACGCCAGCGTGCCTTACTTTGCAGGGCGAGGTGGGGTAACCTCACCTACAGGCTATACAACCACACCCATTCCGGCAGGCTGGGCGCCCGATCTCGTAAAGACAGAAGACCGTTTGATATTTGCGTTGCTGTTTAGATTGTAACAAGATTTTTATCAAACTTTGAGCTGCATTTATATTTTGATTGACGGGAGTTATAAGGTTTATTTCGGTACTGTCTTGAATCTGATACAAGTGTTTACTTGCGCAAGTTTATTTTTGAACTTTGGTTATAACGGGCTTATATAAGCGACAGTACTATTTATCTGCAGGGCTAATTGGATTCGATAGTGTGAACCAATTCACAAACTATTAAGGGCAGAAAGGGAAGTAATCATTACTTTTTTGCAATCATTATTATACCGGTCATCGTGAGGAACAAAGCGATCTCACAAAATAAGGAAACTAAACATAACTGTCGTTAGCGTATATTATCAATGCTAATAAAGGAATCCATATCGCTAAGCAGATTATTAAAGACATCCCAATACGCCGTACACGATATTTATGTCGAGTAAATATTTATTCCAAAATATACTCATCATTATTACAGCGGACATCCCGTTAACTATAATATTAAAGCTTATCAGAGATCGTGAACTATTGCCAAGAATTAAAATGGCACCAAAAATAAAAGCTGTTACTTCATATAGATTAATCAGCAATTTAGCCTTTTTACTTCTAATGTGTATTGATAGCGCGGAAATAAAAAAACTAACGTTTTACTTTTCCTCTTGTTTGAATATTTGTCGGCCAGAAGTGATGCTCGCAATCTAAAAAAACAATATAAAAAATATCAAATTCTATGAAGCCAGCTACAACTTCTTTACTATTTGGAGTAATATGGATAACAGCCCAGTATGCAGGATTAACATGCTTAGGCGGTGTAAACTTTGAATTTGGAGGAAAGCCAATCTGAGTATATTGCTTTATCATTTGATTTGCTAATACTGTCGAAGTTTCATTTTGACCTATCTGTTGCATTCTCAAACATAGTTGAGAGAGCAATCCCTTTGTTTCCCATTCTTGTATTGTTTGCCCCTCAATATTTGACAACTTTTCCCAACTAAAAGATATCGTCCTAGTTTTAGGTCCGACAGCTAATCTAGTTCCGCTTTGTCTTTCGTAACGGTTATCCTGTTTTTTTTTACTCATACATCAGCTTAATCAGTTCTTTCGAAATCTCAATAGTTTCTGCAGCCCCAAAAACACTATCAAGATACTTTTTCTTAAAGTCTGATGTATTGCGAACAACGCTTGCATCAAAATCCGACATGGAATATAGTTGAGATGAGCCGAACTTATTTCTATCCACAAACCAGATTTGATCTCTTCTTAGAAGATCTTTATCCAATAGAATTGAATCATGGGCAGTAAAAACAAATTGAGCATTATTTAAATTGAATCTATGAAAGAAGTCAAGAATTTTCTTTGATAAATTCGGATGTAATTTAGCATCTAATTCATCAATAAAAAGGGTTTTTCCATGAACTAATGTATCATATAAGGCACCTAACAGATAAATTATTTTTTTTGTACCTGCACTTTCGTCCGCTTCAAAATCAAATGCTACTGAATCAATAATAACATTATTATTATCGAATTTATTATGATAGCTGATAATGCTTTTTTCCTTTGTTGATTCAATTGTAGAAATTTCCAAAAATCTTACAGCTAAATTTAACCAAGTTTTAAATTGCGGAAAATTCAATAGTGTTTGTGTAGCATTTTTATAATAATCTTCATCAAGTCCATTGATTACATTTAGGTTAGAGAACCCTTCGAATATTATACTTGCTTGCTTTGCATTATTTTGTGCTAAATAACTTAAAAATAACACATTCGAATTGACGTCGTTTTTATACTTTTTCCCTTCTGTAAAATTTTTTTCATTAATCGTGAATTTCTGGCCTTTTCTTTTAAATAAAAATATCTCGGTTTCCTTTTTTTTAAATAGCCACTCGGATATAATTTCGTATCCCTTTATCTCAAAGCCATACCTATAGATAATATCTTTCAACAAAAATGATATTTCGAAAGAGGTTGGATCGTTTTCAGTTTCGGTACTTAACTTAAAATAATAGTCTGTTCTTTTTTTATCTTCATCCTTCTTTAAAGAATCGGCGAACGAATTACGGATAAGTTCTTCCATAAAATCGACTGCTAAAATCAAATTGCTTTTACCTCCGGCATTGCTTCCAAATATGGCAGAAGATTTAAGTAAGTCGAATCCCTTATCCGTTTTAATAATGTTTGTTTTAGCTAGTTCTTTAAAAGCTTTTACTCCTGTAAGATTTAATACTGCTTCATCCTTATAGGACATAAAGTTTTTAACCCTGAATTCTATTAACATCTTGCAAATGTAATTAGATTTGTACGTTTTTTACCATTCACTGGTAAAATAATTGATTTTTTCGCTCAATCGCCTTCGTTTATAATGAAAGTCAGAGAGTTTGAATAAGGAATTGTATGCATGAGCTATTACGAGCAACCATGTCCATTTGGTAGCAGCAGCAAAAGATAATCTTAATCTATCCGACATACCCTGCTCTTCGGGATTTGCAATCCCGAAGCACGCTGCCGGGGATTTGCAATCCCCGAATAACAAAATAAGATTTAGGCAGTACATTTAAGCATGGGCATTAAAAACAAAATTTCAGAAGGCAATATTTATTTTCTTACACTCACAGTCGTTGATTGGGTAGATGTTTTTACCCGCCCGGTTTATCGTCACATCATTATTGATTCATTACAGCACTGCATAAAAAATAAAGGTTTGGAGTTGTATGCATGGGTTATTATGAGCAACCATATCCACTTGGTAGCAGCAGCAAAAGATAACGATAATCTATCCGACATACTACGCGATTTCAAAAAGTTCACCAGTAAAGCAATTATTTCCGCCATTCAGGAAACGCCTGAAAGCAGGCGCGATTGGATGCTATACCGCTTCACCTATGCCGCAACACAAAGCCCTAAGGCGCAGGAATACAAATTTTGGCAAGACGGAAATGAAGCAAAAGAGATCATAACGGCCGATTTTTGGAACAAAAGATAAACTATATACATAATAATCCCGTACGAGCAGAAATAGTATCAGCTCCCGAGCAATATATATACAGCTCTGCTATTGACTATTGCGGAATGAATGGATTGCTTCCTATTACACTTGCGTACTAACACGGGGATTGCAAATCCCCGCCAGCCAGCATCCGGATTGCAAATCCGGACGAGCACTGCGTAGTTCGATCAGTCAAAATGTATATTGTATATTGCTCTTCGGGATTTGCAATCCCGAAGTACACTGGCGGGGATTTGTAATCCCCGAATAATAAACCTGCCAGCTGCACACCATTTTCACTTTAAAAATTCCCTCGGGTTACACCTCTATATATAACCTCGCTAAAAACCAATCACTTAAGCGCAAAAAATCTTTTATGGTACCGCACTAATTGCGGTACCATACCGCATTTACTGTAGTACCATAGATTTCCAATTTGCCCGCAATAAAAACCCACCGGAACTTTACATCAAAAAAGCTCTTTATTCAATCAGCCCAGTAATCCCTTAATCTAATAAGCTCTAACAAATAACCCCGGTAATCCTATCAATCCCGGTTCCCTTTCCTATGAAATCACAAGAATTTACCCAGGCTCGTGAGCTCTATCTGCAAGGCGGCCTCACTCAGAAGCAAATAGCTGAGATACTAAACCTCAATCGCAAAACAGTTGGTCTTTGGATGCAGCAGGGCCAGTGGCGTCAGCTCCGCATCGCTGCCCAGCAATCTCCCGCCATGCTCCTGCAGGACTTTTACAACCAGCTTGCCGTCCTCAACGAAGCCATCCATCAAAGAGGCGGCATACCCACAGTGGAGGAGTCCATCGTCCAGCGCAGGCTCATCATGAATATCCAAAGCTTCAAACAGCAGCCCGTATCCAACTATATGCAGATCTGTACCGAGCTGATAGATGAAATAAGAAAACAAGACACCGAGCTCAGTAAGCAGGTTGCTTTACATGCTGACGCCCTCGTAAGGCAAAAAACCAGCAAAAAGAGATTATACATCGCCCAGGACATGTTCCTCACAGATGACCTCGAAGACGAAAATATCGACGATGACACTTTAAATCACATTGATCCCAGTCCGTGGGAGGAAAATGCGACATTTTGTGACATTTCACAAAACACTAATATGGTTGACAGTCAAAACGCTCAGCCGCAGGAGCCTCCCAAGCTGGCGGAAGAAATAATCCGGAGAATGAGACAAAAGCACACAACCCCAACTACACACCTATTCTCAGCAATGGCATCATCTGGCTTGGCGACGGCATGGTTTACGATCCCCTTATAGACAAAAAGCGTGAGGTCACCTTTAACGAACTTGCCCAATTCCGAAACCTTGATCCTGGCAATTTTAATGATTGGTAGCAAAAAAGCATTTATATTAGATGTAGTGTCGTTGCTCTTTATATATTAACCCTTATACCCGTAGTGCCTTATGAAGAAAGCTATAGTTGCACTGTTTTTATTAATGGTTTCTATCCATTGCCAGGCCCGCCATAAACGCCATTACGGCCGCCATATTGCTATGGCCTCAGCAGTTATAAACAATGGTGGTGCGGGCTTCGGCCTTCAATACGAATATGTGGTTAACGAAAAAAAGACCGTTTCCCTTTACATTCCTTTTATGGTTTGTATTACGCCTGAGCCGTCTTATACACACAGTATTAATGCAGTCATGTACTTTATCAATCCGGGGTTTAGGATCTTCCCAACAAGCAGCAAAGGGGTCGTACGCTATTCTATAGGCCTTAGCGCATTAATGGGTTTTGGTGAAGGCCGCAATGGAGACCATATTGAAACCAGGGCCGATTTGACGTCCCGGGCTGTCGGTGGACTATTATTGGTTAATGCATTGCATTTCCAGCCCACCACACATATCCGCATTTCTTTAGAGATTGGCATCGGCTTGGGTAGCGATGACCAACCGCTTACTCAGGGCAACTTCATTGGTCAGCTGTCTGCAGGGCTAGGATATAGATTCTAGAAATGATGCATATTTATATTTTATATTTCATCTGTTTTTGTTTGTTGCTTAGAGGTCGTTATAGCGCATTATTATTGTTATAAAATTCACATTTTACATTTTCAAAATCTCATGTTTATTGCTTACCTTTGCACCTCATTTTAAGTTTTTAAATCAATTTTATAAATAATAACAATGGCAGACTTACGCTTACAGCGCAACTTTGGTATTGCAGCGCACATTGATGCCGGTAAAACCACTACTACAGAACGTATCCTTTATTATACCGGTGTGAACCACAAGATCGGTGAAGTGCACGAAGGTGCTGCTACCATGGACTGGATGGCACAGGAGCAGGAACGCGGTATTACCATCACTTCTGCTGCTACTACCTGTTTCTGGAACTTCCCTACAGTGCAGGGTAAAGCTTTACCTGAATCTAAAAAATACAAATTCAACATTATAGATACTCCGGGCCACGTGGACTTTACCATTGAGGTAGAACGCTCTATGCGCGTACTGGATGGTCTGGTTGCTTTGTTCTCTGCGGTGGACGGTGTGGAACCACAGTCTGAAACTGTATGGCGCCAGGCAAACCGCTACCGTGTACCACGTCTTGGTTTCGTAAACAAGATGGACCGCGTAGGTGCTGATTTCCTGATGGTGGTAACGCAGGTGCGTGAAATGCTGGGTGCTAAATCTGTACCACTGCAGCTGCCAATAGGTGCTGAAGATAACTTTAAAGGCGTTGTGGATCTGATCCGCATGAAGTCTATTATATGGGATGACGCTACACAGGGTATGACCTACACTGAAGGCGAAATTCCTGCTGATATGCTGGAAGAAGCTAACGACTGGCGTGCACAGCTGGTAGAAGCAGTAGCAGAATATGATGACAAGCTGATGGAGAAATTCTTCGAAGATCCTAATTCTATCTCTGAAGATGAAATTCATGAAGCGGTACGTAAAGCTACTATAGACATGAGCATTGTGCCTATGCTTTGCGGCTCTGCTTACAAAAATAAAGGTGTACAGACTGCGCTGGATGCGGTGATCCGTTATCTGCCTAGTCCTATGGACGTAGAATCAATAAAAGGTACTGACCCTGAAACAGGTGAAGAAATAACTCGTCACCCTGATGCTAAGGAACCATTCGCAGCATTGGCGTTCAAGATCATGACCGATCCATTTGTGGGTCGTCTTGCGTTCTTCCGCGCATACAGCGGTCACCTTGATTCTGGTTCTTATGTACTGAACATGCGTACCGGCCGTAACGAACGTATCAGCCGTATCATGCAGATGCATGCTAACAAGCAAAACCCGGTTGACTTCATTGAAGCAGGTGATATAGGTGCAGCAGTTGGTTTCAAAGACATCAAAACTGGTGATACCCTTTGCGATGAAAAGAACCCGATCGTTTTGGAAAATATGTTTATTCCTGAACCGGTTATCTCTATAGCTATTGAGCCTAAAACGCAGGCAGACGTAGATAAGATGGGTATGGCTATCGCTAAGCTGATAGAAGAAGATCCTACACTGCGTGTGAAAACAGACGAAGATACTGGCCAGACAGTACTGAGCGGTATGGGTGAACTACACCTTGAAATCATCGTTGACCGTATGCGTCGCGAGTTCAAAGTGGAAATAAACCAGGGTGCTCCGCAGGTTGCTTACAAAGAAGCATTCACGCTGAAAACGGAACACCGCGAAATATACAAGAAGCAAACAGGTGGTCGCGGTAAATTCGCAGACATCCAGTTTGAAATAGGCCCTGCTGACGAAGAGTTCCTGAAAGAAGGTAAAGGCCGTTTCCAGTTCATTAACGAAATATTCGGTGGATCTATTCCTAAGGAATTTATCCCGGCTATACAGAAAGGCTTCGAAGCTTCTATGACTACCGGTGTACTTGCCGGCTACCCTGTAGAAAGCATGAAGGTGCGTATATATGATGGTTCTTTCCACCAGGTGGATTCTGATGCTATGTCATTCGAACTTTGTGCTAAATCCGGCTACCGTGAAGCTGGCCGCAAGGCTAAGCCAATACTGCTGGAACCGATCATGAAAGTGGAAGTAACCACTCCTGATCAGTACATGGGTGATGTAACAGGTGATCTTAACCGTCGTCGCGCTATGCTGGAGGGTATGGATAGCAAGCATAATGCACAGATTATCCGTGCTAAAGTGCCACTGAGCGAAATGTTCGGTTATGTAACACAGCTCCGTTCATTATCTTCAGGCCGTGCTACATCAGTAATGGAATTCAGCCACTATGCTCCTGCTCCGCGCAACATAGAAGAAGAAGTAATAGCAAAATCAAAAGGTAAAGTAAGCGCTTAATAAGCGTTAACTATCAATAAATTAAGCCACCTCGTAATTGAGGTGGCTTTTACATTTCATACACAGCATTAAACCTAAGGGCATCTGGCTGGTCTATGTTCTACCACTATGAACAAGATTGCCAGATCCGTATTAACAGTGCTGTCCTTTGCTTTATCCACCACAACGCAAGGGCAGAGTAGTGCCGGCAATTTTTCATTAGGCATTTCGCCTGCTACATCCTTTACTTACACCGGTATCAATTCCTATCTGTTGGTAGATGCCAGCCTGGGCAAGCATGACCTGTATGCCGGCCCTAAAGTTGTATTAAGCGATAGCTATCTTCCGTATAAGGCGATAATGGGTTATGATATAGGTTATAACTTTTTTGTACTCACTAATGGCCGTCTAAGCGCTCTGGTAAATCTCGATTATCAAATATCTTATTACGACCCTTACAACCCCAATAAGGTGGATATAGCAAACCGTAAGAACACCGTGAATGAACTATTTCTTTCCCTGGGTATAAACTATAGGTTGAGCCGGAAGAGCCGATTTTCCTTAAGCCTAAACTTAGGGACAGGTGCATTTCTTGAAAAATATTATGATGTAGTAGAACTGAACAAGAATATAACTACAGGCCTTTCGCAGATAGCAAGATTGGGCATACGATATAATATTTTTAAACGATGAAGAGTAGCCGGATAGTTTACTTGCTGGTTTTGGTTTTGTTTTCAGATTGTAAGAAGGTAGTATCAAATATGCAGAATTTGAGTGGTGGGCGTGTATATATAATTGGGCATGAAGGCAGCGGTGAGCTAAATAATGCCTATCCGCCAGACTCATGGGAAGGCGTAACGCGGGCTGTAGAATATTATAATGCAGACGGGGTGGAAATAGACCTTCAACTTTCGCAGGATTCTGTATTATTTATGTTTGAGGGAAATAGTCTTGAGGCTTCCACCACCTGCCTCGGCTGCCTTGTGAGTATTGATTCGCTGTTGTTATCAAAATGCATTTATCAGAACACCCAGACCCCAGGCGCCATTTCTACAAAATATATCACTGCGTTTGAAACTGTTGTTGCCCGTTTTTCACAGCGTAAGATCAAGCCACTGATTTTTATGGACCTGCATACAGCTACCGGGTGTATAACTAATAGTATGGAGTACAGCTATTATACTAACCTGGTAACTGCTGCAGAAAAAATATTAGCAGCCTATGATGCTTATGACTGGATTTACATACAGTCATACGTGCCGGAATGGCTTGCTGAAACGGTAAAACAATACCCCAAAACAAGAGTAATGTACGATGGGACACTGGCCGATGGCGATATTGAATACGCGAAGAACAATGGTTTTTATGGTATTGCATCAAAGAATGACAATATTAATGCAGAACAGATTACAGCGGCACATACCGCAGGGCTTAGAGTGCAACTATATGGGGCTGACGGACAAAATGATATGGTGGATGCGTTCAATAAATCGCCTGACTATTTCCTGACAGATAACATACCCCTTTCTGAAAGTATCCTGGAGTAAAACTATATAATTGTAAACCTGCCATTCTTTTCAAAAATATATTTTGAGCAAGGGGCCATATACAAATATGCAGTATCACCATCAGAGCAATTGTTGTAAAATGCCTCGTCTACTTCATGGTGCATATAATCCGGGTCATTCAGCTCTATAAAATATTGATTGGTATAGGGGAAATATGTTTTGCGCACAATAGTATATATTACAGTCACCTTAACTCCTTGCTTATAATCTTTGCGAAAGGGATTAACACGCTTATAGAATATCCAGCCAAAAAATATTGTAGTAACTAACAGCCAGCAAAATATTACAGCATAATCTGCTATCGAATCAGCAAATGAAGAAGAAACAAAGGGTTTGATAATGCGGCCAATGTTGACTTGCATAATTAGCATGTATGCGCCAGATAAGAACCCTATCATGTAGCGCAGTCTTGTTTTATAGATATCATGAAGTAAGTTTTGCTCTTCTGTTGTTAGTGGTGTGGACTGTGTAAGAATAGTGGGCATAAAAAAGGAATAAGAACTAAAATAATATTATTTATTAAAAATAAATAATAACAAAAAGGGTAACCTGTTTAGTTACCCTCTTTCATTTTTCATAGTGATAGGTTGCATATTACATGCATAGGTTACTCTCTGGTGCGTATTGTTAATGTCCTGATTTTAAATCGTTGTGATGTAAAAGTAGGGATTGTAGTTGAAATAGCTTACCGTTGAATAGCGGGTATTTTGTTAATGATGGGGTGATTTTAGGGAGCTTTTAAGCTCTCCTTGCAGTGACAAAAAAACCGCCCTTGAAAGAGCGGTTGCAAAACACAAAAAGGAAATGCCTAGTTTTCCAGTATAGCCCTGAAGCTGACTATAGCCTGGGACAGCT
>Ga0105240_10004330_pt1 | contig 21672 bp, 17 predicted proteins | sample KBSC54metaG_FD_80426 | JGI IMG/M metagenome (GOLD analysis project Ga0105240, IMG submission 80426) | Corn rhizosphere microbial communities from Kellogg Biological Station, Michigan, USA - KBS C5-4 metaG | ecosystem: Host-associated > Plants > Roots > Rhizosphere > Soil | place: Michigan, USA... | reverse complement strand
GCTGGCACTGATACGGCCGTAGGTGCTGGCAATCTGCACGCCAGCATCGGTGACCTCGGTGGCTTTGCTATCGGCAGCCCCTTCGCGCCCCATTGGCGGGCTGAACTGGAGTTGTCCCGAGCCTTCAACGGCATTGATAACTTCACATTCAATAATGGTGGCGTGAACCATTATCCTGGCGGTAGCATCAACCAAACGTACGCACTCGCCAACGTATGGTATGATTTTTCAAGCCACGGCAATTTTACCCCCTACGTTGGTGGAGGTCTTGGTGCAGGTTGGGCTGATGGCTACCTCAAGATGGGAGGATTTGGGGGATCTATTACCGCCACCTCTTCTACGGCATTGGCGTTCCAGCTGGGTATGGGCGTCAACGTGAATCTGACGGACCGGATGTCGCTTGATCTTAGCTACCGCCTTCGCGGAATGACTGCCCTCAACGCCACTGTTACTCAAAGTGGCGGCGGCGGCCCTTACACGTTGGATCAAAATACGATTGTCTCGAATACCGTCCAAGCGGGACTGATATTCAAATTCTAGCCTCTAAAAGGTCAGTCCCTGGAGTTATCAAAATACGCAATGTTAAATTAAGGGAGGTCGCTTGTCCGAGCGGCCTCCCTAGCACATTTGGATCCACGTGACGGAGGCTATTTGCGTACCGGCTTCACAAAATGAAAGCCTGGTTGCCAATCCTTCCCGTCCTAGATTCTTCCCGTCACTCGCTTAAAGAAGCCTTCGTAGACGGCTCCTTCATCACGATGCTTTCCGCCGGAGGAAGCAGCCCAGTAAGCAGCCGCCGCACTTACAAGCAATGATGCGGCAAGCAGAAATGCCGCGATTACGCCGACCCGCCTTGCCGTATCAGCTGCGGCTTGCGCATCTACCTTTGCTTTGTCGAGATCAGCATAGGTTTTGTCCACGCGGGTCTGGGCATCCTCGGGACTCATCCCTGTCTCGCGAACTACGAGTTGAGCCAGGTAGGCTTTGTCATCGTCACTCGGCTTTGCAAGGGCAGAGCGTGCCAGAATTGTGCTCACTTCACTGCCCAGAGCGACACGATCCGCTTTTGGCGAGGTCGGATTGGACTCCGGCGTGGGACGGAGTAGAGCATCGCTATAATATTGCATCGCCGACGAAGCGTTGCCTTGCGCAGGCGATGCAACAACCTGCGTTGCCGTCTTTGCCGCATTTCCTACTGAATTTAGAATGGATGAGGCGCCAGTAAAAGCCAGAGCAGTGCCCAATACTACACAGCCCGCCCAGACAAGGAGACCGTGAGAACCATCCCGAACCTCCGTTTCGTGTTCCGAAGTCGTCGTAGCAGGTGTTCTGAGGCGGCCTGTTAGGTAGGCACCAGCCATGAAGCTGGAAACTTCCACCCAGATAAACCAGATGGCCGCAGCAACACTCGTTGCCACCAGATGTCCCTGGGTAGAGATATCACTGAACGACAGACCCAGTGCCGAACCAAAGCTGAGGAGAACGACGGATATGGCCGAGGCAAAAATAATGCCGCCAATGATGGCGGCCCAATCGATGTAATGTTTTGTAGGAGTCGGCAAAGGCGAATCTTCAATTAGCGGCGTGTAGCTCATGTGAGTCCTCTCTCGTAAATTTGAATACAGTGATGGAGCGAAGGCCTTGCTCTTTAGTGCAGGCCTAGAAGTGACAGGATAAAGAGTACAACTACCACTAAGCCGACAAGATAAATGATGCCGTTCATAAGAAATCTCCTGTTGTATGATGGACTAATAATGAGTGCCTTTAGAGACACAACTTCCGTATTAGTGATGGAAGAACAGGGCCAAGAGAATGATAACGGGGATGGGCACCCCAAGCAGCCACAGTAAGATTCCACGTCCCATTTCCAAACCTCCATCGCTCACAAATTTAATAGGCCGAGTGTGCGCCTCGTCGCGCCTCGTAGGTTGCCAACACGACTAAGAGCTTTCCGTTCCTTGCGACACTCTCGCTTTACAGCTTTGTATAAAGCTATATCTGCATTGCTTCATTCAGATCGACGCTCGAGCCCCAACGTTCACTAGTGCACTCTCCAGAACGGAATTCTCGAAACCTTGGAACAAGTTTGCGGCCAAACAAATTGGGGCGGCACAACTAAACATTCCTCGGAGGAACACCCATGAACAAACTTCTCATCATTTTTGCCGCAACGGCTCTTTCCACCTCACTCTCGCTCGCCCAGACCTCAACGACGGCCGGTGTCGGAGCCAACACTGGCGTCAATGCAAATGCAGGCGGCGCCAACGTCAACGTGGGCTCTAATGCAAACGCGGGGGCGGGCGTGAGCACGAATGGCAACGATACGAATGCCAATGCGAACGGCAATGTTGATGCCAACGGGAATGTCGACACCACTGGCAATGGCGGTGCAGCCAGCGGTACAAATAACAACGGTGCCGACGCAAACGCGGCCGCCGCCGCAGATGGCACTGTGAAAGCCGACGCCAATGGCGCGACAAGCAAGATGAATGAGCAGCAATGCAATGCGCTCAAGATGAAAGCTCATGCGGGATCTGGGGCCGAGTTCAGCAGCAGCGAAGCTGCTCCTTATCTCGGCAAGATGTCGGCCCTGAAGATGTCTACCAAGGTCAAGGGCAAGCTTAGCACCCAAGAATTCATGAAGGCCTGCGAGGACGGTGCCTTCGCCGGGATGTAAGATGAGGGCCTGCATTCGACCCCAAAGGTCTGGCCCTCAACCCGCCACGAGTTTGATCTCGCTTGTGGCGGGCTTATTTTTGACTGCAACGGCCGGTGGTCGTGAGATGAATAGGTTGGTTCTAGAGCCTAAGCGTGCCCACAACGGAACTGAAGCGCTCAGCTGAAGTTAAAAACTTACCGAAACGGCCCCAACCTGATTTGAAGGAGAACCAGAACATGAATCGTACCGTAAAAGTAATTTTGGGCGCGGCCTTGGCCGCCTCCACTCTTGCCCTGACAACCGGCGACAGCTTCGCTGCCAGCCAAAAGCAGTACTGCAAGGCACAGGCTAACCGTGCTGCACAGCATGCGGCAGGCAACAGTGTTGGAACTGGTGCCGCCCTGGGAGCTGGCGCTGGTGGTGTGTATGGTGGTGTCACCGGCCATGGTGCCGGCAGCAACATTGTGACCGGATTGGCGCTCGGCGCCGTTGGTGGTGCCATTGTTGGTGGCGCCTCGGGCCAGCAGCATGCCAAGGAAGTGTACTGGAATGTCTATCACGACTGCATGGGCTACTAGCTTTCGTTCTGTAAAGCTAATGATGCCAGGTTCGACAGTCCGTACAGATTGACCCGTCAGCCCCGGCTGGCGGGTTTTTTTTCAACGCCGATGCATAAGTTCAAAAGTGCAGATGGCACCTTTTTACGTCAGACATGCCAACCCCCAGTTCACATGCGTGGATCTAACTGAATAGGATTAAACACGTGCATGTTACTTTTGGCGAGTGATCTTGCGTACGCGATACGGGCATACCACCTGTCAGTAGTAGCTGAATCGATGATACCGACCTCGCGCGACTAGGAAATTCGAAGATTTGGTTGCAGCCCGGTTGTGCCAGTCACCGCATCTCAAACAGCTCGTGATGGAAGTCAGCTGACTTTAGGCCATTTCGAAGGAGGTCGAGCTTGAGAGCTGCTGCGAATCTTGAAGGTCCACAAAACCAAATGCTGGCATCCTTCCAATTCGGAACGGTAACTCTAATCTTTTCGCCTGTCAGGCGGCCATCGCGAGGGGTCACGACGAGATGGAGGGTTACACCGCCCTTTTTGGCGTCCTCACGCAGCAGTTCGTATGCAGGGCTTTCTTCATGCACATCCGAATGAAACAGGTCGACTTGATGTTCGCCGGCGACCCTGGAAAGTTCCTTCATGCGTGCAACAAATGGCGTGACGCCGATGCCTGCCGAAATCCAAATCTGGCGTTTTTTGCGATCTTGGAAAACAAACCTTCCATACGGGCCTTCGACTACAAGCGCAGACCCAACTGCAAGTCTTGCTTCCAGCGCAGTTGTAGTATCCCCAAGTTCCTTAACGATGAAAGAAATGCGTTTGGTTTCGGGATCCCAGTTGGATGCAATGGTGAAAGGATGGACTTTCCAGCTCTTTCGTAAACTCAGAAAGGCAAATTGTCCCGGAGTGTGCCCCTTCCATCCGTCATCCATCTGAAGCTCAACCAACAACGATTTTACGTCGGAAATATAAGCCTTTGAAACGATCTTTGCTCCGATCTTCCTGCGTGCACCAATGAGACGGAAGAGCGCAATTATTGCAGCGACTGAACCAACGAGACTGACCAAGCCAAAGATCCAGCCAATGGGCTGTCTCCAATAGTCCGGCTTGGCTAAGACTATAGAGTGGAAGACCAAAACCAGGAAAATCACGGGCACAGCGCGATGGGTCAGCGCAAAAATGTGATAGGGAACCCTTTTGATGAGTGCCACAGCAACAAGCGCTAATAGTATCCACAACGCCGGTTGAGCGACACCGTGTGCAGGTCCCTCCAGTGAACTTAGCCAGTCTTGGGTTCCAGATGCTGCATCACTCGTCACATGCCCACCATGACCATTGGGACTTGAAGCCAGCAGCCAATGCGCAACGGCAACAATTGTAGCAAAAATACTTTGCCATTTGTGCAAGCGGTACATCTTGTCGAGTCCGCCCAACATATCCTCAAGCCAAATAGGGCGCACGGCGAGGAGTGTTGAAAACGCCATCGTCGAAATAGCGATGATGCCGGAAATCTGTGTGAAGGATATTCCGAATTTTTGTTGGTCAAATGGATTGAGGTATAGGCTGTCAGCAAGCAGCCAAAGCCCAATAAGCGCGGCTTCAAACGCCAGAAATATCAAGACTGACTTTCGCATGATCTTCTAGCCTTTCCTGGAAGATGTGGACGCAGGGATGTTCCAAGCCATGCCCCATATTTCAACAAAACAGCTGGGATTTCCAGCGCGGTGCGTGCCGTGATGCATTCACTCCGACAAGGTGGAAAAAATGACTCTTGCAAATTGAATCCAAAAAATTGCCATCAGATAACCGCCGAGCACGTCTGTCATGTAGTGCACCCCAAGAAAAACGCGTGACGCGCCGATCACAACGGGCATAGCTAAAGTTATACTGTACACACCAACTCTGGACAGTTTGGGATTGAGACGGCCCATGATGGTGAGCATGGTGACGTAAAACACGAGATTGTAGAATGCATGCCCGCTGGGAAAGCTGAAACTGGCGGGCATCGTATTGGCGTAAACCTCGGGAGGGCGTGGCCGATGGATAATCAGCTTTGCGCCGATATCCAGTACAACTGCACCGGCTGCAGTGATCAATGCCAACCTTAATTCCGCCCAGCATCGCGCCGCTGCCAAGTAAGCCAACGCGAGAAACAAAAGGCAGGACAAAAAGCCGGTAGAGCCGAGAAAAGTCAGGAGTTTCCAGACTTGAACTGTAGTGGGTGTGTTCAGCGCCAATGACATGGACCTGGCTGACAAATCGAATGTTTGCGTAGCACCAGATTGAACTAAAAAAATGAGTGAAACAAAAGCTGACGCTGACGCCAAGCCGAGGATGTGTTGGTCGCGTGTTGTGCCAGCGAATCTCAAAGCTTTTCCTTCATATGGTTGCAATCCTCTGTCAACAGACTCAGCTCTCATTCACGGGCGGCGATCCGGCGGCACGATCACAGCTAATGCCCTTGGACAGATTTCATATTGAAGGGGAGGCGCAAGCTTTCGGACCTCACCATCAGCAGCCACGCCTAGGAGCTTCTTTTTGCTAGTCACAGTAAGCGACGTGGCTTCGAACTGGATGACGTCGGCCAAATTGTCCTTGCCAGTCATCATGGCCACAAAGCTTCTGATCAATCCCCATCTGCTTTGCGAGGTGGCGACTGTCACCGAAAGTGTGCCTGCCTTCAGAGAGGGCCTGCTTCCAATTTTTGCGCCGGAAGTGATGTAAGAGTTGTTGCCGACAAATAGTAATGACGTACGACGTCGTATAGTATTGCCATCCGTTAGTTTGATTTCGACATGCAGGCGACGGAAGCGCTTGATGGCCCGCATGGCGGCTGTCGCTGCTGCCCACCATTTCCCGCGACCGTGCCGCTGTAGCTTTTCCCGTAGTTTCACCATGACGGGATATAGGCCAAGGCTAGAATTGTTAAGAAAGGCCACGTGATTGACCATAGCCACGTCAACGGCATCTTTACGACCGTGGCAGATTACCGTAGCGGCATCCGCTGCGATTAGCGGGATATTCAAATCCTTTGCAAAATGATTAAGCGTACCGAGAGGCAATATTCCCAGACAGCCGGCTTTCTGACGAAAGACTGCTGCGGCCACAGCGCTCACCGTTCCATCCCCGCCGATAGCAACGATTGTTGTGACGCCCTTCGACATAGCCTTCTTCACCTCGACATCAATATCTGTGGAGGGTTCGAGATTGACTACTTCGGCCCTAACGCCATGGACCCAGAATAACTGCTGGAGCTCCTCGGGCGTCGGCCCTGCGCATGGTCCCGATTTCGGGTTGAGGATGCAAAAGACGGTTGGCATAGTTGTCACAATTTTGCACCCCTTCCACTATAAATACCACGCCAAACCGGTTCATTCCACTCTCGACAAAATCGATTGGTCATGGCTATCGACGTTCATGGCAAAAGCTCGGCCACGATCCGCGACGTGAACTATGAAGAGACTATTGAATGCCAGAGGCAACGAAACTGAGGACATCCGCGGTCATTGCGAAAGTGGGTTCTCGCATTAGGCTTTGCTTGGCTTACCATCGTTCGGCTGAACAGCCTTTTGGCGCATTCTGGCGACAACCTCTGGTTTGGCGCGCGTCGATTTTTTCCATATTTTTGAGTGGAAAGCACTTGGAAAAGGGAATTCTTGCAAGAAAGCCGAAATGTAAAAGGGAGATTCTGGCGATACCTGGAATCGGTAGCCTCGAAATCGCCACTGTCGAACTTGGCACACCCGACCATGAAATCGGCTAGTTGTTGAGCTTTATTTGTTGCTCAACATCAGTCGAGCTTGGCCAAGGTATTGAATGGCTATAGTTCGCATGAGGCTGAATGAAAATTCCAGCCGCCAGGTAATTCCAGAAGGGCCCATTCCCACCATTGGACCGACCACGAAGCCCAATCGTTCCAATTGAAGCGCCAAGTCTTTCGGTCGGATAAACAGCTTTGGCTCGTGCGTGCCCCGCGGCAATAGTCTGATCAGATTCTCACCAATTGTGATCATAACAAAACTTGCTAGTCGATTTCGATTGATGGTGTCGAAGAGAAATAGGCCTTGTGGCCTCGTAACTCGCCGGATCTCCGATAGCACTTTCGACAGATCAACAACGTGTTCCAGGACATCTACACAAACCACTATATCAAATGACCCGCTGTCGAAGGGCAAAGCCTCGCCACGGGCAATAAAATAGGCAATATCGAGATTAGCTGCTTCCGAATGCCGTCGTGCGGAAATGATGGCACCTTCGGAAGGATCGACCCCAACAACCTCTGCTCCGCGATTGTATAAGGCCTCTGCCATGAAGCCGGCTCCGCAGCCTACGTCCAATACCTGCTTCCCAGTCCAATCGCCAACAATGGGATCAAAAAACTCAAACCTCACTGGAACCAGATTTCGCAGCGCTCGATGCCAGCGTTTCTCTCCATTCCACCAGTCGCCTGAGGACCCATAGATGGCCAAGTTATTCCGTTGAATGACCTCGTGAGGCTGCGGCAAAAAGTAGGGCACTTTTGCTGAATAAGCAGCAAATGCCTCACCAAAGCGCCGCTTGAAGCGTTTTTCTTTTAGCAAAGGCCCTCCCACACAATAGCACGTGAGGGTCAAAGCAACTGCTAACTGGTCCGGTGTCCAGGTTGGCACGGTCCAAAGGGTCAGCGCAAAAGCCAGATAGATGGGCTGGCGTATCATACGGAACAGACCAGTTGTCGGCATCGGCGGAAAAAGTGGCGTGAGCCCTTTGGCAACGGCCCACCAGCCCAAGAATCCCGTCTGCAGTGCGAGCCCCGCGTCCCAAATTGCACGTCCAAGTAATGTCCATGCCGCCAAATAGAACGCGATGAGTAGCCAAAAAAACACGCCTTGGGCTTGCCACCAGATTATCCCGCTCGGCGTCCACAAAGTGAACAGGGCCAGCGTTTGAAGTGAAGCGACTATTGCATAGCTCGTGGTTACAAGGTTGGACGCAATGTGGGCTGGCGCCAATCTTATCAATAGTTGACTTCCAATAGGTGTAAGAAAGAGCGAGTGAAGGACTGGAAATTGCAAGAGAAGAAATGCATTCGATACAAGGTTCCAGGGCGCCGGCATACGACCAAGACACGCAGACATTCCGAAAAACATTGCCACGATCATAGAGCCTACACCGACGATGAAAAGCACGTGACAGGAAAGTCCATAGCTAACAGCCACCATTTTAGAGTTCAGCCTAAATTGGCTCGGCTTTTTCATTTCGAATTTTCCATCTCTCAGCTGTTTGGCTGCTATCTCAAGAGGCAAGTTAGGGCATTAAACTCACTAAATTAGGTCTTTGACTTGGACTTAACTTCAATTTGACTTAGGAGATCAGAACGACTTCTCTTGCGATGATAGCCTCTGCTTAATGCATGAGAGCATCGTTTAAGTGGAAACACCATCACGGGAATTGGAGCATTGGGGCGCTAATCCGGAACCAATCTGATTCCGGGACGTTGTTATTATGGATCTGTGTCGCCCACGGACTCCTCCAGGTAATTGTGGCGATGGAAAAAAATTATGCGCCCGTTGCCAGCAAAAATACTCAGGGAGGCTGCCCTCACTCAGCCGCTGAACCAAAACGTAGTCAACGGGCTGATAATTTTCTTATCAATCTGCGCGATTTTGTTTTTTGGACAGCAGATACTTATCCCGATTGTTCTGGCCATTTTACTGTCAATTCTCCTTTCGCCCCTGATCCGCATGTTGCAGAAGGTGAGAGTGCCAAAGGCGCCGGCAATTATCGCTGTGGTGCTGATTGCTTTCATGGTGCTGTTTGGGGTGGCAGCGGTCGTTGCTGCAACGTTGACCAATCTGGCCGGCGATCTGCCGCAGTACGAGACCAACTTGCGGGAGAAGGCACGAAGCCTGAAGTTCGTTAGTTCGGGCGGCGGCACGATGGAGAAAGCTGCCAACGTACTGCAAGATTTGCAAGTGGAGCTTCAGAAACCTGACCAGACGCCAGGTACGGCAATTCCTGCGGTACGCGCTATTCCCGTTGAAGTGCGGCAAACTAACTTTGGGCCGCTTGATCCAGTGATTTCCGTAGTCTCGGTGCTGATCCACCCGATGACTGAATTGGGTATCGTGGTGTTGATGGTGGTCCTTATCCTCTTCAACAAGGAGGACTTAAGAAACCGTCTCATCAGACTCATCGGAACTGGCGATCTCAGTCGAACTACTCTAGCGCTGGACGAAGCAGGTTTGCGCCTCAGTAAATTGTTCACGGCTCAGCTTCTGGTAAATGCAGCGACTGGCGCCTTCATTGGTATTGCCTTAGGACTGATTGGTATCCCGGGCGCAATATTATGGGGTGTACTAACTGCCATTCTGCGTTTCGTGCCCTATGTCGGCACGCTGATGGCGGCGGTGTTCCCCATCATCATTGCCAGCGCAATTGGCGATGGTTGGACGCTCGCATTTTTGACAGCTGGGACCGTTATAGCCGCCGAAGTCATCGTAGGTCAGATTTTGGAGCCTCTATTCTTCGGAAAAATGACCGGCTTGTCACCGGTCGCCATAGTGGCGGCAGCGGCTTTTTGGGCTGCACTTTGGGGCCCGATCGGACTGATCTTGGCCACCCCGATGACGATCGCGCTGTTGGTTATTGGTCACAATATTGAATCACTGGATTTCTTTGACGTACTGCTCGGCAGCGATGCCGTTCTCACGCCTGACCATGCCTTCTACCAGAGGATGCTAGCCTCGGATCCAATTGAAGCGGCGGAGCTTGCAGAAGACTACGTCAAGGAAAACAAGATTGAAGATTACCTCAACACCGTTGCGATACCTGGGCTATTGCTTGCCCAAAATGATCAGTTGAGGGGTGTACTTTCCAGTGAGCGCCAAACAGCAATCGCCTCTACGTTTTCTGAAATGCTTGATGAAGTCCTGGCGGACTACGAAAAAAATTCCGAAGTGTCGTCTGTGGTGCTCTTGGTTTCTGCTCCAGGTCCCCTGAACTTTGCCGCGACGCTGGCATTTTCTGGACTACTCAAGTTTAGGAATGTTCCACACCAGATGCTCGCGCAAGACGCTATTTCTCCCGGCAGACTGGTGGAGACAGACATTTCAAAAACCGAGTTTGTCTGCCTCTGTTACTTAAGCTCACCCACGGTGGCCAAGCATAAATATCTGCTGCGACGAGTGGGAGCCATTGCATCCGGAGCGAGTGTATTAAGTGTCGCATGGTCGATGTCGGTGGATCACGAGCAAGTTCAAACTCCAGCAAATGCGTCCGCAATACTTCCAAGAGTGGCCAAAGAGCCGACAATTTCTACTGCAACTCTTGAGTCTTCGTTGCGTCCTTAAGTTTTCGGTGAGAGCCGCGATTGACCACAACTGTCGGTTAGCATTCTTTAAGGGAGTGGGAGGGTAGGCTATAACGGGCTTGCAAAAAGGCAGAGATGGTTTTCGTACTATCGAAACCGAGCTGAGAAGAGCCGTTTTGCGAATCCGCATTGGCTTATCTGCTCAAGTCGTCATTGCGAATAGCCGTGGCTTTTTGACTATTCAATTCGTTCTTAGTATGTTTCATTCTCAGGGAGCGCCCTATGAGCGTTGAAACACGACTCTCCAGTGATGCTGACAAGCCAGCATTGATGATCGTTTATAAGTCTACAGATGCCATCCGGCCTGATCCTGGAAATGCTAGAACGCACTCCAAACGGCAGATCGAGCAGATTGTCGCTTCAATCAGCAAGTTCGGTTTTACCAATCCGATACTGATCGATGAGAGGGGGCTTGTCATCGCGGGCCATGGCCGGTTGTTGGCCGCAAAGTCTCTGCAGCTTAGCGATGTTCCTGCGATTACGCTGGCTCATCTCACTGACGTTCAGAAGCGAGCGCTTCGGCTGGCCGATAACAAAATCGCGTTGAACGCTGGATGGGACACGGACCAGCTGCGCGTCGAGATTGAGCAGCTGTCCAAGCTTGATGTTGATTTCGACTTGACCCTCACTGGGTTCTCTACGGGGGAGCTTGATGTTCTCTTGGAAGGAACCATCGACCCGATGGATGAGGTTGTCCCGGATTTGCCGATCGAGCCTAGGGCTAAAGTAGGTGAAATCTGGATCTGCGGTCGTCATCGCATCGGTTGCGGCGACGGACGTGATATTGCGTTTCTGCGCAAGGTGGTGGGCAAGGAATCCAAGATTGACGCTGCGTTTCTGGATCCGCCATACAACGTCCGCATCAACGGTCATGCCAATGCCAAGGGTCGTCACCGGGAATTCGCCATGGCCTCTGGCGAAATGGATCAAGCAGAATTCAGAGCTTTCCTGAGCTACACGCTTGGTGCTTGCGCCAAGGTTTCACGCGATGGCGCCGTGCACTTCGTCTGCATGGATTGGCGACATATGGAGGATGTGCTCACTGTAGGTCACAATGTCTATGGGAACCTTCTGAACCTATGCTTCTGGAACAAGTCCAACGCCGGTATGGGCTCGCTCTACAGATCGAAGCATGAACTGATTTTCGTTTACAAGGTAGGCGAAGCCCCGCACTTCAACGCAGTTGAGTTAGGACGTCACGGCCGAAACCGCAGCAACGTCTGGGATTACGCATCAGTCAATTCCCTGCAGGGTAGCCGGCGCGAGGATCTTGCGTTGCATCCGACCGTCAAACCCATTGCTCTGGTGTCCGATGCCATCCAGGACGTGACTAAGCGCGGAGAACTGGTCCTGGATTTGTTTTTGGGATCCGGCACGACGTTGCTGGCTGCTGAACGCTGTGGTCGTGCCTTCCGGGGCACCGAAATCGATCCAGCTTATGTCGATGTCGCCATTGAGCGCTGGGAGGCTATGACGGGCTTGAAAGCCCAATTGGCGGTGGACTGAGCACAATGGTTCACCCGAGGTCGCCCAGCAAAGGAGGATCGTCGACACGCTTTAAGAAGGGGCAAAGCGGCAATCCCAAGGGACGCCCGCGGTCTGGCCCCAAACTCGCACCTTCCGCCTACAACATCATCATCGACCGCACGATCACCATCACCAAAGATGGTGTCGCGCGGGAGGCCACTGTCGAAGAGGCTCTGCAGATCAAAACCTACCAGATGGCCCTCGCAGGCAATCCCGCCGCCGAAAAGGAAGTGCTGCAGATGATTGCCAAGCGGGAGGCTTATCTCTCCCGCCAACCTTCCAGCCCATCACCAAGCTCAAAGCCCGCACCTTGGGAAATCGAGCAAGATCCTGACAATGCTTTCGATGCGTTGTTGCTTCTCGATATCGCATCACCCGATACCCGCTATGATAATGACCGGAGAAATGAATATCGGCGGATCCTTCTCCAGCCTTGGGCGGTGCAACTCGCCTTGAACCGCCGTGGCCTTAATTCTCTTTCGAAAAAGGAGATGGATGACATTATCCGGTGTACCTCTGATCCGGACAGTCTGACTTGGCCCAGGAGATTCACTTGATGATCAGTGATGAGGATGGGGACGAGGTCGGCTACGGCCAACCGCCAAAGGCAACACGGTTCCGGAAGGGCCAGAGTGGCAATGCCAAGGGGCGCCCTCCGGGCCGCAAGAAATCCACTCAGATTCCCTATGACACGGTGCTTGGGCAACTGGTGACCATCAACGAAAGCGGTCAAGAGCGTCGGGTGACTGCAGCCGAGGCCTTTCTACTGCATCTTGCCAAAGAGGGCCTCAAAGGCAGAGCCTCAGCCAGCAAGAGGGCCCTGCAGGCCATTCATCAGGGCCGGACCACGGTTCGTTCCCAACACCGCAATTCTTCGCCGATAATTCGAATTGTGCTGGTCACGCCTGGAAATCCAAACCTCGCCCTCGTTACACTTAAGATGGGACGAAAGCTGGATGCGTTACGCCCGACGGCGCGGATGATGCTGGAGCCTTGGCTGGTGGAGGCAGCGCTAACCCGTTTGGGTGACCGTAGGCTCACCATGGAACAGCAGAACAAGGTGTTCAGCGCTACCCGCACGCCCAATAAGGTGAGTTGGCCGGATTGGTGGCAGGTGAAAAAACTAGCCTAAACGGTCAGCGGACGCTGTGGCCTGTTCCGAGACATAAACTGCCTGTCCCGCCAAGCGTGAGGCCTGATTTCCTTGAATTTTAGTCTGATATTACCTCCCAAATTCCCTGTTAGCTTGAATAACAGGAACGACCAAAGGGCGGGGTTAAATGCCGAAAACGGTTTGGTTATTTGGCGCTTTGTGCCCGCGCGCGCACGTTTAGCCTCATATATCAGGCAAAAACGTGTAAAATTCCCTGTTATCGGTAATTTGGAAGGCAGAGACGAACGCTATCGAGACTGCCAGCACAGCCAATCCTTCAGCGCCGCTATTCCTCCCGTTTCAGCAGATAGCTGTCCATGATCCAGCCTTTGCGCACGCGCGCTTCGGTGCGGAGGCGATCTATTTCGGCGCTTACGTCCTTCAGCTTTCCAGCGACGAGGATTTCATCGGGTGCTCCGACATAGGCGCCCCAGTAGATGGTCATGTCCTGGTCCGGCAGTTCGCGGTAGGCGCCTTTGGCATCGAGCATCACGACCACGCTGCCGGCATCGGGCATCGCCTGCGCGAGTTTGCGGCCTGTGGTGATCTCCACGCTATTGCCCACTTCATTGAGCGCCACCTTGTGTTTGGCGGCCAAAGCCTGAATGCTGCTGATGCCGGGGATCACCTCGAACTCGAAGGCCACGGCGCCACGCGCCCTGATGCGATTGAGCAGCCTCAGCGTGCTGTCATAGAGCGACGGGTCACCCCAGACGAGAAAGCCGGCGCATTCACCATCCCGTGTCTCGTCGGCGAGGAGGCGCTCGTAGGTTTTTTCGAGATCGTCATTACAGATGTCGATGCTTGCGCGATAGGTGTCTGCCGGATTGTCGCGCTTGCCGGGCGTAAACTCGACCATGCGGTAGTGCCGGCCGGTGATGTGGCGTTCGCACACTTCGCGGCGCAGCGCATTGAGATCGGATTTCTCGCTGCCCTTGCCCGCCACGAAAAATACATCGACCTGATTGAGGGCCTTGATCGCCTGCAGGGTGATGTAGTCCGGGTCTCCGGCCCCGATGCCGATCACGAATACGCGTTTCATCGGGCGTTCCTAGCATGGTTTCGCCGGGAACCGCAGGGGCGCCGTGAACATTTAGCAAGAGGTGGACTTGGTCTCCAGTTGAAGATTGCGAAGGGAATCTCCCAAGGCAACTGCAAGCCATTTGAAAACCACCCGCTATGGCAGCATGCACGAATATCCAAAAATCCTGCGCCATGACGAAGCGACCGCATTGCTGAAGGGCATTCTCGACCAGGAAAAGGCGGCGGACAAGAAGTTGACTGAACTGGCGATCGATCGCATCGACTTTGCCGCTGCCGACAGCAGTGATGAAGGCGACATGGATGACGCCATCCGTATAGGCGAAAGATCGCGCGCCGAGAAAGAGCGCGGCCACAAGAGGTCAGGATGGCGCTTCTGGAATTAGCCTCTGTCCATGGCGGTTGCGCTTTGAACGCGTAACCGCCATGAAGACGGCATGTCTCTCGAACTTTTTTCGCTGAAGGGCAAGCGTGCGCTGATCACCGGTTCAAGCCAAGGCATTGGCTATGCCATGGCGGAGGGCCTTTCGCGGGCGGGCGCTGAAGTCATCCTCAATGGGCGTGATGCGGCGAAGCTGGAAGCGGCGCGCAAGACGCTTGGAGCCGACGGCGTTGCCTTCGATGTGACCGACGAGGATGCGGTGAATGCGGCCATCGAAAAGATCGGCGCCCTCGACATACTCATCAACAATGCGGGCATGCAGTTCCGCGCGCCGCTGGAGGATTTCCCGGCGGACAAATTCCGCGAGCTGCTGCGAGTGAATATAGAAAGTGCATTCCTTGTGGGCAAAGCCGTGGCCAAGGGTATGATCGCGCGTAAGCAAGGTAAGATTATCAATATCTGCTCGGTGCAGAGCGAGTTGGGCCGACCATCGATCGCACCCTATACGGCCACCAAAGGCGCCATCAAGATGCTCACAAAGGGCATGTGCGCCGACTGGGCCAAACATGGCATTCAGGTGAATGCCATCGGACCCGGCTATTTCAAGACGCCGCTGAACCAGGCGCTGGTCGACAATCCTGAATTTTCATCCTGGCTGGAAAAGCGTACGCCCGCCGGGCGCTGGGGCGAAGTGCATGAACTCGTTGGCGCGGCCATTTTCCTTGCTTCGCCCGCATCATCGTTCGTGAATGGCCACATCCTCTATGTGGATGGCGGCATCACGTCGGTGCTGTGATGTTCATTGGAGCCGCCGTCGTCATGGGTGTCACAAGCTGTGGCAAGACCACGGTGGGAGAACTCGTGGCCGAAGAGCTGGGCGCGCCTTTCATCGAAGGTGACAAGCTGCATCCGGCTGCCAATGTCGCCAAGATGTCGTCCGGCGTGCCACTGACGGATGAAGACCGCTGGCCTTGGCTGGAAGAGATCGGCCGTGCCCTGGCTGGGAGCGAAGGCAAGATCGCGTCCTGCTCGGCCTTGAAGCGTGTCTACCGAGAGCGCATCGCGCAGGCCGCGGGCCGGCCTGTCGCTTTTGTGTTTCTAGATGGATCGCGCGAGCTGCTGCAGGCCCGCATCAATGCCCGAAAAAACCATTTCATGCCGCCTTCACTGCTCGACAGCCAGCTCAAGACGCTGGAACCGCCGGGATCGGATGAGCTGTCGCTGCGCCTCGACATTACAAAGTCCGTAATGGAGCTGGCCAATGAAGCTGCAGGTTGGCTGCTATCCTTGGGATAGCTCAATTCTAGTTGCCCTAAATACACACATTACAATTCTACAGCCTGGATTTTTGAGGCTCTGTAATCGTTATGTTTTCATGTTTCAGGCGAAAACACCCGAAAAGCCGCAGGGATGGCCAGATTTCGACAACGCCGCCTCATATCAGCAGGCGGCGGACTGGCCGGCTGGCGCAATACGGATGCAGGGCTTCTCCGACTTTAACTATGGCTGCGTGAACGTCACCGACTCAGTCGTCTGCACCATGGATTCGCAATGGATTGCGAAATACATGCAGGAAAGCCTGTGGCGTTCCGATCCCCTTGTGGTGGAAGCGCGCAAGCGCGTCTCGCCTTTCCTAATCAGCGACATTTTCAACGCACCCCCGGTGAGCAGCAGCGAGACCGCGATGCGTGAGGCCATTTCGCAATTTCCGCGCGGTGTGGTGGTGCCGATCCATTGTCCGGATGTGCGGGCAACGGTGGCGGCTTTCCTTACGCCGATGACGGACGGCGAACTCCGCGCGCAGATGCCAAAGGCCATGATGGAGCTGACGTTGCTGGGCCGGAACTTTCCCCAGTCGGCGATTGAGTTCCACTAGCATGGACGCAGCACGAATATGGCCAAGAGCCTGTCGGGCCGAGAGCTGGAGATTCTGACGATTGCTGCAGCGGGCAAGAATTCCGGCGAGATCGGCGGCAGTATTGGCATCAGCAATACAACCGTGAACAACCATATCGGGAAGATTCTCAAGAAGATGAATGTCTCGACACAGTCGCAGGCGATTGGCCTGGCTTTGCAGATCGGGCAGGTCAGCCGTTCGAATTAGCGCAGAAATTCGCCGCCTGTGCACGCATTAACCATGCTCTACAACCTGCTTGTGTACCGCAGGGTTCAGGGTTAACAATTCCTTAACTTTTTCTAGGGGAACGCGGGCATCATGGTAGCAGCAACACCGGCAGTATTGGTTTTGAAGGGGCTCAATTCAGGCGGTGTGAACATGAATTTGTTCACTCTCGACTACCTCTTCGACGGCTACACATCGCTAGCCAACAATACTACCACTGACGTTAAGCTCGCAATCGACAACAAAAACTACGTCGAATTCATCGGTTCGGGTTTTTCTACCTCGGCATCAGGTGGGATCCTCTCGGATTTCGAAGGCACTATCAGTTCCATCAAGCTCGTGCAGCAGGGCACCACGACCTATCAGTTCACGAATTTGAATGTCGATGCCTTTGATCTGTGGAGCGCTTGGGATTCTAACGGCGATCAGCATGGCTTCGATTTGCTATTTGCCAATGGCGTCAGCATTACCGGTACCTCCAAGAACGATACCCTGATCGGCTTCGACGGCGCGGACACGCTGAATGGCGGCGGTGGCATCGACACCATGAAGGGTGGCTTGGGCAACGACACCTATGTCGTCGACAATATCGGCGACGTGGTCGATGAAACGGGTGGCGGCGGCACAGACACCGTTCAGACCACCGTGAATTACAGCCTACACGGCAACGAAGACATCGAAAATCTGACGTTGATAAAGGGCAACATCAACGGCACCGGCAATGATGGCAACAACGTCATCATGGGCAGCACGGGTAACAATATCATCGAAGGCGGCGCTGGCGCCGACACGCTGACCGGTGGTGGCGGCACCGACACGCTGTCCTATGCCGGCTCGGCAGAAGCGGTGAATGTCTCGCTTGTTCTTGGCACTGCGTCCGGCGGCGACGCAGATGGGGACTCGTTCTTGGGCTTCAAGAATGTCACGGGCTCCGCTGGCAATGACTTGCTGGAAGGCGACGTCAACAGCAACGTGCTGGTAGGCAATGGGGGCATTGACACACTGAGCTATGAGCATGCAGCGCAATTGATTTCCAAGCCGACGCTTGGAGTCACGATCAGCCTGGCTTCAACCAGTTCGCAGAGCACCGGCATTTCGGGGAGCGACAAGGTTATCGGCTTCACCAACCTGATCGGCTCACTCTACAACGATAAGCTCACTGGCAACGGCGACGCCAACCTGATCCGTGGTCTCACGGGCAATGACACGATCGACGGCGGCAAAGGTGCTGACACGATGATCGGCGGCGCGGGCGATGACACCTATGTGGTGGATGATCCCGGCGACGTGGTCGATGAAAGCAATGACAGCGGGAGTGGAACCGATACGGTCCTGTCGTCGATCAGTTTCAGTCTGGCGAATTCAATTCATGTCTTGGGCGCCGTCGAAAACCTGACGCTCACCGGGAGCGCGGTAATTGACGGCACCGGCAACGCGCTTGCCAACACGATCACGGGCAATGGCAACAACAACGTAATTGAAGGCGGTGGCAGTGCTGACATCATGGATGGCGGAAAAGGCATCGACACGCTGTCTTACGCGCATTCAAGCGCCGCTGTGAATGTCACGCTTAATGGTTCGCAGTTCGGCTTTTCCTTCGGCGGCGATTCCGATGGCGACAGTTTCAAGAACTTCGAGAACGTCACTGGCTCTGCCTATAATGACGTGTTGACCGGCGACAACGGCAACAACGTGATCGACGGTGGCCTGGGCGCCGATACGATGATTGGCGGGCTCGGCAACGACACCTATTTGGTCGATAATGCTGGCGATATCGTGAGAGAGCTTCAGGGCGGCGGCACCGACACCATCATTGCCTCGGTAAGCTATGCGCTTAATGACAGCACTTCAGGCGTTGTCGAAAACCTCACTCTGGCGATGGGGGCTGGCGATATCGCCGGCACCGGCAACAGCCTGGCGAATATCATCACCGGCAATGAGGGGGGCAACGTTCTCGACGGCGGCGCTGGCAACGATACGATCAACGGCGGCGCTGGCAATGACATCATTGTCGGTGGCGCCGGCGCCGACAAGCTGACAGGCGGGACTGGAAGCGACTTTTTTGTCTATCGTTCGGCCAGCGAGTCCTCAACTTCGGCAAGTGATACCATCACAGATTTCGTCACGCTGGCGGATCATGCCAATAACCCCTCGCTGGACGCCGACAAGATCGACCTGAGCGCCATTGTTGCCTCCGGCGTCAACCTCACCTTCACGGGACGCGTTTCCGGCACCCCAGGAACACATGCAGTCTGGTATTCCAATTCCAGCAGCACGACAGGGGGGATATTCGGGGTAGGTGGGACCAGCACCAGCGGCCCAACCTATGTCTATGTCGATACCGACGGGGACGGCAATGCAGATATCAAAATCACCCTGGGCTCGGGCAAGACGCTCGTGGCCGGTGATTTCATTCTGAACGGCACACCGCCGGACACCCCGCTCGGCGTGGAATTGAAGAATGATACGGGCGCTGATGACAATGACACCATCACCAGCGATGCCACGATCCAGATCAGCAATCTGGCTCTGGGTGCCCATCTTGAATACTCACTCGACGGCGCTAGCAACTGGAGCACTAGCTTCATGCCGGTTCAGGGTGACCAAACCATCTATGTGCGCCAGGTGAGCGCCGCGGGGCTGGCGAGTGGGGCCTCATCAATTGACTTCACGTATGATAACGTGGCGGCCGCCCCCACCGTGGTGTTGGCGAATGACAGTGGTTCGTCTCAGAGCGATCACATCACCACTGACGGCAGCCTGACCGTGACGGGAACCGAGAACGGTGCATTAGTTGAATACTCCACTGACAACGCAACCTGGTCAACCAGCTTGCCCGTCAGCGTGGATGATTCTTACACCGTTTATGTTCGCCAGACTGACGTGGCCGGCAATATCAGCGCCAGTACTTCAATTACCTTCACCGTGGACAATGTGGTACCGGACGCGCCCACCGGGCTGGCAGATGCCGCCGTGTCGAATGGCTACGTGAACCATGCGAATGACACCGCCGCTCAGAGCCTCACCGGTACAGCGGAAGCGGGCAGCATTGTGAAGGTTTATGACAATGGGTCGCTCCTCGGGACAGCGACGGCCGGCAATAATGGCGCCTGGTCCTACACGCTAGGAGTTCTGGCCGATGGCACGCATTGCTTGACTGCCACCACCACTGACGCCGCGGGCAATACCAGTGATGAGAGCGACACGCTGAGGGTCAAGGTGGATGCGACGGCGCCGGCGAAGCCGACAGTGACCAACGCGCTGGCTGCCGACGGCTGGGTCAATGCGACCGATAATACGAATGCGCTGCAACTTTCAGGCAGCGCGGAGGCGGGGAGCACCGTCAAAATCTACGACTATGATGGGACCAGCACCACATTGGTTGGAACGGTGGTCGCAGTACAAGGTGGAACCTGGAGCTTCACACTGGGCCAAACATTTGCGAGCCCATCTACTCACAGCTTAACGGTAACCGCTACCGATACTGCTGGCAACGTAAGCTCCACGAGTGATGCCTTCGCATTCAAGGTTGATACCTCACCGCCGGCTCAGCCAACCCTGACCAATGCTGCGGCGGCAGATAACTTTGTAAACGCGGCTGAGAATCAATCTGCCTTGACCCTCACAGGCACGGCAGAAGCTGGTAGCACCGTTAATATCTATGACTTTGACGGTGTCAGCACCACCTTGGTGGGAACTACAGTAGCCCTGCAGGGTGGAACATGGACTGCCACTCTGGACAGCACATTCGCCGATGGCTCTACGCACAGCCTCACGGCGAAGGCGACCGACGCAGCGGGCAATGTGAGCTCGCCGAGCACGGCTTTGGCCTTCACGGTGGATACCGCGGTCAGCGCGGTGGGCGCATCGCTCGCACATGACAACGGCACACCTGGTGACAATCTGACCAATGACGCGTCGCTGACGATCACGGGGAAGGAAGTGGGCGCGACCTTACAGTACATGTTTGACAATACCGGTTGGCATGACGGTGACTTCGTTCCGCCTGCCGATGGCACCTACACGGTTTATGTGCGCCAGATCGATGCGGCAGGAAATATTGGCGCTTCATCCAACGGCGTGACGTTTACTTATGATGGCACGGCGCCCGCCGATCCCCAAGTCGAACTGAAATACAACAGCGGCTCGACGAGCGACACCATCACCAACAATGCAGCGCTCAAGATCACGAATAATGATTCCACAGTGGATCACTACGAATATCTGAACGATGGTGCTTCCGTTTGGTCAACGACGTATGATCCGGTTGAGGGTCCACAGATAGTGAAGGTGCGCAGTGTGGATGCGGCGGGAAATCACAGCGCTGGTGTGGACATCACATTTACGCTGGATACTCACGCGCCCACGGGTGCCATTACGATCGCGCTGCACAACAACACCGGCAGTATCAACGACAATATCACCAGCGATGCCACGCTAGACTTCACGCCGTCGGAGCCAGGCAATACGGTTTTGGTGATGCCTTACACCTTGGTCCAAGGCGATAATACAGTTCATGCGTTTGAAATCGATGCTGCGGGCAATCTTAGCGCTGCGACGGACTTTACTTTCCACTTCGACAATATCGCTCCCAACGCCCCTACCGATCTTGTCGACTCCGCGTTTAATGGCACAACCTATGACGACGCTGGCAACGACGGCAGCCAGACTCTAACGGGTACGGCTGAGTCGGGCGCTACGATTTCCGTGTTCGACAATGGCGTTGATCTGGGACTGACTGGCATTGTCGCCGATATCAATGGCGACTGGACTTATACGGTTGGCCATCTGCTAGATGACACGCATCACGTGCTGACGGCATATGCAACTGATGCGGCCGGGAACATCAGCACCGCGGGCACCCTCACG
>Ga0105240_10004329_pt1 | contig 21676 bp, 15 predicted proteins | sample KBSC54metaG_FD_80426 | JGI IMG/M metagenome (GOLD analysis project Ga0105240, IMG submission 80426) | Corn rhizosphere microbial communities from Kellogg Biological Station, Michigan, USA - KBS C5-4 metaG | ecosystem: Host-associated > Plants > Roots > Rhizosphere > Soil | place: Michigan, USA... | reverse complement strand
GGTCGGGACGGGCAGATTTGAACTGCCGACCCCTCGCACCCCAAGCGAGTGCTCTACCAGGCTGAGCCACGTCCCGACACAGTCGAGCCGGCTCGGGTGAGCCGGCCCATGGGGTTCTGACTTAGTTTACACCAGCAACGAGTTCCGGGCAGACGAGCAATTTCGAAATCACGCCCATGCGACGCTGCGGTGCTGTGTTCGACTTCGCCTACGAGTCGAACAGCGAGCCCGACCCGTTCCCGACAGACGTGGGCCGCACCTTCCGGCGAATCGAATGTACCTGCGGCATTGTGGCCGTCTTGTTGGGAGCACCGGCCGGCCCAGCCAGCATCCCGGCAATCTCTCGGAGCTCGGCGCGCGCGCGCCCGATCACATCCCCAACCTTGTCACGTTTAGCTGCCGGTTTCGCAACTGTTGCCTGAACAGAAGCAGCTTTTGCCGGTGCTTCCGCTCGTCTCTGCTGTCCAAGCGCCTGCCGCGCACCCGACAGAGTGTAGCCCTCGCCGTAAACCAGCCGCTTGATCTCGATCGCGACCTCAACATCCCGTTTTCGATAGAGGCGTTGGCCGGTGCCGCTCTTGTTCGGCTTAAGCTGCGGGAATTGCGACTCCCAGAATCGCAATACATAGGGCTCTATCTTCAAAAGACGCGCAACATCCCCGATCTTGAAATAGAGACGGTCCGGTATCGTAGGAATTTCAACGGCGCGCTTCGGGGATGGATGCGATGCCATAGCAAGATGCAGCGCGGGACGCTGCTTAGTCGCAGTATAGGCCACAGCTTGCAACAAAAGTGAAGCAAAATAAGCCTCTACGACGCTTCCTGATTATGAATTTTGTTGAAAATCGGGCCGAAAATCGCGGATCTCAACTCTTCCGCGGTCGCTCAACTGAGATTCGCGCTGTCGACCCGCGCGGAGCGGCGCGAAGATACTGCACCGGCCAAGTCGGTGTTTCACCCAGCACCTCTGCCGCGTGGAGCGCCCAATACGGATCGCGCAGCATCTCGCGCGCCAACAACACAAGGTCGGCCTGCCCGTTCCCGATGATGTCGTTCGCTTGCTTTGGCTCGGTAATGAGGCCCACAGCGGCGGTGGGAATGCCGGCCTCTTTTCGCACTCGCTCCGCAAACGGAACCTGGAAGCCCGGTCCCGCTGGAATCTTCGCATGCGGTACCAACCCTCCCGACGACACATCGACGAGATCTACTCCATGCCCGCGCAACTTCCGCGCCAGCTCTACTGACCCATCCGGCGTCCAGCCGCCTTCGGCCCAATCCGTTGCGGAAATGCGCATGAACAGCGGCAGATGCTCCGGCCATGCCGCGCGCACCGCATCCACCACCTCCAGCGGCAGCCGGATGCGATTCTCAAAGCTCCCGCCGTATTGGTCTGTGCGCTGATTCGCCAACGGGGACAGGAACTCGTGCAGCAGATATCCATGGGCGCCGTGAATCTCGACGAAGTCGAAACCCGCCGCATCGGCACGCTTCGCCGCCGCGGAAAACGCACTCACTACGCCCGCAATCTCCGCCTCATCGAGCGCCTTCGGTACCGAGTAGCTTTCGGAGAAGGGAATCGCGCTCGGCGCGACCGTTTGCCACTGGCCCTCTTCGGGCTTCAGCAGCCGCTCGCCGCCGAACGGGACCGTCATGCTGGCCTTTCTTCCCGCATGGGCCAACTGGATGCCCGCCCGCGATCCCTGCGAATGAATGAACCGGACAATCTGGGCGAGCTTCTCGATGTGCTCGTCCTTCCAGATTCCCAGATCGCCAATGGAAATTCGCCCCTCCGGAGTCACCGCCGAAGCTTCAACCATCACCAGCCCTGCGCCACCCTGGGCCCGGGCGCCAAGGTGAACGAGGTGCCAGTCGGTAGCGAACCCGTCTTCTGACGAGTACTCGCACATAGGCGAAACGCCAATGCGATTCGGAAACACAACAGAACGAAGCTGAAAAGAAGTAAGAAGAGGTGCAGTCATGATCTATCAGTCCACTACAAAGGATGTGTTGCGTCGCAACTGGATGCTTTAGGTTTCCCGCAATGTGCTACCGCGCATACCCCGGCCCCCGCAGCACCTTCCCTGGAAGCTTCCCGGTCATCTTTTCTCTTTCAATTACCGCCACCCCATTCACCAGCACGTAATCCATGCCCACCGAAAGCTGGTTCGGATCCTCAAACGTCGCCTTGTCTGTAATCTTCTCCGGATCAAACACCACCACATCCGCCCACATGCCTTGCTTCAGTACGCCGCGATCGGCAAGCCGCAGCTTCTGTGCCGGGAGTGCGGTGAACTTTCTGATCGCATCGGGCAGTGTCAGCGCGTGCTCCTCCCGCACATACTTCCGCAGAATCCGCGGAAACGTGCCGTATGCCCGCGGGTGCGGATGCTCACCGGCTAACAACCCCTCCGGGGACGTCCCCTGCGAATCGTTGTCCACCGACATCCACGGCTGCTTCAGCGCCTGCACCACATCCGGCTCATCCATCCCGAACACCGCCACCTCGGTAAACGCCTTGTCCTTGATCAGCAGATCGAAAAGCGCATCGATTGCATCCTCATGCCACATCGCAGCCACGTCCGACAGCCGCTTTCCCTGCAACGGAATCAGCTCCGGATTCTGCACCACCGCAATCAGAATCGCCTGCGGTCCCGGGACCTCTTGCCATTCGTTATCCCAATCCTCTCCGGCCGAATCCTTACCGGTGCTCGTCATATCCTTGCGAATCTTGGCGCGGGTCGCTGGATCCTTGAGCCGGTCAATCAACTGAGCGTCTCCACCATCGTGTGCCCACGGCGGAACGAAGGCGGAAAAGGTGTTGAACCACGCCGTGTATGCATAGGTATTGGCACTGACGTCCACCCCCGCGGCCCGCGCCTTATCGATCCGCTCCACAATCTGCGGCATCTTCCCCCAGTTCGCTTTCCCCGCTGCCTTCAGGTGCCAGATCTCCACCGGAATCTGCGCCTCGCGCCCAATCCGGGTCGCCTCGTCGATCGACTCAAGCACCGCATCGCCCTCGCTCCGCATGTGCGTTGCGTAGATGCCGCCGTACTTCGAAGCTTCTCGCGCCAGCGCTATCAGCTCTTCGGTCTTGGCATACGGCGCAGGTGAGTATTGCAGTGACGTCGATACACCCACCGCGCCGTCCTGCATCGCCGCATCCACCAGCTGTTTCATCTGCTCCAGCTGCGCCGGAGTAGGGTCGACCTTTGCATCGCCGAGCACCATCCTCCTCACTGAAGTGGCCCCGACATACATTGCCAGGTTGATCCCCATCCCTTGCTTCTCAAGTCTGGCAAAGTATTCCCGGAATGTACGCCAGTCCGGCGTGATGTGCAGATGCTCGTACCCCGCTCGGTCAGCTGAGATCATGGCATCGTTCAGCGGCGCCACCGAGCCGCCCTCGCCTGTGATCTCGGTGGTGATTCCCTGGTAAATCTTCGAAGGCAGCCGAGGGTCGACGAGGATCGTCAACTCCGACTGCCCGAGCATGTCGATGAACCCGGGCGCTACCACGTGCCCCTGCGCATCGATGTTCTGCCTGGCTGGGGCATTGGCAAGGTCTCCAATCGCTGCGATGTGCCCATTCCTGATGCCCACATCTCCGGAGTACCAGGGCGAGCCCGTCCCATCAATGATGTGGCCGTGCTCGATGATGACGTCGAACGGCTCCTGCCTGGCGCCAGCCTGCCCGAGCAACGCAATTTGGGCCAACATTCCCACAACAGATACTGCCGCGAGTTGCCTGACTTTCACGCGCATGGTTTCCTTTCATGGTTCGGAATTCTTCCCGTTATCTCCGCGATTCACCGGGTTTTCACTTTTCCTAGTACCTCACCCGGTAACCGGATGACCTCCGTACTCTCCACATTCGTAATCTTCCGCCTAATCGTCTTACAATAACGGCAACAACCATGCTTGGTAATGCCCGAGCAGGACTGATCCCATACTGCGAACGTGCGTCCTCACCCCGCAAGAAAGAGCCCGCTGTTCGGAAATCTTAGATGTACGGGCCACCCGCGTGGTCCCTGCCTTGGAACCCTGGTCCAATAAGGACAGAAAAGGAAATTGCTTTGAGCGCTATGTGGAAACCTACTCAACAAGGCCAATCGAACCCGAACCCGAGCCCCGAGCCCGTTCGCCCCACGCCCGTTCAGCCCGCCATTGAAACGGCGCGCCCGGCCGCCCAATCGTCTTCGTCGCCTGCAGGCGAGCAGGCCTCCATCAGCAAGGGCCTCTCCATCAAGGGCGAGATCACCGGAACCGAATCGCTGTTTATCGACGGCAAGGTCGAAGGCAGCATCAATATCCCGGGTAATCGTGTTACGGTCGGCAAAAACGGCGTGGTCAGCGCAAGCATCAGCGCCCGCGAAATCGTCGTTCTCGGCAAACTGAAGGGCAACGTTACGGCAACTGATCGCGTAGACATCCGCGCTGAAGGCGCCCTCACCGGCGACGTCGCGGCTGCCCGCATCAGCATCGAAGACGGCGCATTCTTCAAGGGCGGCATCGACATCCGCAAGGCGGACGCCGCAAAGCCCACCGCCGTACAGAACGAGAAAGTAGCCTCGTAGCCTGCTTGCAGCTTCATCGCCGCAAGGACCCCTGTCTCGACAGGGGTCTCGGTGCTTTATTGCCTTCGGTTGCTGTGCCCCCGCAAGAGTGTTATGCGAGCCGGAGCCTCTTCATTACCACGCGCGGTAAAACCGACCCCATCCGTCTCAGTACCCAAAGCGAAATCCAGCCCCACACCAGGCTTCCGGCAATCAGCACGGCCAGGTTATACACCCTGCCATGGAAGGGCAGATGCAAGCTGCCGATGGCTTCGCCGGCGAGCCACGAGAAGATAATCCAGGTCGCCGCGCCTCCCGCGATCGACGCAACAAGACACCGCCTCATCTCGCGATAATCCAGGCTAGCCAGAGAAACCATCTGCTGGCGGTGCAGCAGTCCCGCAATCGCCAGCGTCTGCATCGCAATTCCGATGTTCGACGCGAAGGCCAGACCCATGCCGCCGTAGGCGTGATAGAACCCCGCATAGATTGGCAGCGAGATCACCGTAACGATAGTTCCCGCCGCCATGGGCAGAAAAGTATTTCCCGCTGCATAGAATGCCCGCGAGTAGATCGATTGCGCCGACCATAAAAACAGCGAAATCGAAAACACCGCAAAGTAGCCCGCGCACGCCCGCGCGTCCGCATTTGAAAATCGTCCGCCAACAAACAGCAGGCTCACCAGCGGTACGCCCAGCGCCGCCATTCCTGAAGCGGCCAGCAATCCCAGGCACACCACTCGCGATACCGAATCCGCCACGGTGGTCGCAAACTCAAACTTCTGCCCCTTGGCCCAGAGGCTCGCAAAAAACGGCATAGAAGCCGCGCCAGCCGCCTGGGCCAGAACCGCCATCGGAGCCGTGAACAGCCGCTTAGCATAGGTGATCAGCGAAATTGCCCCGCTCGTCGACGACGCAAAGTGCGCAATGATCCAGATATCCGCTGTCACCAGCGAAACGCCTGCCATCAGCGGTAGCGAGAGCCGCACCCACTCGCGGAGCCCTTTGTCGTGCCAATCGAAAATTACCCGGTATCGTGCGCCCATGCGGTGCGCAAAAACCGCGTTCAGCAGAAACGGCCCGAAGAACGCGCCCGCTACGGTTCCAATTGCCAGCGATGAGACTCCATAGCGGTTCACCAGCAGGATGCCTCCAACGATGGTCCCCAGGTTGTAGATCAGCGGAGCCACCGCCTGCACATTGAACTGCTTCCGTACCAGCAGGACCGACCCGAACACTCCGCCGGCGAAGAAAAACAACTGCGCCGGAAGCAGAATTCGCGTTAGATGCACGCAAAGTGCCGCCTTCTGCGCGTCAAATCCGTTGAACCACCACCGTACGTAGAACGGCGCAAGGAACTCTGCGATCACGATCGCGCCACCCAGCACCAGGTACATTGTCGTCAGAATCACGGAAAGGGAGCGATGCCCCTCCTCTTCGCGCCCCGTGTCGCGGTATCGCGTCAGAATCGCAACAAAGGTGATCGAGGCCGCTCCCCCTACCAGGAAATACGCAATCATGTCGGGCAGTTGGAACGCCGCCAGGAATGCATCGGCCTCCATGCCCCGCCCGAATTTCCACGCGATATACATGTTGCGCAGCATGCCGAAAATGCTCGACATCAGCGTGGAGATCATCAGCACCACCGTCGCGCTGAACGCCGAATGCGCATGCGACGGCCGCAGCACGCGGGTCAAACGCGCCATAACCGAAGGCCTGGCCGCCGGTGTTTGAGTTGATAGCGGATCGTCCACTCCCTCGATTCTAACGGGGATGGAGATGCTCCGACGCGTATCCAAGCAGCCCGCGTATCCTGTCAGGCAGGGGGTTCGTTGATGCGTCGCGTGGCTGGTCTTCTCTTCGCACTTTTCCTCTCCACACAGGGCTTAACTCAGACCATCCATAGCCGCGACGGCATTGCGCTTCCTCCGCCACCCGTTGTGGAATCCCAACCGGTGGTCGATAGCTACTTCGGCACAAATGTTACGGACAACTTCCGTTGGCTCGAAAACTCGAAAAGCCCCGAAACGCGTGCCTTCATCAATGAAGAGAACGCCTACACGACCCGTTACCTCAAGCAGACCCCGGTCCGCAACCAGCTTCTCGATGATCTCGACCCGCTCGAACACACCTCTCGCTGGTCGATTCCCATCCAGCGTGCCGGCAACTACTACTTCATGAAGCGGCTCGCTGGTGAAGAGCAGGCCTCCATATACATGCGCCACGGGTGGACCGGAGCAACCGCAAAAAACCCGAACAGCGCCGCCCCCAGTACAGGGAAAGACGAGCGCCTCGTCGATCCGGCAGCCTTCAGCCGCGACTCGAACACCTCGGTCAGCCTTGCCGATGTCTCCCGCGATGGCCTTCTCGTCGCCTACGAGGTTCGTCAGGGCGCTGCTGATGAGGCCACTATCCGCATCTACAGCCTTGCCAGGAAGAAGCCCCTCGAAGACGAGCTTCCTGCGGGCGTCTATTACTCCATCTTTTTCTCTCCTGACAACAAGGGCCTCTATTATGCCCGTACCGATCCTAAGGGCACCCTGCTCTACCTCCATGCCATCGGCACCCGCAACTCCGACGACAAGCTCATCTTCGGGCATGAGTTTCATGGTGAACTCCTCGGTCCCATCGACCTCTTCAACGCCACCATCAGCGATGACGATCGGTACCTGATCATCACCATCCAGCGCGGCGTTCCTCCCACGCGCGTCGATATCTGTTTCCGCGATCTCAAAAAGCCCGGCTCTCCGTTCGACATCCTCGTCTGGGGGCTCGACTCCCGCTTCTCCGCCATCAATTTCAAGGGCGCGTGGTACGTGCGGACCGACTACAGTTCCCCTAACGGCCGCATCCTTCGCGCCGACCCGGGAATCATGCCCGAGGCTTGGAACACTATCGTTCCCGAAGGCAAGGACGTCATCGAAAGCTTCAACATTGTTGGTGGCAAGATCTACGTCAAGCGACTCCATGACGTGAAATCCGAGATCAGCCTGTACACGCTTGATGGGAAGCCCGCCGGCCAGGTCGATCTCGAAGGCATCGGCAGCGCCTCCGGTGTCGAGGGCCGCACCATTGATCGTTACGGCTTCTACAGCTTCGAATCGTGGATTCAGCCACCGGCTATCTACCGCCTCGACACGCTTACCGGGAAGCGCGAACCCTTCGCCGAACCGAAGACCCCTTTCAAAACCGCCGATTACGACCTGAAGCAGGTCTTTTTCAAATCTGCGGACGGCTCGCAGATCCCCATGTTCATTGCCGGCAAAAAAGGCCTGAAGCAGGATGGCACAGAACGCCTGCTCATGACGGGCTACGGTGGATTCAACCTGAGCGAGACTCCCGCGTGGAATCCCGCGTGGGCCTGGTGGCTGCAGCAGGGTGGCTGGTTTGCTGTTCCCAACCTGCGCGGTGGCGGCGAGTACGGCGAGAGCTGGCACGAGCAGGGTATGTTCGGCAAAAAACAGAACGTATTCGACGACTGGTTTGCCGCTGCGCACTACCTTATCGATCAGAAGTACACGTCGCCCGAGCACTTCGCCATCAGCGGACGCTCCAATGGCGGCCTGCTCATGGGCGCCTCGATCACCCAGCACCCCGAGCTTTTTTCTGCCGTGTGGTGCGGCTATCCGCTGCTAGACATGCTCCGTTACCAGAAATTCGAGCAGGGCCCCCACTGGACCACGGAATACGGCTCCGCAGAGAAGGAAAAGCAGTTTCCGTATCTCTACAAATACTCTCCCTATCAGAACGTAAAGCCGCGCTCAGATTATCCCGCGGTCATGTTCTTCACCGGGGATAGCGACACGCGCGTCGATCCGCTCCATGCTCGAAAGATGACGGCACTGCTGCAATTCGAATCGAAGAGCGGCCGGCCCGTGCTCCTCCACTACAGCACCACCGGAGGCCACTCAGCCGGGGTCAGCGTCGAGCAGCAGATTCAGGACGATGCCGACCAGCTCGCTTTTCTCTGGACCGAAACCGGCTCTCCAACGAAGCGAAAAACAACTTCGACGCGTGCGGCTGATCAACCCTGACTCCGGTCCAACCCTCATGTCTTCTGGAAAGCCATTTCGGAACCGTTCGTCACAGGTGAATCCGAAAACGGGAAGCCGGCTGAAACAAGATCCAAGGTGGCCTCATCCGTGCCCTGTGGCGTCCTATCCTGTCTCCATGCCGGAACTGGACCAGTCCGTATCGACAAAAACTCCGGGCAGCTTCGCCAGTCTGCTGGCTTCCATCTCGAGCAAGTTGCAAGCCGGCGCATGGGACGACAGTGCTCTCGTCGACGACGTCGCCAGCATTACCTACGAACAGGCTCTCCGCGCACATCGCCGCGGACGGCCCCCGGAACCCGCAACCAGATTGTTGCTCGACGATGCAGCTCAGACACCTGCACCTTCCGCAACCCGATCGAGAAAACAGCCGCAAAAAACTGGCGAAAAGAAGCCCAAGGCTGCCAGCATTACCATCCGCGTGACTGCTGAAGAACAGGTGCAGCTCCACGAGCGCGCCGCTGCCGCAGAACTCAGCGTTTCCGCCTACCTCCGCTCCTGCATCTTCGAAGCCGAGACTCTTCGCAATCAGGTAAGGGAAGCCGTTTTCCAAATCCGCTCCGCAACTCCGCCCGATGTGCCTGCCTCTGACGCTGCCCCTGATGAGTTGCGCCGCAAGCACTCAAGAAGCTGGCGGGCGCGCCTGCTGCCGCTCTGGCACCGGCGTCGAGCTTCAGCCTGAGGTGTCTGCGGAAGCTACGCCAGACCTTACTCCACTTCCAGAATCAGGCATTTCAGATACTCGGTTTCCGGGATGTTCAGCACCACCGGATGGTCCGGCGCGGCTCCTCGTCTTTGCCGCAATCTGACCCGCCTGTGTGCATCCGCGGCCGCCGCCGCGACAACCGCCTCGAAATCCGAAGCCGACACGTGGTGAGAACACGAGCACGTCACCAGCAAGCCGCCCGGCTTCAGCATCTGCATCGCCCGAAGGTTTAGCTCCTTGTAGCCTCGCATCGCTCCCTCGACTGCGCGCCTGCTCTTCGCGAACGCCGGAGGATCGAGCACGATGCTGTCGAACTGCTCCCGTGACGAAGCCCAATCGCGCAGCACGTCGAACGCATCGCCTTCAACCCAATCCACATCGGCCTTGAACTTGTCGTGGTTCGCCTCAAGGTTTCGCTCCGCAACCTCTAACGATGCGTGCGACGTATCAATTCCCGTAACGGTTTTCGAGACGCGCGCCAGGTGCAGCGCAAACCCTCCCTGGTAAGTGCATACGTCGAGAGCGCGACCGCCGGGAGACAGGATCCACGCCCACTCCTCCGCGGCGTTGTAGTTCGCATGCTGGTCAAGGAACGCGCCTGTCTTCTGCCCCGAATTCGCATCGAAGTAAAACATCAGCCCGTTCAGCCGGAACTGTGTCGCCGTCATCGAATGCTGCGGATCTGCGGCATACAGCGGCTCCAACGATGGCGCCGACATTCCCTCCAACTCGCGAATCCTCGGATCAGGTCGCTCCAGGATCGCCGCTGGATGGATGCGCTCCCGAAGCGTCTCAACAATCCGCTCTCGCACCGCCGCGGAATCCAGCCCCTTCGTCAGCAGCTGCACAATGGCCAGGTCGCCGTATTTATCTACGACGAGCCCCGGAATCTCATCCGCCTCGCTGAAGCACAGTCGGCATGAGTCGCTGTTGACATCTTCCGAATTCATCATCGGCACGCGCCGGTCAATCGCGTGTGAGAGACGCTTGCCCAGCAGCTTCAGCCATTCGTCCTCGCCGATCGCCTCGCGCGAGACCAGCCGCAGCGCAATCTGCGACGAAGGGCTGTACAGCGCAGTGCCCAGCAGCATCCCCCGATAATCCGCCACGGGGAGTAACACAGGTATTTTTTCTCCAGCCGTGCCTGCCGCGCCCGAATCGCTGAGTTCGAGCGATTCGATATCCGACGCATACACCCATACGTGTCCGGCTCGCAGCCTGTCAGCCGCCCGGCGGCTTACGCGCGCGCCAATCCCGCCCTGGCCTTTGGGCTGGTCCGCATGAACGAGATTTTGCTTGGAGTCGTGCTTTGCGGCTTTCTCGACGGAGCCTCTGCCTGTGGGCTGGCTGTTGTGGCTGCGGGGAGAGGGCGCCGTGGAGTTGTTCTCCTCAGGCGCCTTCTGCTCCTTTGGTCGTTCGGGTCCCTTCGCGTGCGTCATCTGCCCCCCTGGCCGGAAGCAGGTGCCCCGGCGTTTACCGTTCCTGAATCGTTTCCAGGTAGCGGGCCAGATTGCTGATTCTGAGCTGCTTGTCCTGAAGGTTCGTCCGGTTCATGTTACCAAGAATCGGTCCCCACACCGGCATCGTTGCCGACCCGTGCGCCTGCACTTCGGTACCAAACTGCAGAATTGCCACCACGTGCGCGTCGGGGAACTTCCCGTGATTTTTCTTCATCAGCACCGTCAGATCGGTTGGCCCGGTCGTCATGGCTGATGCCACCGGCCCTGTCCCTTTGCCGTTCGTTCCATGGCATGGTGCGCAATAGCTCACGTACATCTGCTTACCGTCGTTGGCAGCTGTTTTTTCTACCGGAATAACTATCTTCTGCGACTGATCTGCGAAACTCAGGCTTACCGCAAGCAATGCGGCTGCACCTGCTATTGAGAGGCTTTTCAACATAAGGTTCCTCGGTTCTGGACCTCTTGTCCGCCCGAGACTGTACTCCCGACTCGCGGTACACGGGCAGTGACAGCCAACACACTGAAATGGTGCTAAATAACGGAGTTAATAGGCAGTTCTGCTTAACAATCGAAGGTTATTGTGTATTGAATCTGGCAAACATTAAGTTGGAAGGCTTCTTCCGTCAGCCCTCGCCAGAGTCCTTCCCACGGAGTGTCCAGTCATCTGACACCCGCGCTCGCTCTGTTTCGGGTAGTCACGGCGCCAACTCTGGGTTTGAGGCAAGCTCAACAATTGATGCCTATAATGGAGTATGGCGACAGCGCGCCAGCCCACTCCGGCAGAGATAGCCGCCTCCCCGGCATTGCCTGAGGCTGGGTTGAAGACAGTCCGCCCGGTTCTGGATCAAGCCACCATCGATCGCCGCTTCGAATCGCTCCTACGCCAGGTACAGGTCAACCGCCCCACTGAAGACGTTGCGCTTATCCGCAAGGCATGGGACTTCTGCGTCCAGAACCACAAGGGGCAGATGCGTGCATCCGGCGAGCCTTACATCATCCATCCCCTTGAAGTAGCTGAAGTTCTTGCCGAAATGAAGCTCGACGCTACGGCCATTGCCGCCGGGCTGCTGCACGACGCCGTGGAAGATACTCCGGCCACCAGTGAACAGGTCGAAGCCGACTTTGGCGACCAGGTAGCCCACATCGTCGAAGGCGTCACCAAGATCGACAAGATCCAGTTCGCCAATCGCGAAGACCGCCAGGCCGAAAACGTCCGCAAGATGCTCCTGGCCATGGTCACAGACGTGCGCGTAGTCCTCATCAAGCTGGCCGATCGCCTTCACAATATGCGCACTCTCGAGCATCTCCAGCCCGATCGCCGTGAAGCGATTGCCCGGGAAACGCTCGACATCTACGCGCCGCTGGCCCACCGGCTCGGAATGGGCAAGGTCCGTGGGGAACTCGAAGACCTCGCCTTCCGATACACCGACCCGGTCAGCTTCGAGAAAGTCGCCGCCGCAGTTGAAGCTCAGCGCGTCGAAGGCGAGCAGTTCCTTCGCATCGTAGAAGATTCGCTCATGGAGCAGCTCCGCGAAAACAACATCGAAGCGCGCGTCGAGTGGCGCATTAAGCGTTACTACTCGATCTTTCAGAAGCTACAGCGTTCCAAGGTTACGTTTGACCAGGTCTATGATCTGCTCGCCGTTCGCGTCATCACCCAGGATGTGGCCGCCTGCTATGCGGTCTTCGGATTGATCCACACGCTCTGGCGTCCTGTCCCCGGCCGTATCAAGGATTTCATCGCCATCCCCCGCGCCAATCGATACCAGTCTCTCCACACAACTGTGATCGGTGAGGGTGCCCATCAATTCGAGGTGCAGATTCGCACTGAAGAGATGCACCGCATCGCCGAAGAGGGCATCGCGGCCCACTGGAAGTACAAAACCAAGGGCGACGTCGTAACCGCACGCGACGAAGAGCGCCTCAACTGGATCCGCCAGCTCGTCGAATGGCAGAAGGAGATGACCGATCCCAACGAGTTCCTCTCCAGCCTGAAGATGGACCTCTACCCCGACGAGGTTTACACCTTCACGCCAAAGGGGAAGGTCGTGGTCGTTCCCGCCGACGGCACACCGGTTGACTTCGCCTACACCATTCACACAGAGGTTGGCCATACCTGTGTGGGGGCCAAGGTCAACGGCCGCATGGTCCCGCTCCGCACCAAGCTCCGCACCGGCGACATCGTCGAGATCGTCACGCAGAAGGACCACAAGCCCAGCCGCGACTGGCTCACCTTCGCCAAAAGCCCGCGCGCACGCAACAAGATCAAGCATTGGCTGAATGAAGATCAGCGCCGTCGTGCTGTCGAAATTGGCCGCAAACTTCTGGAACGCGAAGCCCGCAAACACAAAGTGCCGATGACGCAGATCGATGACCAGGATCTTGGCCGGATTGCTAACGAATACGGCGTTGCTACTGCTGCCGATCTGCTCGCTACCCTGGGCCAGGGGAAACACTCCGCGCATCAGATCCTCAACAAGCTCGCTCCCGGATACGCCAACCCGCCCGAGGGGTCCGCCGAACCGCAGCAGCCCGGCACCGTCGAACAGGCCATGTCCGATGCGGTGCGCAAGCTGCACCTTACCGGTTCCGACTCGCTTCAAGTTGAAGGCCAGAACGATCTGCTCGTCTACCGGGCCCGTTGTTGCAATCCCATTCGCGGCGAAGAAATCGTCGGCTACGTTACGCGCGGAAAAGGTGTCGCTGTTCACGCCCGCAGCTGCCCGAATGTGCAGAACCTGCTCTACGAGAGCGACCGCCGCATTGCCGTGGAGTGGTCTCGCGTAGGAGATGAGACGGGCCGCCCGCAGCGCTACCCCGTGAAGATCACGATCTTTTGCGACGACCGCACTGGCATGCTCAAAGAACTCACAGCCGTCATCTCAGACGACAACACGAACATTCGCGGCGTCGATATTCATCACGACGACAATGGCGAAGCCGTGATCGAATTCGTGGTTGAAGCCGAAGATCTTCGCCATCTGAATCGCATGGTCCTCGGACTTCGCCGTGTTCAGGGCGTCCGCACTGTCCAGCGCACTCAGAAGATCTAGCCCGCGATTCACAAGCGGTCTTATTCCGGCGCGTTACCATTCACAAAAAGGAACCTATGCAGATGGAGGAGGCGCTCGTGGCTGCAATCTTCTGCTGGTTAGCCGTCGTTCTTGTCTTAGCGTGTGCCGTTCTGCACTTCACGCGTTGGCGTAAACTCGCCAGCTGGCTGCTCGTGATCTTCCCCGCCGCACTCTGCGCTGGCCTCTGGCTCGACCTCTCCCACGACTCTCTGAAACCGGGCCAGCCAGGCTATCACTTCGATCTCGCTGCTCTTCCGTACCTGTTTGGATTTCTCGTCGTCACTGTCATTGCGGCACTCCGCCCCAGGTGGCGTTGGATATTCTGGATTCTCTGGGCGGTCAGTGCGCTGATCAGTGTGCTTCTTGTCTTCTTCACGTTTCTCTTCGGCTAGACGCTCACCCGTAAACTCTTGAATACCCATTCATGGTCGAACGCAGTACAACTCGCGACTCACTTCTCTCCGGTCTTCGCGTCCTCGACGGCGGCATGGCCTCTGAACTCGAGTATCTCGATGCAGACATCAACGGGCCCCTCTGGTCCGCGCAGGTTCTAGAAGAATCGCCAGAAAAGATCGTAGCCGTGCATCGCGCCTACATTGAAGCCGGCGCCGACATCATCGAGACCGCCAGTTACCAGGTCTCGCGCATGGGCTACGCTGAAGCTGGTCTGGAGGTAGCGAGTGCGGATGCTGCTCTTCTTCGCTCTGTTGCGCTTGCTCGCGAAGCCGTTGAGGGGTTTCCAAATCGTCGTGTCCTCATTGCAGCATCGCTCGGACCGTACGGCGCAGCACTCCATAACGGCGCCGAGTATCACGGCAACTACAACTGCACGTTCGATGACCTGATCGAATTCCATCGACAGCGCATCGATGTTCTCGCCTCTGCGCCGCCAGCCGAAACCCCGGACCTTCTCGCCTTCGAAACGCTGCCCTCGCTCAGCGAAGCGGAAGCCATCGGCCAGGCGCTCGCAGCTCATCCCGAACTCGCCGCCTGGTTTTCGTTCACCTGTCGCGACTGCCAGCACGTAGCTCACGGCGAACTCCTCCGTCACTGCGCTGGTGCGGTCGCCGCTCTCCCGCAGACCGTCGCAATCGGAGTTAACTGCACGCATCCATCGCACATCACGGATCTGATCGCAGAGCTCCGCGAAGCTTCCGACAAACCGATCGTTGTGTATCCGAATTCCGGCGAAGACTGGGACGCACGCCATCGATGCTGGACCGGCACCACTGACCCAGGAGCATTCGGAGATGAAGCCGAAGAATGGTACAAGACCGGCGCGCAGATCATCGGAGGCTGTTGCCGCACACGGCCTGCGCATATACATATGGTTGCCCGTAAATGAACAATTCTTAATCCACGCGCTTTTAACCGCTCATTGGTCGCGCTGGGTACCACCCTTAGTCCTCTTGCGGCGTCTCACCTGAGGGCCCCTACTCGATTCCCCAGGACAATGAGGTTGTTTGTTTGTTTAAATTCCCATCGTTTGCAAAGCTACAAATTCTGGTTTGCTCCGCTCTTCTAATAACATTGACGATCTGGCCAGCGAGGATTCACGCGCAGTTCACTCCGGATTCGAAAGCGCAGTTTTCCGTTCTTCCCAATGCACCGCAGCCTGCAACGTCTCCAGTTCAGAACGAGGCGAGCACACCTCGAGCGGCGGCAAGCGGAAACATCTCCGGGACCGTTCTAGACACAAACAAGGATGTGATCCAGAACGCGACTGTTGCGCTTACCGGCCCCGGCGGCAAACGAAGCGTTACGACGGGCAGCGACGGGCAGTTTCAGTTCCCGAATCTGCCGGCCGGTGCGTACAACATCAGCGTGTCGGCGAAAGGGATGAGACCTTCCACATCCGAACAGATCCAGTTGAAGGCCGGTGAGTTTCGGATCGCACCGGCGATCACCCTGGCCGTCTCAGGCGGGGTCAGCAGCATTACTGTCTCTGGCGACAAGGAAGAACTTGCTGAACAGCAGGTTCGCATCGCCGAACAACAACGCGTCGGAGGAGTCATCCCGAACTTTTACAGCGCGTACGACTGGGATGCTCCGCCCATGTTGGCCAAGCAGAAATTTAAGCTTTCGCTCCGATCGGTGCTCGATTCGGTTTCTTTCATTACCGTTGCAGGCCTTGCGGGCGCGGAACAATATCAGGGATTGTTCCCCGGCTACGGCAGCGGCATCGAAGGATACGGCAAGCGTTACGGTGCTGCACTCGCAAATCGCTTCACAAGCGAGATGCTCTCACGTGCGGCTTTCCCCTCAATCTTCCATCAAGACCCAAGATACTTCTACAAAGGAAAGGGAAGCATTACTTCGCGCGCTCTGTATGCCATGACTCGTGCTGTCGTCACGCGCACCGACGACGTCGTCTTCAGCCAAACTACTCTGAGGTCCTCGGTGACTTCTCCGCAGGCGCAATCTCAAATCTCTACTATCCCCAGGCTGACCGCGGCGTCTCACTCGTTTTCCTGAATGGCGCCACCGGCGTGGGTGCAAACGCGTTTTCCAATCTCATCCGCGAATTCCTGTTGAAAGGCCTTACATCGCACGTTCCCACGGACGCCAACGGTCAGCCGTAATCTGATTGCTAATCTTCGCGCTCGCTTGTTTCCTGGTCACCTGCTCTTACAGCACTTGCTTCGCAATGGTCATCAGCTGCATGTTGGACGTGCCTTCGTAAATCTTCCCTACCTTTGCATCGCGGTAAAATTTTTCGGCGGGGTAGTCGCGCACAAAGCCATTGCCGCCGAAGATCTCCACGCATTTGCTGGCAACGGTCTCCGCTACTTGCGAGGCGAACAGCTTGCACATTGCCGCTTCACGCACATAAGGCTGCCCGGCATCCTTCAGCCGTGCTGCGTTATAAACCATCAGCTTCGCAGCTTCGATCTCCGTCGCCATCTCCGCCAGCGAAAACTGTACTGCCTGGAACTCCGCAATTGCCTTCCCGAACTGTTTCCGCTCTTTCGCGTACTTCGCGGCGTGTGCCCAGGCACCCTCGGCCAGTCCAAGCATCTGCGCGCCGATTCCGATGCGTCCTTCGTTCAAGGTTTCAATCGCGATCTTGTATCCTTTGCCTTCTGCGCCAAGCAGATTCGCAGCCGGAATCACGCAACCATCCAGCAACAGTTCGCAAGTGCTGCTCGCGCGAATCCCCAGCTTGTCTTCCTTCCGCCCCACGGTGAGACCGGCTGTCCCCTTGTCAACGAAGAATGCCGTGATCCCGCGATATCCCGCTGCCGGATCCAACGTCGCAAATACCAGGAACAGCCCCGCCTCCTTCGCATTCGAAATCCAGAGCTTCCGGCCATTCAGCCGGTATCCATCGCCCACTTTTTCCGCGCGCGTCTGCAGTGCAAACGCATCCGAGCCCGAACCAGCCTCGCTCAACGCATAAGCCCCCACCGTGCTCGCCGCCAGCATCGGGAGCCAATGTACGCGTTGATCTTCGGTAGCCCATCGCCTGGTCGCATTCACCACCAGCGTATTGTGCACGTCCACCAGCACGGCCACCCCGGGATCGACTTGCGAGATGGCTTCGATGGCCAGCACCGCGTCGAAAAAGCTTCCGCCCGAGCCGCCTAGCGCTTCAGGGACCTCAATGCCCATCAGCCCCAGTTCCGTAAGCTTCTGTACAAGGCCCGGCGCAAGCTGTTGTTCATCGTCCATCGCGCGCACGGCGGGTGCGATGGTCTCCAGCGCAAACTGCCGCACCGTCGCGTAAAACAACTGCTCTTCTTCACTCAGACTGGTCAGTGGTGAAGGGGAGTGGGTCTTGATTGACAAGAAAATCGGTACCTCCGGCATCGGAGTGTAACAGACCGGCGCAGGTGCACGCATGGCGCTTCCAGCAAAAAAGGGCAGACTCGCGAAGAGTCTGCCCCGATGGTTTTCGCAACGTCGTGTTAGTCGATCACCAGCGTGAATGAGGACTGCGCCGTGAGTGCCTTGTTGGTGGAGTCCGTGCCTGTGAACGTAATCGTGTACGTTCCCTTAGCTGGATCTCTCTGCGCCGTCGTGTTCACAACGCCACCGCAAGCCGAAAGCACGAGCCCGAGCGATGCGAGAACCATCACACACATGAGGCCGCGAAGCTTCCGCGATGATCGGCCAAGGAATCCCGCAACCAGCAGCCCCGCAAATGCGATCCCTGCGGGAAGAGGAATGCTCTTTGGCGGAAGACCTTTGCTCGCCACTGCCGATCCTTTCGTGCGAGGAAGGATCCTCAACCCGCGCCCATTCACCGCGCCACCCGTAGTGGACGTGCAATCTGCCGCATTGGTGTCGATTGTGATTTGTCCTGTGACTGGCGACGCACTGCCTACCGTAGCCGATCCGTCGTTGTTCAACCCCGTGCCCACGAAAACGCACAGGTTCGTCAGTGCAGTGTCATTTGACGTTGCATAGCCCAGGCTCACCGTCCCGGCATATCCGCCCGATGGCGTTATGGTCACTGTCTCGGTTTGTTGCGAACCCCTCTTCACCGTCAAGCTCGAAGGCGCCAGGGCAATCTTGAAGCTCCCCTTGCCGGAACTCGTTCCGCCGACCGTCAACACCACACTGCCCGTTGAGGGAGCATGGGTCGCATCGCCCGCGTACTGGGCAGTAATCGTATGCACTCCCGCAGTGGCGAGGTTCGCGGTGTAGGTCGCCGTGCCATCCGAGCCCAGAGTCACCGATGTGGTCGAACCGCTGGAGGTGTATGGCGTCCCACCACCATCAATCGAAATATTCACCTTCCCTGTCGGAGTTCCCGATCCGCCGGCGCCCGCTACGGTAATGGTGATCTTGTCATCCGTGCTGGTGTTTGGTGACGCGCTCGCTGCGGCCAGCGTTGTGGTTGTTGCAAGCAGCGAAGTCGTACTAGCCGGCCAGGCACCGACAAGGTTCCCCAGGTCCACTGACCCGAGTCCCGTCACCTCGTCGTAACCCTTTCCAGCCGTAAACCCACCGGTTGTCGATCCGCAGTACGTGTTCCCCGCTGTGCAGTTGTTGTTCCCGCTCGTTACATCATGGAATGCCGAGCCGTACGTGGAAGAGTCCGCTGCCAGCTTATACAGCGTCGTATTCGCGAGGCCCTGTCCCTCGGTCCAACCCTGCTTCTGATTGATCAGCGCAATCATTCCAGCGAAAATCGGCGCCGCAAAACTTGTGCCTCCGGCAACATTGAGGTAGTTGCCCCCCGAGGTCCCATCCCTGAAACCGCTGCTACAGCTTGCCGCCTGCGCAGGGCCAGATGAACTCGCGCCGATCCAGTCCGAGGTATCGCTGGTGCAAAAAAGAAATCCCGGCAGGTTCGGCGAGGAATACAGCGACACATCCGGCACGTCCCGCTTTCCGTCATTAGGAATTCCCGGTACGCCCTTTTGCCAGGAGGGCTTTGAGAACATCGCGCTTGCACCGCCACCTGAAGAGCTCAATCCATATTGGGCTGAGTTGTCATTCCACACCACCTCAGGTATGTAACGCTTCGCCGAGGTCAACACATCGGAGCCGGAGGCGCTGTCCCAATAGGTCGAAGAACTGGCATCAGTCTGCGAGATCTCAGTTCCACCCACGCCCGTCACATAAGGGCTGCTTGCCGGATAATTCACCGACAGTGCATCCTGCTGTGTCTGGGTCAATCCATTCGTATCGCCGGAACACGCCGTTGACCCCTGATCTCCCGATGAGGCCAGAATTGTCTGCCCCTGCGCGGCGGCCTGCTGAAACACATTTTCAAGGGAGAAGTTCGCGTTTTGTACGGCAGTCTCGCAAGCTCCGTAGCTGATGCTGATAATGTTCGCGATGTCTTCATAGATCGCGTACTGGATCGAATCGAATGCATTGAATGTCGTGTCGCTGCCCGTGTAAACAAAATGGATGGTTGCTCCCTTTGCAATCGCGCCCGCCCACTCCACATCCAGGTCCGACTCGCCTTCGTCGCCTGCGAGAACCGTCGAGCTCCCTGATCCCGGCACGAGCACCATCACCGGATCCTTCTTCGGCAGCCCCGCCGCGCTCTCGAAATTTTCAATGTCCTTCGGGTCGATGGCAGATTGCCCGATAACCGCAATCGACTGCCCAGTTCCATCGATGCCGGCGCTGTACAAACCCTTCACGTCGTACGTCGTCGCGATATCGCCCGGCGCGAAGAAGTTGTTTCCTGACTGGCTGGAGGTGAATGCTCGTCGCGGCCTCACGTGCATCGGCCTCGGCCTGAAGTTGCTCAGGTTTGCCACAGCTTCGATGGTCGGTGCAATGGCAGCCGGAACCGACAGTGCCGTCGAAGGAGCAAAGTGCGTCTGGGCGCCGGTCTTGTAGTAGCGCATCTCCGTCTGGAAAGCCTGCTCTACCTGTCCCACAGTCCCTGAGAAGCGAATCATGTTCCGGCTGCGGGATACCCGATCCACCGCAAGCCCCTGCTGTTCCAGCCAGCTCTGCACCTTGTCGACGTCGACCTGTGCCAGGCCGAAGCGCGATCCGAACTCTTCCGGGCTCAACCAGCGGTGATACTGCGGGGAACTCGGATCCTGCTGCGCAGCCAGCAGCTTCTCAAGCGCTGCCTGCTGTGCCGCCGATCGATTGAATACGATGCTCACGCCATTCAGTTTGGCGTTCGACGGCATCCGGCCCACATCCGTTCCCGCCTGCACCATCTTCCGTTGCGATCCCTTGAGCGGAACCGTATCAGAGTTGTTGATCTCGCTTTGAATCCGGACAACCGGCGCTTGCGCCGCCACGATCGTTGTCGCCAGTGCATATGCACCGATGCCTGCGAGTACCCGAAACCGGCGTCGCCTTTCAAACAGCTTTGAAATCATATACATCCTTGGAAACGATGCTTTGAGACCAGACGTGAGCCTTCTTTGGGCCCATGCTTGAGTCACGCCAGTGTCAAGCCGCCGGATGCCATCGTCTTGCGGGGAGGGGAGTGAACGGCGCCCGGGTGCAAATGTCGAGAACAAGTACAGCAGTCCTCCGAATCGCGCCGGGAGCTTCTGCTTCTCAGGTTAGACTCATATCCCGTTACAAAGTTGTGTGCGCGCTTGCTTGTAGCAGCGGGCTATGGCGGAGACAAAGATCAAGTGTTCAAAGGATTTCAGGGTTCCGTTCAGGTGCGTCTGCGATTCAGCCCAGACGTGGCACCAGTTGCAGCGCGGCCGTACTCTTGCGCGGAGCAATGTACATTGTGGCGCGCCATGCAACCGTGAGCTTCTCCGTGTCGAGCAATTTCCGGATCTGTCCGCGGGCATGCTCTGCCCAGGGCCCTTGCTTGTCCAGTCGAGCGTACGCCTGCCAATGCCGCAGCGCGGAACGCCGTTCGCCCTTGCGTTCAAAAGCCAGGGCAAGATTGTAGTGTGCATCGGCATACCGCGGAGCAAGTTCCACCGCTCTCTGATACGCAGCAATGGACTCATCAGGCCGTTCCAACTCATCCAGAACATTCCCCAGGTCGAAGAATGCCAGCACGTAACCCGGGTCCTTCTGAGTGGCCTTCCGATACAGTTCTTCTGCGCGCACAAACTGCCGAAGATGGAAATGGATCGTGCCCAGGTTAATGTACCCCGGCGCGTAATCCGGATCCACTCGTAGCATCTCTTCATAAAGCGAAATGGCCCGGTGCTTGTCCCCAGCCTCCTCGGCCTGCACTGCAGCTAGAAAAAGCTCCTGTATTCCCCGCGCGGCCTGGTCAGCCCTGCGCAGCGGACATACCGCCGCACTCATTCCTGGCTGATTATCGATGCGTTCAAAGTCAAACATCAGCTGCCGACGGATCGGGTCCATCATCGCGCCATCTACTCTGAAGGCAAGCCGGCTCCCCGTTCGTACCAGGGAAGCCTCCT
>Ga0105240_10004328_pt1 | contig 21677 bp, 19 predicted proteins | sample KBSC54metaG_FD_80426 | JGI IMG/M metagenome (GOLD analysis project Ga0105240, IMG submission 80426) | Corn rhizosphere microbial communities from Kellogg Biological Station, Michigan, USA - KBS C5-4 metaG | ecosystem: Host-associated > Plants > Roots > Rhizosphere > Soil | place: Michigan, USA... | reverse complement strand
TGTAAAATTAATGGCCGTGCCGTTGCGTTGCGTTGTTTCCTTTTCAGCTTCATCGCGCACCAGTTCACCTTTGGCAAATTCAGCTATTTTGGTCTTGCCATCGCGATATGATTGCACCGTAAATGCAGCTGAAAGCGCATTTACCGCCTTGGTACCCACACCGTTCAATCCGACCGATTTCTGGAATGCCTTGCTGTCATACTTACCGCCAGTATTGATCTTGGATACACAATCGATCACTTTACCCAATGGGATGCCACGACCATAGTCGCGCACACTTACTTTATGATCGCTCAAATTGATATCAATGGTTTTACCGGCGCCCATCACAAATTCGTCGATAGAGTTATCGACAATTTCCTTCAATAACACATAAATGCCGTCATCATAAGCCGAACCATCACCCAGTTTACCAATATACATACCGGGACGCAGGCGTATGTGCTCTTTCCAGTCGAGTGACCGTATACTATCTTCGCTATAATCAATTGGTTGTGCCATTTTCCTGTTCGTTGTAAAGTTGAAACGTTGTAAGATTGCAAAGTTATACTTGCAATGTTGTAAAAATATTTGATCGGGCCGGCAAAAATATGCCAACTTTTCAACATTCAAACCTTCTGGTAAAAATTCAGGATTTAAATTTAACCATTAATGATTCTCAATAAGATACAATAAATAGTAAGAAAATAGTTGATTTTATGAAGAGAATAAAGGAAAATAAATGCTAATAAACCGATGCTCAAAACAGAACATCGGTTGTGAAAAATAAGCAATTCTTTAGTACGCTTCTCCTATCGCATCGCCGTTAGTACCGCCCGCAATAATCAGATGCGCATTACTTCCATCAACGTTACAAGAATAAATTCCGGAATTTACACCGGCTGAACCGGGGGTAAAGGCATTAAAAAATATGGTCTTTCCGTCAGGCGATAATTTTATTTTGCTGTCTTGCTCTACAACTACGTTTGTTGGCAATGTAACATTCAATTTTTGCTGGTTCGAACCATCATAATTTGCCGTCCAAATCTCCGCTGCATTTGATGTAAACTTCAAAAATAAAAGTTTGTTTTGCTGCAAGGTGGAAGCGGGTACCGGAGCTGCATGAGAGGCTTTTTTACAGCTAATTTGAAAAACTAAAATTGATAAGGAAAACAAAAAAAGTACGACGGTACTGAGGAGCATTTTTTTCATGATAATTAAGATTTAGATGAATATTGGTATGATTGTTAATTCTAATTTGTAATCAGGTGCCTTATTACTTATTTCCTAAATAAATAAAACTTGATTCCGACGCGCCGTTAGCGTCTTCAGTTGAAAAGTCAAAGCTATATTTATAAAATCTTGCGCTATTTTTTTGCGGCTTGCTAAAGATTCTAATAGTTAAAATATTTGCATCGCCTTCATTATCGGGATTTGAAATTTTAAAACGATAGCTCGTGAAATTTTTTTGAATCTCTTTTTTCTCGAAAAGAAGCTTTTTATACCTAAGGATTTTATTATTTGATATAGACTTAACCATAACCGAATCCTGTATTTGGTAGGCACTAACTGTATCAACAGATAGTCGGATAGGGTCTAAAGTTTTAATAATTAATCGTACATTTTTATTGATAGCTGAATTATCTGCGTCGACAGTTATTAACTTAAATATTTTGAAGGTTGTAATCTTGAAGCTTGGTTCTGTTCGATCGTTGCGAGTTATCGTATCGCTGGTTAATTCATCATTCTTGATCAATTCATTTGTATAAAACGTAACTTCTCGTGCAACAGATTGCTCCATACCCCAACTCACTAATGCTGAATACATCGATATTCCATATTGTCGTGACGAAGCATTCAGACATTTTAATATAATGTCCCTGTTAGTTCTATTAACCCGCATCGTCTGAATGGTCTCGTATACTGACTCTAAATCTGATTTCCCATAGAAACGAATTTGGTTGAAAATAGATCCACGAAATACGTCCCTGTTAGACGCATAGTTCCATTCGTAACTTACAACTTGATTAAACTCGTCATTCGCTTTTGTAGATAAGGTAATTTTATGTTTTGATTGCGATAATCCTATAGTACTTAATAAAACAAATAAAATAAAGGGAGATTTTTTGACCATCTTTTTAAGTTTAAGTGCTTAAAAATAATAATAAATACTTAGTTATTACTAAGTGTTTTTAAAATTTAGTTTTATTCACTTGCATGGCAAATGCCGTCAGCAAAAAAAACTGAAATTGAATTGTTTGTAATCGAAAGAGTCAGGGAAAAACGCGAAAAAGCTGGCTTTTCTCAAGCAGAATTGGCATTTAAATTAGATGTTTCTTTGGGTTTCATTGGTCAGGCAGAAAGTCCGAACCACGCATCAAAATATAACCTCAACCATATTAACAAACTATCAGAAATCTTCAATTGTTCCCCTCAAGACTTTCTACCCAAACGACATTTTTGAAATCAGACTGATCGACTTAAACGTACACTAAAATACTCGTTTTACCCTCTCGACTAGTTGTAATGCTAATATCGCACCTGTAGATCTGGTTTAACGAAAGATTAATGGTTTGCGCTCCAGCAACATCACCTCATTCGATTTGTAGCATCGACTCAGATCTCTCGAAGTTCACAATTGTTCTACGCAAAGCAACCTTAACAGCTCACCTAAAGATTTTTTGAAGCAGAAAGATTTCAAAATATAGTACTGCATATTCGTTTAATATCGCGATTAACATATCCCACGGCAACTTTTCGTTCTAAAACGTAGTACCTTTTTTAAATTGTTTGTTAATTATCTGTGAAAATAGCAATGCTTTTGATAGGTCATTTTTTCGCAAGGCTTACCTACAATCCCCCGGCTGCGGCAGGGCGCTTTGCATTGATGAGCGACGCCTTTGATGTAATTAGAAAATAGTCCTAGACGTCGTTTAACTTCCTCTTCTGAAAAGATTTGTTCTAATTGCCCATCATTTCCATAGACGGATTTCACAAGTAAAATGCCGTCCTGGTTAAGACATTTATATGAAGAAAGTTCTTCAATAAATCGCCCAGGGCTATTATAACCGATTAAAAAATCGGTGCGTTTTTTATTTATAGCCTGAATTACTACGTCTTCCAAACCAATAAAAAATTTAGTACGACCTAATTTTTGGGTTATTAAAGCGAATGTGTCTAATGAACTGTCCCCCGATTCCACCATAACTCGTTTAACCTCCTCGGTAATTAAACGATAATCGAAACATTCACCAAGATACGTTCGTCCTTCAAAAACATACTTTGCAAAAAATTTATTTGAGGCAATTTTTATCTTTTGACGTCGACCCGTTATGACTGGTTTGATATATTTATTATAGTATTTAGGATCCATGATAAAACTAAATAATATTGCATAATTCAATAACTGAATCTCGAATATATCTTCATTTACAGGCGGTACGTTGTCTGGAGGGTCGTCAACAATAACACATTTCGATGCTGCAATACTTCCTTCCCGTTGTATCATTGCAATTGTTCCGTATCGCAAATAAATGGACGATTTTTGTTCGGCCTTTTTCCGAATAATATCATTTTTCATTCGGTTATAATTTGCGCTTATAGTACCTTTGGTTTCTATTTCAAATTGCTTCGAGTCTACATTGGTGGAATAATCCAGATATTTTCCAGATTCAGCAACTCCAATCTTTTTGAACTTATTCGGGTTGGTCTTAAGTAGGTCTGTTGAATATTTAAGTCCCAAGCCAACGCCTATTGCCTCCGAAGCTAACTTTTGTACCCTATCATCGGTGGATAGGTTTATAACCGCTTCGGGAGTTAAATGGACGGCATCGCTTAGCAACATCTCAAGCGCGGGCACTTTGCTTTGAAGGTAATCAAAATCAGACTCGGTTATATGCGACGGTACTTCCCACATCATAATGGCGTATTTGAATAACTCGCCCCTATTCGTCTCTATTGAGTCAGGCTTTTTAAAGAAACTATTATCCTTTACTGTATCATCCAGATGAACTTTAACTACAGTAGAACTCATAATTTTTGCAACTTAAGCTCGTCCAACATCCATGCTAACTGCATTCTTGCATTAGAGACAACCTCTTTATATGAAAGAAGACTCACATCACCTCGTTCATTGTGGGAGGCAATGTTCGCCTTCACGCTTCCACCAATAACCATAATGTCTATTTGTTGATTATGTAAATAAACATTTAGCTCGTCACGATATTTTAGCGCTTGGCTTTCCACATCTCGATCGATAACAATTGATGCTTTTTTAAATTCAATTAATAGATATTTTCGGAGTATACTGGTTCCCAAAAATAAATCCGGGCGTTTTGCACCTTCCGCACCTCGATATTTTTGATCGAGATAATCAGTAATCATTCGGGTAAGTGTTTTATTAGAAGAGATTAAAGAATATTCATTGCCAAAAATCCACAGGTTACTTTCAAAAGCTTTGTGTAAGGAATTTTCAAGAACCCCGTTACGATCAATTAGGTTATCTAACTCATCAAGAAAACGCAGTCGATTGATTGCCTGACTTGTAATAATAGACATCTCTAGTATTCCAAATTCATTAAGCGCATTAGCCAAATTCTCGATATCCCCTTCTCTGGCTGCCCCGATGTTACTTACGACATTCCAATAATAATCTTTTTCCAGCGCGTCGATCATTACTGAAATTATGCTGCTTACTTTATCTTCTGGTTCACCATAAAATTTTTCAATTACTTTAACAAGTGCTTTTTCTGCAAAATCTCGCTTGTACTCTGGTAATTTTTGCAATTCACGATCTAATTTCTGCTTATATCTTAGCCTTGCAAGATGCATATCTGTTTTAAAGACTTCATCCAGCGATGATGAGAGTTCTTTTCTTACTTCATCCGTAAGCTCCTGATTCAAAATCGAATTTTCGATAATTGCGCCCCAGTCCGCGGTAACAAAATCTTCCAGATCATCGCATATTAGTTCGCCTATAACTCGTTTCTTTAATTTCTCCGGAATTATTTCATCTTCTTTTAAAAAATTTTCAGGTCGCCCAACAACTTTACCTCCAACACGATAAACGATTCCCGATTGTTTAACAGTTTTATCGCAAATCGTATAAACTAAACGCGCATTGGTGCCATTAGACAATTGGATTTCTTTAACCACATTTCTTCCTTGAAAATCCATTATGCCGATTTTTTCCTCGTTGACGTATATTGAGAGGTCTTCGACGCGGCCATATTCCCAAACCAATATTTGTTTAAGCTTTTCTGGATTTGGATAATTAAAATTCTGATTGAGACCGCTCAATGTTATGGTGGTACCATGCATATTCGTGTCACAATTTGTCACAGTTAACGGGAGACTGACCTTTTCTAAGTCATATTTTTCTTTTGCCAACTGGTCTTTAACAATGGAAAGTTCCGTAAGCTTCCCATCTGCCGTTGTGCTTATTTTCATGACTTCAGCAACCATAAGTCCCGAAAATTTGCCAATTCCTTTACGTCCCTTCACTTGTCTGTTTTTTAAAAAAGTCTTTTCGCCTTTTCGTGAAAAACGACTGCTAGCAATTTTCAAGTATTCATTACGTACCTCCAGTTCTTTCATACCGGTACCGTCATCACTAATTATGACTACGGCATTTTCAACAAATATTTCGGGCATACTGATATGAATCGAGCTCGCATCAGCGTCATAAGCGTTGTCTATCAACTCTTTTATTGCATCTTCGGTCGATTTGTAAGTCTCCCCCAATAGCTCAGCCAATTTGGGATCAACCTGGAAATTTGCATTGTTTTTACTCATAAAATAAGGATAAGGTCAAAATGTTGATTTCAAAAATTGAGTATTCAAAAGCTTTATTGAGATTTATTCACTACGGTATGTCACTCAATATCATGGAGGGTTTTATTTTCGGCTACTGTTTTATCAAAGTAATTACATCGAAAATATTATTATCCGGTGCCAGTAAACCCGTGAGGCAGGTATCGAATTATTGAAAACTTGCTTATGTAGTATGGTTTCCACAGCAATCACCTGAAATTTCGGCGATAGCTCTTCGATTTTAACCAAGGCTATAAATGGTCTAATGAAGACTTCTGGTAACATAAAGATTTAGATTCGTGCATTTTACCAAATATAAAGGTAAATGTTCAATAAAGCACCCCGTTTTTTCACGGTATTTTCACTTAGCTGAATTAATACAACGTCCCCTAAGTTGACGTCAAAAAATACAGGTTGCTTTTTTATCTAAACCTGAGCAATAGTAGATATTAAGAAATAAGATATTTAAAATCAATGAGCCCGCAACGTTAACTTATAAATACATGCGTTTTCTTAAAAGGCATAAAATCTAAACTACTCTTGTTGCAGGTTGGCTTTGATAATATCTGTATAAAACTTAACAAGTTTATTAGAAATTTTATCAAGTTCTTTTAGTAAGGGCAGCAGGTCTGCTTTCTTCACCATTAATTTCTTTATCGATAGTGCATATAAGAATTCAAGAATTGCTTCTCCTTGTTCATGCTGGTAATATTTAAATATAGTGATCAGAATTTCCTTTACCTGTGACGACAGTTCATCATTAATTGCATAATTCAACTCATCTTTCTTTGCCCCCCTGAGAATAGATGCTTGGATAATTCCATCGTTAAATCGATTTAAATTTTCAGGTGCTATAAGGTTCCTAACAAACATTGATTGTTTCAATGTGTGGGCTGCATTTGTGTAGCGTAGCCTATTCATTACATAAGCAATTGTAAAATAAACATCCGACTGACTTACATTTTTTGCATAATCAGGTCGAGTGAAAAAAGCAGAATTGCGCCGTATTTTCAATTGCTCGATTTCTTTTCTTGGAAATACCCTAGGTAAGAAAAGATCATTACTTATTCCACATACATCATCGGCATAACCTTGCTCAATATCTCTTTGTCTGGATTTCAAGAAATTGAGTATTTCGTCGTCGTCAACATTTGCAATATTCTGCTTCAAAAATTCAAGCTCATTTTGCCATGGATTTTCTAACGATAAGTTGGTGCAGTGAATTTTTTCAACTTCGACAAATGAGCTATTCTCACTACCATATCGTCCATATTTCAGGTTGCTCTTTAAGAATGAATATGCTTCAGGGGTTGGACTCCGATTAATACCTATAAAATATACTATACGGAGATCATAGTTTCGTAAAGCGCGACTAAGGTACAGTAAGTTCTTTCCATTAGAAATGCATGAGCCAACAATAACGATGCTGCCGACAGCAGTTTTGTTTATCTTTTTAAAATCGTTTTGACTAATGATATCCGGCAATTTGTCGGCTGCATAGTTATCGACAACCGACTGATATAAATATTTGGCAAGCTTTTCCGAAGATGTATCATTGAGATAAAGTACATATTTCAGATTACTCGGTACAAATTGATTAATATAGGAATCTAATTTCCCTTTGTGATTCTCTAGTCTAGGCTCTTCAATACAGTCAATTACGTGGCCGTAATCTATATAAATCTCGTATTTTTTTGATGATTCATCCCCGGTTTCCTTGTAATTAACTTTCAAAAAAGAAGATGCCGATTTAATCGACATGAATTCGTTAACAAATCGGGACAGTGTGGAGAGGTCCATGTCGTCCGCCATTATCCTTACACTATTTACTTTCGGTTTTTCGAGAAGAAAAACATCACCAGATACTTCTACTGCAAATGAATTCTCTTTGCACAATGAACAATTTTCAGCGTCTGGGGTTCCGAATTTCTCAATGCCATTTGGGTTATTATCCGTATAAGTTAAATCACAAACAACCTGTTCCAACGTTGCCTCACTTGGCTTCCTATTTTCAAGAAAATAGAGAATTACCAAATTAGCCTTTTCTACTTCGCCATGGGTCCTGAGGAAATAATCCAACATTCCTCCAGACGTCGACGCGGAAATAATAATGAAATGATTTGCCTTAAGCGATAGATTTTTATTGTTGTATAAGCCTTCGTACGACTTGAAGCTGACAATGGGATAAAATCTTTGATCTTGATTGAACCGATTAACCAAATCGCTCAGTGCTAAAGCGACGGAATTGATTGAAGATGTATCACAATAAATAACCTTAAATTTCTGAGAATCAAAAAAACGCAAAAGGCTGTGTGCAATAAAATAAATTTCGGAGCTATAAATCAATACATTAGCCACACGCAAAAATCGGTCGCTGTGTTTTCCTGATGGGAATACAAAATGGTGGTGTTTTCCCGCAGATGTAACTAAGCCCTCATTTCTTATGAATATTTCCTGTAGCCCCTGCTGCACATATTGTTTACAAAAAATCGCCAGCTCTTTTAAAGGTTTCGATTCGGCATGTTCAAGCTGGGTGATTTTACCATCGCTTTCGAATGATAAAACATGAAGATTTTCATAAAATGACTCTTCTTCAATTCGAGGCACATGCCGGAATATCACACTTTTATTAGAAAAAATTTTATCAGCAAAATTTTCAATATAGCTACCGCCTATAACAATTGTTTTTTCGGTTTGATAATAATTGTGATAGTACTCTTTTAATTCATCCTGCAATTCATGCACATCCAAATGTAGCCCTGGACAAAAAATAATTGTAGCGCTGACTAGTCGTTTTTTGGATTTATATGTTAAGCTAAAAATATAATAGTTTCTCATTTCGCAGGCGACTTTATTGATAGTGGATAGAGAATACTGATATTACTTCCTGATATTAATTGGCCTCCGATAAATCCGTCGGATTTTTGAGTATACCAGTCTTTCAATTCAACCAGTTCGAAATGATTTTTTCCTAACTCCTGATATGGAGCTTCGATCATATTACGATATAAGCAATATTTATCCGTTTTAATTCTTAAAAGCCCTTTCTTGTCAAGTGTTCGAAGTATTCGGTCGAGGCCGATGCCTTTCTTTTCTTTAAATATCCCAGTAGATGAAGTTTGATTTTTAATCAGACATTTTTTTATGATGTCGATGTCGCCTATAACCCCACTATTGTCGTCTTTGAATTTTCTTACAAAACCAATCCCACTGTCAAAAACAGATATTTCAATAAAGTATATCTGACCAGCTTCATTTTTCTGAAGGACAGATTCATCACTGAAATAATCGTGTAATGGTTTATCTTTCCCATATTCTTCTAACAAAACTGATTGATTTTTTTTATAAAACCGGACAAAAAGTCCTCTTATATTAGGTGATAACGGAAGCCCATTTTCATCGGTTCTTGCCCATTCAAATGTATTTTTCATTAATTCATAGATGATCGCAGCAATATCATTGAAGATGGAAAGAAATTCATTTTGGTTATTCTTATTATATTTCAAGACCCCATTGATTATGGGTAAACGGAGGCTATCTAACAAACTTATCTCGCTAGTGGGACCTTGGTTTTTTGTTTCAAAAAAGGGCAATACACCAGTATTATTGTCAAAATGATCTAGGTTCACTAGCAATAACTTTTCACCTTTTAATGGTAATATCCTCCGCATTTTTAGAATAAACTCATTCTGATAGTTTCGCAGTACCGGTCGCATTAGGATGCCTTCCAGATTAATAATCTGCACATCATTCCACGCTAGGGCCATAATCGGAAAAAAGAACTCTTCGTCGTATATTTTTGTAATGGCAATAACGTCATCTGTTAGATCTATAATCAGTCTGCCCTGGACGCCGCTGCGTAACCAACTTGCCACAAGTTGGATTAGGCTGGATGTAATAGCAAAAGAATTTTTGTTAAGTTGGTTCGGCAACTCGAAATCCATTTTTTCAACCTCACTCTGGAAAGAATAAAGTTCTTCAAAGTACCGATCAAAGTCTGAAAGTCTAAGACTAGGTTTAATTTTAATTGTAGGCATTAATAACGTGTGTTCGAAGGTTAAACATATTAAAAATCAAATTATATTTTTATTGTTTAGGTTGGTTGTATTACCGCCGGCAATTATTGATCTTAGATAAAATTCCATCTTTGGAAATGATGGTAAAAAATTGACTGCCTTTACATTTAAATAGCAATACCATTCTGATAAACAATAAGTTATATCAATTTAGTATGAAAACCAGTAGAAATATCCTAAAACCAGTGCTGTTTTTCAATTTTTCTGGCCGATCTAAATTCTTCAAAAACTCCCAACGTTTACTGCGATAAGGACGACTGTAGATTCAAGGCCCTAAGAGACGTAAAAATGGACGAAGAACTCACAGCAGACTATTCAAAATATTCAGAAGTTTAACTTTTTGCATTACCAAAAAAAGGCAGAATTAAAATTTGCCAAAGTAATCTTTATGTTTCGGATAGAATGCCATGACCTAAGCCTAAGGGAGTCGCAATTACTTTAGAGCTTGCAATAATTAAATATTCCACTACATCGCGATCAGGATCCTCAAAACGCCCCATGGTACTATGCTTGTGTTCCAATTTTTTTACATGCAAATTGTAACTCTTTGCAGAAAAAACGGACTTAGCTAAATCCTTAATATCATCAATTTTTACTACGCCATTATCACTATAGCTAAGAACCAATTGTGCCTTTCTAGATTTGACACCAGTGAATAAATCAGCAAATGCTTTAGAAGCCTTTGTCTTTTGCGAAAAAGGTGATTGATGACGATCGTCCCTGTACCTTCCTTTGTGAGTTATGGTCGGATAATCATACTTAGCGAGCGTTTCGAGGGCATGATAAAATCTTGAATAATGCACTGGCGCATAGGGAGGATCCGCATACACGGTGCTGCCTACAGGAATAAACTGAAGGCATTTCTCGAAACTCAATGTATAGGTTTTTAATGTCTTGAGAGAATTATCCAAACTGTCAAATAATTCTTTCAGTTTCTTAGAAAATAGTTCCACCAAGTTTTTTTGTCTGTAGGTTAAGATGTTATTCATAGCTTCAATGCTAGTCCCGTCTCTGTATTGCGCGAAATGTCCGGTACTTTGTGTCGTATACGACATCGCATACATCAGACTAGATAATACTGCAAAATAGACAGGCGAACTCTTAAATTCCTCAGCACTTTTTCGCAATGAGTCAATCCACACACATTGTTCAAAAGACCAATAAGTCCCAGAATACATTTTAACAAAGAGATGAAAATCAAAATCTATAGCTTGGCCTTCCATCAATTGTCGCTGCAACGACTCAATATATTGGTATGATTCGAGTGCAACTACTTTAGAATAATCAAAAAAAAGGTCTGGAAATTTATTTAGAAATAACAACCTATGTTTTTCAGCTACTAACAAAATTCGGCTGTGAATTTCAGGAAAGTCAAATTGACTTAAATCTGAAAAATAGGTCTTCGCCAATATTGCTGAATATTCCTGGACGTCGTTGGAAATAAAATCAAGCTGTTTTCTTAAAGCTGCGGAAACCGAACATGATCCTGAAAATAAATCACATACTGGTTTTTCCAAGTCTATATGAATATCAACAATAGCATTTGTTACAAAATCTATTATTGGCTTCTTAGACCCCATATATTTAATGATATGCGGAATAGAAGTAATTTCACCGCGTTTGTCGGCATAATCATCACTTTTCAGTATATCGGATTCTATAAAAATTGGTAGCATAATCGCAAAACTATCAAATATGGCTGTCTATAGGGCTTCGAACTTATAGTAATTATAAAAACTAATCACTCATCTACAATTGCTTCCTCAACTATTTCGTCAGTTTGAGTACCAAGCCATTGGTTTAGCGTTTGTAAGCGTTGATAATGCTCCAAGCTAACGGTTTTACCGGATGAAGCATGAGCAACGATTCTACGCACTTCATTTATAAAGTCCAGCCATTCAGTCCTTTTATCTTTACCGCCTTTGCCAAAACCGAATTTCTTTTCAAAAATCTCCCAGTTATCGTGCATGATCTTTTTATAGTCCAATAAATCAAAATAAAATTCCTTTCCGCCCCTTTTATTCTTATCTTCTTCCATTCGATTTGACACTTTTGTCCTAATGCCTTGTGACACGCCCTCATACCACCACATTTCGTCTTCTATACCAATGTTGTATTTCAATTCATTTATTACGTCTTTTTGAAGTGTTAACTCAATGTGATCAATTATTTCCTTGGCGTTTTTATTTGTTTGCTGTTTTTGCAGGTTTTGCCATTCTTCTAATCCATCAGGGTTAAATTCCGGCATTAATTCATGCATTCCTACTTGTGACTGCATAGTTCGATAAGTCAGGCCTTGAATTCCTCGTAGATCTCTGAACGCTTTCCTTTGATTTTCATTCAATGTTGCTAAATAACGCCCCAGAACTGCGCCGTAGGGCTTAATAACATCAGCTAATTCTTGTGTGGTATATGTTACCAACTTCAGTCCTTTTTTTTCTAAAAGGTCAAAAAGCGTTCTCAAAATCGCAATTATTGTGGCTACGCCATCATTCATAGATAGCCCTCCTCCGACGCCTGAACCGAGATCCCACCAATGTTTATTCAAATTTGAAACCTCTGAAATCCAGCAATTTAAGATAAATGTTGCACGTTTTAAGGTTTCATTGTTATCTCCCGCCCACAGAGGTCCGTATTCAAGTACATGGCCGCCGCGTTCCTTTGCAATAAAAAAACCTTTCTTTTCAATTTGATCAAATAAACTTTTTAGAGTAATACATCTGATACTATCTTTAATACCATCTGTTGTCTGTACTCTATTGAATAAAACGGCTCCGGGCGTATTATTTAAGTCTTGAATACACTTTGATATAATTGCACTTACGCGATCGGAAAGTCTGTCGGAATCCCAATGTAGTTCTGCAAATAGCTCCTGAAGTAACGATTGCTTAACACTTTTTTGTTTAGCATTTATATCAATAAACAGTTCTGCTTGCTTACTAGGTTTTAGCCCCTCAAAGGCCATTACAGAAAGTTTGCCTTTGTGGGCTTTCGGGTGGCCAGAATATGCATATAATCGATGCTGACCATCTATAACCCATGCCGATTTATAGGCTGCTTTTATATCCAGCCATCCTAATATCCCCGCGTTGGTCTCTTCGTCAAGCTCATTATCTTGCCTTATGCGTTGAAAGGTTAGCCTGCTCTTGTCTAAATTCAAGATTATGTTAGTCGGAAATATTCCGTCATCAGTAATATATTGTTTTATCTTGTTCAAACGAGATTTTGTTAACATACGCTGATACGTGTTTATATCAGAAGCTTTTCCTTTTGAGCGATGTGACACATAAGCGATTTTTAGCAGAAATTCCGGTGAGATTGAAAATGTATAGCAGTTGTTACCACCCATTTTACCTTTTATTGCAGGAATTCTTATTGAAAGTCCCGGAATCTCTTTCCCAGGTAGCATATCCGACAATATTTGATACTTGGCTGCAGGGCCTAAATGGTTGACTAAGTTTTCATAATATGCTAAGTCGACATCGTCGAATAGAATAATATTGGATTGCTTTGCCCTTTCTTTATCGTTCTCATTCAAAAGCGCTTTGCTCAAAAACATTATGAAGATCGGCTGCTTTTTAACACCGTCTCCACTATAGTTATTCCTGATAGACTTAATAAATGGTTCTTTTATCTGAGAAAATTTGCCTAACTCCTCTTGAAATTGAAGCCTCTTTTTATAGTCAGATGAAGATTTGCATTCGATTGCAATAGCGACTTCGCGATCAATAGCGATTACATCAATTTGGGACTTTGGCGAATCATTGTCTTTAGGATTAATGGCTAACTGCGCCCCTCCTTCAGCGGACAATAATCCAAATCCCATTTTATAGAATAGCGACCAAACTCGGTCTTCCAACAAGGTCGAATGAGATTTTGGCCGTTTTATTTGAACTCTTTTGTTTAGCTTTTTAATAAACTCCCAACCTTGAGCCAAATAATCATCCAAATCAGCTTGGTGAATAGTTCTTATTTCGAAATGACGTCCCTTAAGCCGCGCTAGGCCGACTAGGTTTGCGATTTCTTTAATATTTTCAATCATATGAATTATGAGTAGGTTTAGGTTTTGTAACTTGATTTGTTACAAACCTTGGCTAATAAAATGTAAATTAACAAATTGTCTTTATTAAATCATCAATTAAAACGTTATATTTTATTTAGAATCGCTCCACCTTATTAGTACGCGTTTGTATTTTTTTATCATAACGTTTAGGAGAAAACATGAATCGTCTAGAGTAGGTTCATAGCAAAGTGAATAGTCAACAAGATCATGTCCGCAAATTTATTATAAGCGAAGTTCATATACAATCCGTGTTTTCACGGTATTTGACTTCAAGCTTTTTTGACGAATATAAGTAGTTATTCATCCTACGAATTCATAAGCAAAATCCGGTTACTTTTACATTTTAAAAGTAATACCATATTGATAAACAATAAGTTATATCAATTCAGTATGAAAATCAGTAGAAATAACCTAAAAACAGTGCTGTTTTTCAATATTTCTGGCCGATCTGTAGCCATAGAAAACAGTCAGAAAACCAAAATATTCGAAGGCATTTTCTTAATTTCCTACTGCGCCTGATTGGATTGTCTGTATGAACTTAAGTGAAATAACTCAACAATTAACCGACTACGTTACACTTGCAAATCAATTAAACAATACAGATCAAAACCTGCATACTTCTGATGATCTGATTGACTCAGGATTATTTGACATTGAAGATCAAATACTTACGCATTACGGTCTCCCTCATTCATTTAAATATGCCCAGATTATTCAAGAACTAGCCACCATAAACTATCCTCTATCAAATCATATAAAAAACTGCATGATGCGGTTGGAATCTGCCGCACGAGAATTCTTTATGGCACCTATTTTAACGGATATTGAATTACTCAGGGTAGCAGTTGAAAAACAGATGGAAATTGATGATGTATTACCCGAACTTTCGCTAAAACTACAGCCAGAACCTTATTATTGGTACTGTTACTATAACCTCCTTTTGAACAAGAAAATAACACTCCGGGCATTCCTTAATGAACTAAAAACAGTTTCGGGCAGTGACTGCTCTATAAGTATAAATATTTTGCGGTTAAATCGACCAGTAACAAATAACAACCCAGTTTATACTCAACTTCAAGAACTGAAACTTCAGTTTCTGGATGGCTATCTATCTGAAAAATAGGCAGACGACACCGAAAACATAACTTAGCCCGCTAAAAAATATTAGTTTTCTAAACCTCCACGCTTTGGCCACCTGAAGTTCTTTTTTATAACCTTAGTTATCACATGATACCGTATATAATCTTTGATGGAGACTTAAAGTTTCAACCACGCCACTTTCAGGTTTTCCTTAACAAACTTGCTACCCTCTTCAGTGAACGCTTTTTCTCTTCATTTTTAATAATCGATTATAACACGATATAAATGAGTTACATGAATGCGAAGGTCAATCACTTAAAATAAACAGACAATTGATTTAAACTAGGTTTTCTTGATTATATCATGAAGTAAGACGGCGGGACTTAATAAATTATGATTTCGTTATATCTGACAGCAGATCAGTGGCCATAAAATCAGCATTCGCATTGCTGGATAAAAAACCTATCAGCCTAATCTTACCTGTCAGTTCTGTCGCTAATGTTGATTTTTCAGTAAGTATGGGGCTTTGCATCAACTCTTTAAATCGGGCTATTAAATTTGTTGCCGAATTTGAGTAAGGGAAGAACTTATCTTTCCTTGCTTCTTTGATCGTGTCAATAACAGTTTGCAGCCCTCCCATCGACTTTACCCCCAGAATTGTAATTTGTTTTTCAAACCCCTTTTTCTCTTTAAACACATTACTACTAAAAGTCAGAAGATCGTTGTTTTTATATATCGTGCCGAATATTTTCTCCCATTCTGTTATGAACTTTTGATAGTTCTGTACTATATCAGCAGCAGTTACTTGTTCCTTCTTTAAGAACTTTGCTATAGTTTCATGATTCAACAGTCGGTATTCATAACGTAAAACATTTCTGTCAGTAAAGACTGGTATAACTGGCTCCTGTTTGATCTTCAGCTCTCTTATCTTGTTGTAAACAGAAACACACCTGTTACTGCTTCTATATTCTAATCCGTTTGAGCACTTTATTCTGGTAAAATGTACCGCTTCTCCCATCACTTTGTAATAATGGTTTTCTGGTTCTTTTGTGATTATATTTTCACCTATATCAACTCTTATGACCTTTCCTTCTGTTAGTGGTAGTCCCAATTCTGTACTTATTTTATCTATCACTTTTATAAATGAATCTTCATTTAACGTCATCTGGTTGGTTCCATACATGAACTTTGCCAAACTACCATCAATGTATAATCCTTTGAAACTGTATGATACGTGAAGATTTTTGTATTTTCCTGATTCATAAACTTCTGAGTTTTCATTTATGATTCTTTTTTTGTTTTTAATTTTATTAATCCCGATAGTTTTGAAATAAGAAGAAATAAGATCGGGATGTAGATATATTTTAATTGTATCGATCATGTGAAATATAAGAATAGTTATAAAAAAGTGGTTAATATCTAAAGGTGAGGGTGAAATCGGTGCTCACCCTCTACCTAACCCTACCAAAGTTTTAAAAAGGACAATCATTATCATCGACACCTATCTCATCCTCGTAGCAACCTTCTTCGTGTTGTAAATGGAATCTCCTAATTGCAACTTCGTATAAACCTAAACTGTAATCATATGCAATACTATCAGCTTGTTGTCCGGCATTTTCAATTATATAAACTTCAAAATGTCCACGCTTTGTGAGTCTGAACAACATACAGTCATCGTTACTGATTGATGATTTAATTAGACCTGTATTAAAAGCCTTCATTTTAGCCTGAAGACTCAGCAAGCACATTTCACCCCGGTTGTCAGTATATTCAATCGCGCCTGAATAGCATCCATACATATCTGCTTTGCCAGGTTTAAGCTTTCGAAAATGATGTATATAGCTAAATTCCAACAAGCTTTCAAAAATGTGATGCTGTCCGATGCTACCTAATCTTTCTATTTCGTACATCTTATGTGCACCTATTTTCCGCGATTTTATTTTAAATTCGTAGTGTGAACTAATTGGTGGTTGATTTTCCATGTGTTTAAATTTGTTTAAAAATTTTGTTGCCCTTTGCCTCTGAAAGATCATTGCCAGCGAGGTATTGGGTTAATTCAGAATCGGTCATAAGAACAAAATTCGTTCTTATCTGAGAGTGAAATCTTGTTATGATTTTCTGGTTTTCTAACTCATCACGGTCGGACGCTGTAAGTTGTGCCGATCTTCCGCCACTGTTCACAATGTAAATTTCTATATACCCCGGAGCGATCTGCCTAAATAACATATTGCCTTTATTTGGAGCTGAAGATCTTAATACTCCGATACCAGTTATATGAGTAACCTGTTCAAATCGCAGTTCACACTGCTTCCGACCTTTTGATTTATATTTCAGAATACCAAAGTAATTACCGCCACGTTGCCTGAGCGGGATATAGTCCGTTACACGGCCTTTTTCAATAAGTTCGTCAATTAACATATTCAGGCCGATAGAGGCTATCTTTTCTATTTTATATTCCTCATTGCCGTACTTATCCATTTCTGTTCTTACCTCAATTGCATAATATGCGTTGATGTTTACCATAAGTTTTGCGTATTAATTCAATTTGTTTAACAATCTGTTTATTTCACCTTCTAATGACCCATCTAAAAGCATCGTAAGAATCTGTGCTGAAAGAATTGCGTTGCCTTCAGATACATAGATCTCAAATATTTCAGGAGTCGCTTCTCTGAATAGCAAGCAATCGTCACAGTCTGCTATGTTTACCCGGCCATAGGGATGCAAATAGGAGGTGGTATCGAAAACCAGTAGTTGATTTTTGCACTGATGGTTACCATATCTTAAGCCATAAGCGATATAGTCATCAAGAATATCTGGTGGGTTATATTTTCTGAATTTCGCCGTTTTATCCTTGAGCGTGAATAACTCGTTAAGATAAACATTGTTATAATTTTCCTTGCTTGCCTTCAGGATTGGCGAAATTGAATACTTATCCAGTACCTTGGTCTTCAGCAACTCGAATTTGTAGATGGCGTGGATTAAATTCATGAGCGAAACCCTTTCCATGGCTTGGCTGCAATGTAATCGATGGCTTCTTGCTCTATATCTTCCGTCGGATCAATAGGATTGCTAAGAAGAAAATTTTGGATTTTTTCTCTATCAAAAAATATGATCTTACCATTCGGACGGCTGAAGGGTATTCTTTTTGCTGCTGTGAGCTTGTAAATAAAGGATTCTGATAATCCGGTAAACCGGCATAACTCTTTTACATTAAGAGTTCTTTTTTGAGCTAATAATAGGTTCTCTATTTCAGCAAGTGTATTATTTTCTTGTTTCATTGTTCTTTCTTTTTATTGCGATGTTATTGGCCGATAACACCGCAAAGAGAAAGAAAACAGAGTTCAAGACATATTTTTTAACGTTAAGGTTAACGTTAACCGTTATTCGGATAATTTGTATTCAACTTCAAGAGAAATCCAATTAATTCCGTTTCTCTATCAGACGTATTTGTTTCACCAGTGGCAATTCTGTTGAGGATAGGTGCTATTGAAACAGTCGAAATGCTGCCGTCTGGTGTTTGAAAATAACAGTCTATCAGATAATCATAATTTTTAACGTTATGCTTTTTACCCGTTAATCTGTCGAAACATTGCGTTAATATCCTAAGTAAAGGCTTAATTGCGTATTGCCCTGTTCGCGTTTTATCGACCCAAATAATGCGGTTATGCAAATTAATAGGTTCAAGGACGAGCATGCTTCTGATAGCTTTTTTTGAACTTTTTCCGGATATATACTCTTTAGTTTTTAAAAACTCGAAAAGTTTGTCTGCGGCCTTTTCTGAGATATTAATCCGAAAATTGTCCCTTAGCAACGTTTTAGTTTCGATTGAGATACTTCTGTCTGACCTAGGCACTTGTTGCAAGCGCCGGTTATCAGTCATGCCTTTATAGAGTAATCTATGATATTGAGACACTTCATCTTTTTGAAATTTAAAAAGTATGTCATATTGAAGCCTGACAATATCGTTGTATCTAGGGTATAAATTATCAAATAATAAGTTCACCTCAATAGATAGCCTCTGAACTTCTTGTTCAAAGACCTGAATATTTTCGCCACTTTTTTTCACATGATCAAGTATCCGTTTTAGCTTTTCCAGATCTTCAATTAGCGAATAAACTCCATCGAGTGCGTTTTGTGTATGAATAATTTCGTCAGGATTGTAAAAGTTCATTTTTGCTATGATTAAATTTTTTGTTCAACTTTAAACTAAACATTTGTCTAAAAGTGAGCTTAAAGCCCTATGCTGGGTAATAAATCTACTACATTATTCTTTTTTGTATCAATAATCTTCGCATATACCTGAGTGGTTTTTAAGTTGGCATGTCCGAGCAAACTGGATACAGTGTAAATGTCTCCTCCATAAGTAAGCAATAACACTGCGTAAGTATGCCGGCTGGAGTGGAAGGTTATTTTTTTACTGATTCCGGCATTCATCACCCATTGTCGGAGACGAATATTATGCCAGGCACTATTTTTCAATCCATTAAACACTTTTTGATCATCTGCTTGACGTAGTCCCAATAACTTATAGGCTTCTTTCGAAATTGGATGATATTGGGCTCCTTTGGTTTTTTTCTGAATAAAGTGAATTTTGTAACGATCCTCAGCTTCTGAAAAAATCACTTCTCGCCAAAGTAATTTTTCAACATCAGAATATCTAAGGCCAGTCAGGCAACTAAACATAAAAGCATCTTTCAGGACCGGGATCTCACAAGTTGTGACTGCCAGTTTTTTTAATTCGTCCAATAATAAAAACTCCCTCTGACTATCCTGTAACTTAATACCTCTTACTCTTTTGGCTGGATTTTCTGAAATTATATTTTCTAGCAGTGCTTGATTTAATGCTGTTTTGATCTTGTTGAGATATGATGCTGCTGAATTTGACTGAAGGTTCCGATTTCCGCTTTTAACACGGCCAGACAATAGGTAATCCTTAAATCGATTAAAAAATACTTCATTAACATCTATGAATTTTATATCTTGGTGATTGGTGAAGTTGCAAAGATGCTTATATGTACTGTACCAGTTTCCATATTCACGTTCTTGCCTCTGTCGCTGATCTGTTAAGGATTTAAAATATGATAAAAAGCTTGATTGACTCTTAGCTGAAGTTACCCCGAATTTATGATCCTGAATTTCTAAAATTCGCTTGGCACGTATGCTTTCCGCCAACGCTTTTGTCTTCGTATTATGTTCTCTCTCATCCTTTGTCGTCGGTTTTTCATACAAAAATATTCCTAAATTTTCATACTTACTTTTACCCTGATAATAGATGTCTAATGATAGGCGAACTTTGTTTTTCTTTAATTTGGTTTCTCTGATTGTAACACTCATTTTATTGATTTTTAATACTTTACAAATAAAAAGTAACTAAAAATTATAAAATAATCTCACGGGTAAAACCTTTGTAAAAGAATTAATTTATTTACCCTATAAGAAAACAAAAGAAACAAAGGGAAAAATAAGGGAATTACAAGCCAATTATACCCTTTTATGATACTAACAGCTTTTTCCTACTATTTTCATACTGAAATTTAAAGAGTCGGGAAATAGTAGGAAGATTAAGTGTATGAAATGCAAAAAAAGGAAATCAAATGCTGGAAAATCCTTATTCAAATAAGAATATGCAATAAAATACAATCATCTGACTGTCAATTAGTTTTAGGATTTAAATTTCAGGCTTCGGCTGGCCTTAAAAATATTCTTAAAAAACTCAGAACCTTTCTCGTTACCAAAACATAAAGCAACGATAGTGCCTACATGGTCTTTATGCAAGGTAATAAGCAGTGCATATTTATAATGCCTGGTTTGGTTTGCGTCAGCAAGGTCCAAAAGGTACGTTTTCCCTTCATCAGCATTGTATCTGGCCAAATAATCCGGTGGAATAACAGTTGTAAAACAATTTTGCCCGCCGCTGAGTTTATCGGCCAATGTAAGTCCGGTTTGGTTGTATAGCGAGTCGGGAAGTTCGTTCGTTTTGGTTGTATCACTCACCAAACGTGCGAAGTTCGCTATTACCTTTCGCTGTGATTTCACCTCAAACCATACTTCAAAATCCTGACCCGGCAATTCCAACCCATAGTCGAACGACAAAGTATCATTCTTTACGGGTTTTATCTCTCTAAACCCTTCGGGAGCGATGTAAGCAACATTTGCTTCGGCTGCAAGTTTGATGAAGTCCCTGAGCTGTTTGCTTTTTGGTTTGCCTGGCACATGACTCAGCTGTTGCGACATCGCCGTAACGGCAATGCCACCAAGTATCAACATCAATACCAGGTGCTTAAAACAACGTGAAAAAATCGCAGTAGGTTGCATTGTGATCGGGCTGGTCAATAGTTATTAGGGGTCATAACAAATTTATAATAAATTTAGGCAATATCTATCATAAAAGGTTTAAGTATCTGATTATAATTAAATTATACTTCCTGATACTGACGCCCATTTATAAACCGATCGATCATCATCGCAGCAACCGTATCACCAGTCGCGTTAAGCAAGGTGGCAACCGGGTCAATTAAAGTTCCCACAATAATAGCAGGTGGTAATGCTTCAGGCGGAAGTCCGTAAGCCGATATAAAAAGTATTTCGCCAACGTAACCGCCGTTGGGTATGCCGCCTTCAACAACGCTCACCAAAACGGTCATGCCAAGCGCCAGCATAATCGTAGC
>Ga0105240_10004325_pt1 | contig 21680 bp, 17 predicted proteins | sample KBSC54metaG_FD_80426 | JGI IMG/M metagenome (GOLD analysis project Ga0105240, IMG submission 80426) | Corn rhizosphere microbial communities from Kellogg Biological Station, Michigan, USA - KBS C5-4 metaG | ecosystem: Host-associated > Plants > Roots > Rhizosphere > Soil | place: Michigan, USA... | reverse complement strand
TCAAACTTTGCTGTCTCAGGATCCTGCGCGAAGGTCACCCCGCCTTCGGCACGAATCGCTTCAACCCCCGCCGTGCCGTCCGACGCGGTGCCTGAGAGAATCACGCCGATGGCTTGGCTTTTGCGAACATCCGCCAGAGAGCGCATGAAGATATCGATGGGCAAATGCTGCTTGTGATCTGCAACTCGCTGTGTCAGCCCAAAGTGGCCATCCGTGATGGAGATGTCCACGTTGCTCGGCATCACATACACGCGATTCGACTCGATTTTCATCGCATGGATGGCTTCCAGCACAGGAATCGTGGTCGCCTTCGAAAGTAGCTCTGGCAAAATGCTGTGGCGCTTAGGGTCAAGGTGCTGAATCAGCATGAATGCCATGTCGATATCCGTAGGCAAAGCACGCAGAACCGCCGTAAGAGCTTCCAGGCCACCTGCCGATGCTCCGATTGCCACGACTCGAATCTCAGGGGATGCGCTTTTGGGCGACGGGCTTTGTACTTGGGAAGAGGGCATTCGACACCGGAATCCCTCCGGGAAAATCGTGTATCGGAACAGTCTGGCGTGATCTTTCTGTTCGCGTAGCTAGCCCTTCAAGTGTACGCCACCTTTGAAATTAGAGCCCATATCTCCATCTTGGGCGGTCCTAAAAGCAATTCAACCGAGGCAAGAGGAAGACGGTCATCCGCCAAACGGGCAGATCACGGTCAGAACGCAGAGACGATGCCCTTGACCGCTCTCGCGAAAATTGTCGGTTCAGTTCGCCTCTAATTTCGCTTTCCTAGGGACCTCGCGATAGAAGAGCAACGCGATCAGCTGCAGGATCGTCAGAACGGCCACCGCGCCGAGTAACTCGGCGACGCGATTGTCTGGCAGAATTGCCCCCCAGACCAGCGCGAACCCCAGCACCAGTTCGCACGATCCCCAGACAATCAACGCACGCCTCTCCTTTGGATGACGTTCCAAGTGTCGGGCCATTCGAAGTTCGGCCAGCCCGAAGAGAAACGCATGGGGAGAGACGATCAAAGATATCCTTTGTAAGGATTGAGCCTCAGATATTGCGAGGTACAAACCGGAGGAGATCGACAACAACCCAAGTAAGAGGTACGTGATGAATTCTCGTCGATGTTTAACGCCAAAGTAAAAAGCTATGATCCCTTCTGCTGTCCCCATGTAGGCAAACATGGTTGCGACTATGATCACAACGATAAGCGAAACTACCGCCTCGAAATGCTCATCGCCCGGCTGGGTGTTCAGATAGAACAGTCCGATAACAAACAGAACCAACAATACAACCATCATCGACAGAAGGAGACGGTGTAGCCGGAGTTCGTAGCGCATTTCACACCTCGTGCTTTCTCCATACAAACCTAGCGCAGCAGCCTTTTGAGATACAGTGACGGACATCACGAAACCTATTGGCCTCAGTAGGAACCGACGTCTCAATTCCTCATTCTTCGCGATTTGGATTAGTTCGCTGACGATCGTTAGTGAAAGCCTGCTTTATGGCACCTCTAGCTTTCCATGCTCTGTCGTTTCCATGGCTTGCAACTGGAGTGGCGCTGTCAGTCTCTCTCGCCAGATGTCGAGAAGCACCTGAGTCAGTGCGAAGATAATAGGACCAAGTATCAGGCCGCCTATTCCAAAGAGCCAAATCCCCCCGACAATAGAAATAAATATCGGGGCCGTGTGAAGCCGCAGTTGCGTGCCCACTAAGACCGGATACAGGATATTGTCCAAGGTGCTAATTACGAGAGTACCTACTGCCAGCAATATTCCGGCTTGTATCCAGTGGTGCATGATCGCCAGGTAGATAGCGATGGGAACCCACACGACAAACGCCCCGAAGGACGGCACCATCGCAAAGACGATTGTAACGATACCCAGAAAGGGCGCACTCGATATTCCGAGACTCGCGAAGGCAACCCACGCCGCAAGGCCTTGAATCACAGCAACCAGAAAATGCCCCATGACCGTCGCCTGAACAGTATCGACGAGACGCGAAAACAGGTGATCTGTTTCTCTGTCGTTCAAGGGCACAATCGATCGCAGATATGCGGTTCCCAGATCGCCATCACGATAGAGGAAGAAGAGCAGAAACAACATAACGAATATTTGAACCGTTGCGCTGATCGATCCTCCGAGTACAGCACCAAGTCTTCCTGCAATGAACCCGGCACTCTTATCAAATGCCTGACTGAGAGTGATATTGTCCGTCGAGTATTGAAGCACGGCCGCAAGACGCGGAGATCTATCGAGAAACTCCTGAATTCCTCGTGCCGCGGCTCCGCTTTGCACAGCGCCTACCACCGAAAGAATGCGGTGGCCAACATTCTGGGCCAGGAAGAACGCAGGACCGATGATGCCCAAGCTTACCAACGTTACGCTGGTGGCAGAAGCGAGAGTCTTGTACTTCAGTCTTGCCATAACCCACTTATGGGGACGCTGCGTGACGATTGCCATAACTACTGCTCCCGTAATGGAAAGTAGAAATGGTCGAAGCATCAGCAAACAGGTAAACACTGCACAGATAGTAAGGAGAAACAGAGTCAAACTCTTCCAGCTAAACCCAGTCTCTTTAGACGGTGGGCGGCCTGTACTCACTCCTGCCTCGGTATCCGTGCCTTGACTCATCGCGACACCTCGAGTGTTCGCATTCGAGGCGCCAAACACGCACTACGCCGCCTGACGCACTTTGCGATTTCACTTACCCATAAGGTGCTGCTCGCGACCGACACGCAGAGTATCCAGTCCGTCAGACTCAGTGAGACGACGCCAAATGCAAACTGAAGGTAAGGAAGATTGAGAAGAATTACTTGAAGCCCGACAGACAGCAGAATTGAAAGCCAAAGCCAATGATTACTGAACATGTCGCGAAAGGCGCTGTCAGATTCGGAACGAGCACTGAGGGCGTTGAACAACTGAAAAAGAATGAGCGTGGTGAAGGCCATCGTTCGTCTATGCAGGATGGAGGCGCCAATCTGGGCCATGAAAAAGAGCAGCAACGTCCCTGCTGTCATTGTCGTTGCAACGAGTAGCAGATCCCCAAGCATCTGGCGGCTAATGATATTAGCATTCGGACGTCGCGGAGGACGGCGCATGACATCCGGCGATGCGGAATCGACTCCGAGCGCCAACGCAGGTGCGCCATCGGTAACGAGGTTGATCCAAAGAATCTGAGCTGCGGTGAGCGGTAGTACGAGCGAGCTCCCTACAACCCCGCTTTGGACAGAGAGGATGACGGCGCTTAGGAAAAGCGTGAGGACCTCTCCCAGATTGGTGGCGAGCAAGTAACGCAGAAACTTCTGAATATTGTCGAAGACGATGCGGCCCTCCTCAACTGCGGCAACGATCGTGGAGAAGTTATCGTCAGTCAGGACAAGATCGGCAGCTTCTTTCGATACATCTGTTCCGGTGATTCCCATGGCAATGCCGATATGTGCGGCCTTCAAGGCCGGCGCATCATTCACGCCGTCGCCCGTCATCGCTACGATCTCGTTGTTCTGCTGAAGGGCATGGACGATACGGAGTTTATGTTCGGGATTGACCCGTGCATAGACCTCAGCGCTGCGGACGGCCAACCCCAAGTCAGAATCGGAGATTTGATCAAGTTGTGAGCCAGACAGGACGCAGCCAGTTGAGATGATTCCGAGATCCTGAGCGACAGCCATAGCAGTACGAGGGTGATCGCCAGTTATCAAGATTGTGCGGATACCGGCCCGTTTTGCTTGCTCTACTGCATGACGAGCCTCAGGACGCGGCGGATCTATCATGCCGATTAGTCCAAGGAACGTCAGGTGGTGTTCCAATCCTCGTTCGCCGATAGCCGCGGGATTGACAGTCTCGATTTGGGTTAAGAGGCGAGTAGCAACGCCAAGTGTACGGAACGCACTGGAGGTCAGCTGTTCGTTGAGGCAGAGAATAGCCTGGAGACGCTGAGGTATCATAGGACGTGAAACGCCGGCGAAGAATTCATGCGTGCAGTTCTTAAGAAGGATTTCGGGAGCTCCTTTGGTAAAAACGGTGATTTCCCCGGAGTGCTGGCTCTGTCGATTTACTGTGCTCATCATCTTTCGTTCAGATGAAAATGGAACTTCCGTTAAGCGGGGATAGAGACTTCGTATAGCTGAAGGCAGAATGTTCGCTTTTCGGGCGACGGTTAGCAGTGCAGCCTCAGTAGGATCTCCTTGAATCTTCCATCCACCTGCCGATTCGTTGAGTTGTGCGTTATTCACGAGTGCACCAGCGAGGAGCAATTGGTGTATCTCTTGCGACTGAGCCTCTGTGAACTGCTCCTTGTTGGGTGTGGAAAGCTCGCCGTCAGGAGAGTACCCGTTTCCGGAGACGTTGGTTTGACCTGAAGCCGTCACGAGCACACGAACTGTCATCTCGTTGCGTGTCATGGTCCCGGTCTTATCCGAGGCGATCACGGTCGTAGATCCCAAGGTTTCGACTGCAGGAAGCTTCTTGATGATTGCTCCTCGACCGGCCATACGCTGCACGCCAATTGCGAGCACGAGCGTAATGACGGCGGCAAGGCCTTCTGGGGTAGCGGCGACGGCCAAAGCGATCCCGAAGAGCAGAACGTTCATGACTGCATTGGTACTTTGCACTCCTTGAACGGCAAGTAGAACTGCGATAACACAGACGGCTATCAATACGACACCGGCGCCCAACTGCTTGCTCAGGAGTTCGAGTTGTTTTTGCAGAGGCGTGATCTGACTGTCTTCAACATCAAGAAGTTTCGCGACTCTCCCAAACTCAGTGCGCATCCCAATTGCAGTGACCACCGCTTTCGCGTTTCCGGCGACAATCATGGTCCCTGCAAATACCATGTTCGAGCGATCCCCAAGCACTGCGGTACGCTCGATCAATTCGGAGTGTTTATGAACCGGGAGGCTTTCACCTGTGAGCGAAGATTCCGTGGCAAGCAGAGAATTTACCTCTGCCAGGCGAGCATCGGCGGGAACGGAGTCGCCTTCTCGGAGGACCAATAGATCGCCGGGAACGAGGTTTTGAGCCAAAAGAGACTGCTCCGTACCGTCGCGAATCACGGTAGTTTGTTCTGGCATCATCTTTCCCAGGGATGCCAGAGCTCGCTCCGCCCGGTATTCCTGTACAAAGCCTAAGACGGCGTTTAGAACAACGATCGCAAAGATGATGAGGGCTTCAGGCGAGAGTCCGGATTCACCTTCGAGCTTGGCTACTAGTATCGTCACTGCTGCTGCACCAAGCAGTAAGTAGGCCTGCGTATCGTGGAATTGGGCGAGGAAACGTCTCCATGTTGGGACTTGAGCCTTTGAGCGTAGCTTGTTCAGGCCATATAGCTTCTGGCGTTCGCGCGCCTCCTGAGATGTGAGACCCGCCTGAAGATCGGATTCCAGGGCAGCAATGACTTCCGCGACCGATTGCTCGTGGGGCAAGTAGCCGATGCTGGACACGTCGTCGAGTGTTTCCATATCGATGGACCGCACTTTCACGGGTCGACGCTCCGAGAGAGAGAAACCGAGCACAAATTGCGGTTTACAATTCTTCTGCACGGCCGACGCTTCCCTCAATGTATCTATCTGGGCAAGTTAGCTCTGTGACCTTAGTCACAGAACCGGACAAGGAGCAGCCTGTATTGTGTAACGCATAGATCCAGAAGGCCAAACGCTATGAACCCTGACCAGATCATATTGGCTACCGATTTTTCGCCCGCATCCTCCGCTGCACTGTCGATTGCAGGAAGATTTGCCAACATGTTCAAGGTAAAAGTCTTGGTTGTGCATGTTTTCCAGTACGTTGCTCGTCATCAATATCAGGTACCTGTGGGTTGGATGATCGAGTGCATTCGGAGAGACGTTCAACATAGGATGAACGAGACCAGAAAGATTCTCGCCGATAGTGGGGTGGAAACAGAGGGGAGGTTGATCGAAGATGGATTTCCGGCACTAGAGATTCTTAATATTCTCCAGACGTGCAAGAATCCTCTTCTCGTTATGGGAACCCATGCGATAGGAGGGATGGACCGCTTTGTCCTTGGTTCAACGGCTGAAGAGGTTTTGAGGCAAGCAGTGTGCCCGGTTGTTACAGTCGGGCCGCACGTCATCTCCGAAGAAGGATTTGGTCCCAATTTTCATAAACTGCTCTATGCCACTGATTTCAGCGATGCGTCTTTAGCTGCAGTGCCATTCGCAACGATGCTTTGGAAATCGCCGTCGGCATCTCTTCGAATTCTTCACGTGTCAACCGACCCAGATTTTAGCGGCTCTACCGAAGATCGGAGTTTTGATCCGGTCCGAAAGGCTCTTGCTAGCCACGCGCCTGAGAGTACAGCGCACGCGGCGGAGTATGTTGTCCTGCACGGAAAAGATGTAAGCCAAGCGATAACGAATGAAGCCGAACGTTACCCGGCGGATCTTCTAGTGCTTGGAGTACATCGCGCTTCCGCGTTTGCTTCACATCTTGCGCCAAAGATCACTTTTCAAGTGATCGCCGCCGCTCCGTGCGCTGTCCTTACTATCTCTTCGTGATGTGCATCTGGTACGTTGTGCGGTCATGGATAGCGGGACTCTTTTGCCGTAAACAGGCGGCGATCCAGGTCTTGCTGATCCAAACTTAGCTTCGGACGCACAGGCGCGCTGTGATCCCGCTCGCACTATAGACCTATGCGTGGTTTGCAATGGATACGAGGGCTAATTTCAATCGCCAGGGACTAGGACCAAAGAAGCCAATGGCAGCCAAGTTCGAATCCAGCGACGAGTTGCCAATAAGAAACCACGTTACCTTACTCCGACCGCAGTGCCTCGATCGGATCGAGATACGCGGCCTTGCGCGCCGGATAATAGCCGAACCCAATACCGACCAGCGCTGAAAACAGTACCGCCAGCGCCACCGCAGCAGGACTCACCACCGTATTCCAGTGGGCCAGCCGCGAAACGATCGCCGACGATGCAATCCCAAGCACCACCCCGATGCAGCCTCCTACGATGGAAAGCGTTGTCGCCTCCACAAGAAATTGTGTGAGGATGTCCTGGATCTTCGCGCCAACGGCCTGGCGCAGCCCGATCTCCCGTGTCCGTTCGCGGACCGACACCAGCATGATGTTCATGATGCCGATGCCACCCACGATCAGCGAGACCGAAGCCACAGCGGCCAGCATCACGGCCATGATGTGCGATGACGCTTGCTGCGCGGCGAAAACCTCCTCCATGTTGCGAATTGAAAAGTCATTGTCCTCGGCTGGACTCAGATGATGCCGCTGTCGCAGCAGCGCGGTAGCTTCATTCTGCGCCGCCTGGATATCTGCGTTACTGCGGGCCTGTGTCACGATAGCGTTCACAGCGTCCGCGTTCGCCGACTTGATGCCCAGCACTTTGCGCTTGGCTGTTGAAATCGGCAGCAAGATCACGTCGTCCTGGTCTTGACCGGTCGGTGTTTGTCCCTTGGCTGCAAGCACGCCCACCACCGTAAATGGAACGTTCTTAATCCGTATCGACCTGCCAACAGGATCGAGCCCGCCGAACAGATTCGTCACCACCGTCTTGCCCAGCAGAGCTACTTTGTTAGCCGAGTCCACATCTTGTTGGGAGAATGCTGCTCCGCTTTCTATTGAAAGATCCCGCACCACAAGAAATTCTGGCGTCACCCCGGCGATGATCGTGCCCCAGTTGTTGTTTTCAAAAACTGCCTGTCCTCCGCCCCTAACGGTCGGCGCAGCGATCGCAATGGCCGGGCATTGAACTGGCAAATCCCGTGCATCAGACTCCGTCAACGTCACCGCATTACCGCTGCCCATGCGCAGCCCAGAGCTGGTAAGACTGCCCGGAAGAATGATGATTGTCGTGCTGCCGATGGCGGCAATCTGCTGTTGAATACGCTGCTTCGCGCCCGAGCCGATCGCTGAGGTCGCAATCACCGCCGCCACGCCGATCACGATGCCCAACATCGTCAGCGCGGAGCGCAACCGGTTCACCTCCAACGCGCGAAAGGCGATGTGAAACGCGGCTAGGAAGCGTTTCATGTGTGCATCTCCACCAGGGTCGGCAGCAAATTCATCGCCCTGGTTTCCAGGCCCGCAGAATGCCGGTCATCCACAATCCGGCCGTCGCGAAAGACAATCACCCGCTTCGCATAACTCGCAACGTCATCCGAGTGCGTCACAACAATCAGCGTAATGTCCTGCTCGAGGTTCAGCTTCCGAAAGATGTCCATGATCTCGGCGCTGGTGTGCGAATCCAGTTGCCCAGTCGGCTCATCGGCAAGCAGAATCTCCGGCTGGTTGATCAGCGCTCGTGCAATCGCCACCCTCTGCTGCTGTCCGCCAGAGAGTTGGGTCGGCAGGCTTTGCTCCCGTCCCGCGAGGCCAACCATCGCCAACACTTTGCGGCCCTTTTCCTCGGGGCTCTCCGTCTGCCCCTCGCTGTAGAGCAGCGGAAGCTGCACATTCTCCATCGCCGTCATACGTGGCAGAAGGTTGAAGCTCTGGAAGACGAACCCGATCTTCTTATTGCGCAGTTCCGCCAACTGATCTCGATCCAGTTGATCCACTGTAATGCCGTCCAGCCAGTAATGTCCGGAAGTTGGACGATCGAGACAACCAAGTAGGTTCATCAGTGTCGACTTGCCCGAGCCAGAAGGCCCCATGATCGCAACAAAAGCCCCGCGCTCGACGGAAAGCGTCACGTCCTGCAGTGCGCTGACAGTCACATCGCCGAGCTTATAGATCTTCGAAAGGCCGCTGGTCTCGATAAGGTTCGACATACAGTTCCGTCACATTCTAGGCGCGCCGCCAACGGGTGCCGCAACGACCGCCCCCGTGCTCGCACCTTTCAGCGTTGCCTTGGTTATCGCAGCCATGCCGGACTTCAGGCCATCCGCTGTAATCGCCGTGTACTTGCCATCGGAGAGCCCCACCTTCACCGGTACGACCTTCATCAACTTACCTTCCAGGACGTACATCCTGGGCGAGTCCGGCGGCCCGGGCGCTAGACCGGTCTGCTTCGCCACGGCAGTGGACGGCCGGAAGCGCAGCACCGACGTCGGCACCTTCAACGTATCGTCCACCTTTGCCGTCAGGATGGAGACATTAGCCGTCATACCCGGAAAGAGTTTGAAGCTCGGATTGTCTACAGTAATGACCACGTCGTACGTCACCACATTCTGAGCAACGATCGGTGCTTTGCGTATGTCTGCAACCACGCCTTTGAATGTAGCTTCCGGATAGGCATCGACCACAAACGTCGCCTTCTGCCCAATCGCCACGCTCCCCACATCCGACTCGTCGACGTTCGTATCCACCTGCATCTTCGTTAGGTCCTGCGCAATCTCGAAGATCACCGGCGGGTTCAGGGTCGCGGCCACAGTCTGCCCCACATCCATTCGCCGTGCAACCACCGTCCCATCGACCGGCGCCATGATGCGCGTGTGCTCCAGATTCGCTCGTGACTGTCGCAACGCCGCCTGGCTCTCCGCTTCGTTCGCTTGCGCCGCCAGCAGCTGACTCTGCTGCGCGCGCACCGTCGACTGCGCCGACTCGATATTTTGTTTCGCCGCTTCAATCTGCGACTCATCCGCAATCACCTGCGCCTGAGCCACGTTATAGGCTGCCTTGGCCGTGTCGTAATCCTGCTGCGCCATAATCTGCTGGTGGAATAGGTCTTCAGCACGATGCCATTGATGGGTGGCATTCACCTCAGTCGCACGGTCTTTGGCAGCAACTGCCTCGCTGTTTTTCTCGTTAGCAATGGCCGCGCTCAAATCCGACTTCGCTTTATCTACTTGCTGCTGCGCCGCCACGCTCGTCGAGTGGGCCGCACGAAAGACAGCTGTAGCCTGATCCACTTGTGCCTGGAAAATCTCCGGATCGATCAGGGCAATCAGCTGTCCCGTTTTCACCTTGCTGTTCCAGTCGGCGTAGAGTGCCTTGATGTTGCCCGAAACCTGGCTGCTAATAAGCACGTCGTGCACCGCATTGAGCGAGCCAGTAGCGGTCACCTTCGCCTGCACAGTACCGCGCTCCACGGGTGCCGTTTCGTAAGCGATGACAGACATTAGGTGAGCGCGCCACCCCAGCCCTCCACCAGCTGCAGCCACCACAATCACGGCGGCAATCGCCCACTTGAAAAGCTGCGAGTGCCTGGACGGCAAGGATGAAATAGCTGCGGGCTTCATCGATAACATAACCGGTACCGTTTCGAGCGTTTTCGGCGTGGTTGCCATCCCGTCGTCTCCTTGTCAGCAAGAGTAGATATTCCCCATCAGCCCGACCGTGACCGCCGTCACTCAGATCATCGCGCGCAGGCAGTACGTCATCGCCGGGATTCTTTGCGCTTGGAATCACGGTTCCCTGCAACATTGTCGGAGCTGATCGATAAGAGCCGCGCCGCCTTCAGCGGCATAATAATCAATGGGTTGCCCTTCATGACTGGATGAAGGCGGATGCAGCGATACCGTAGCCATAATCAGGTCCGATAGAGGACACGGGCAAGAATCCAAAGTTTATTGCCTTGTTAACGGCCTCTCTGAAAAGGACTTACGAATTTATGCGAACCACGATAGATTGCAGATCTGTAGCAAGACTCGGGAAGTCCAAAACTCAAAGCAAGAGCATGAGCGTTCAACGCGAAGGGGAGCTATTTGCGCTTGAGAGAAGGCCCGGCGCTATGGGGGTGCATCGCAATAAGCCTACGATTCTCAAAAGGGTCGGACCGGGACAATGATATTAAATGTCTCTTTGGCATCGAACCATGAATGAGTGACGACGATCACAGCAGCGAACGGCAGCCAGTTATAGAAAGTTATTGTGTCTCGTTTTTTTGATCGGCGAGCCACAACAGCCGCCAATAAAGTGCCGGAAAAGAGACACTAAAATGATCGTTGACGAAATCATTGAAGAACCACTGAACTCCATCGAGCAGCTTTCAGAACTGACGGAGACGGCCATGCCTCCCTGTCTTTCGATCTATCTCTCTGCCTACTCTCCTGAAAATGATTCCATTCCCTTCGGCGTGCAGCTTCAGGCCGCATTGCAGCGAATAAGCCAAAGGCTGGATTCAACCCCTATGTTTCCTGGCGGCGAAGATCTCCCACTCGAACAACTGCGCCAATTTGCGAAAGAAAGGCGATGGGTGAAGGAACGAGGCGGCTTTGCAATCTTTTGCGCACGGAATTTAATACGCATCTTTCGTACTTCCCATGTCGTATCGGAGTCGGAGCATGTTGGAAACCAATTCCGCATCACACCCTTGTTGTCGGCCCTCACAAAGCATCCTCAATTTGTCATTCTTGCTCTTAGCGAGAAACACGTTCGGCTACTCCGATGCAGTAGTCTCGAAGCAGTCGAGGTGGAGCTCCCCGCGTCGATTCCTCGAAGCGTTGAGCAAGCTGGAGCGTTTGACCAACCAGACCATGATCTGGAGAACCGCTCCGCAGCCGGATCTGCGGCGGGGAGTCGCCGCAGGATTCACTTTGGAACAAACACGGCAGAAGAGAAGACCGAAGAATATATCTCTCACTTTTTCAGGATCATCGACCATGAGGTAAAGCAGCTTTATGGACAACAGGAGCTGCCCCTCATATTGGCTGCCGTCGAGCGCGAGCTGGCGCTTTATAGGAAGCTTAGCGGCTATCCGCATCTGCTTCAGCGGAGCATTCAGGGAAGCCCGGAAAGAGTTTCCAACCTCCAACTCCACCACTCAGCGCTCAGGGTACTGGATGCCGAAGCCGCTATTGAAGAGACAACTCTCCTGTCGCAGTTCGTAGAAAAACAATCCAGTGGCCTAACACTGACCGATATTCCTGCCATTATCGCCGCCGCTCGTCTCGGTCATATTCAGCTTCTGCTCCTTAGTGAGCAAAAGGTAGCTTCCGATGAAGAAGAATTGCTGAATTCGATCGCTATCGAAACCCTTCGTCATCGCGGCCATGTTGCAACCTTCGTCCACCAACAGCTGCCGTCAGGGAGTTCCGCAGCTGCGATCCTGCGGTACAAGGCTTTAGACGTAACTGCCCACCCAAATCAGGATACTTCTTCAGCGCCCGAACAAGGAGGATGACCATGCCTGTACAAGACCGTCATGGCATTCACGAGAACCAAGTTGTCGCACCCGCGACAACAGAGATGCCGTCACGCGAATTTCACGGGAATGAACATCAACAGAACGCGGTCCTACAACTCATATGACGACGCGAAATTAGTTTCCCATAACTTCAAGCTGTGTTTTCTGAATTGGATCAGAAGGGCTTTCACCCTAGCAAGAGACTGGTCCATCAGAATTCCCGTGAGCGGTTGTTACTACCGTGGAGGAGATCATGGTCGCATCTGCCGCCCCATCCATCCATCTCAAAGCGGCACACACCGCGGGATCAGAGACCCTGAGCACATTGCCAGAGTTCCTCCAGCGCATTGCTCAGATCGATGGCGACTTCATCGTCTACGACGATGGCTGGCGGGGCTGGACCTACCGTTACAGTGACGTAGCACTGATGGCTGGAGCGCTTGTCACAAAATTTCGATCTGGCAGCGTCGGCAAGGGCGACCATATCCTCATCTGGTCTGAGAGCCGCGCCGGCTGGATCGCAGCTCTCTGGGCTTGCCTTCTCGAAGGCGTCATACTCGTCCCGGTCGAGTTACAGGCATCGCAGGCATTGCTGCACCGCATCGAGCAGCAGGTTAAGCCTCGGCTGATCCTGCTTGGCGACCTCGTGTCCGGCATCGAAGGCTCTGGTCAGCTTCCAATCCATTTTCTTCGCGACATAGAAGCTGCACGCACCGAGCTTCCCGCCGATCGGCCCGCGCTCTACCAGGACGATGTCGCAGAAATCATCTTCACATCCGGCACCACGGCGGAACCCAAGGGTGTAATCATGACCCACCGCAACCTTGCGGCGGCCCTTCACCCGCTCGAAGCACAGCTCGCACCCTATCGCAAATATCTCGGTCTCATACGCCCGTTTCGCGTGCTGAACTTGCTTCCTATGAGCCATCTCTTCGGGCAGGCGGTTGCTCTTTTCGTTATGCCGCTGATCCCCGGCGCGGGCGTGTTTCTCGATAGCACGAGCCCGGAAGAAATTTCGGTGCAGATCCACCAGCGAAAGATATGCGCCATCGTTTCGGTACCGCAGATACTTGAAATACTGCGCAAGTACGTGTTGCATCGCTTTCCGAAGACAGCCAATTCCCTGAACGAGGGAGCCTGGCCACGACGCTGGTGGCGATATCGTGACGTTCATCGTCTCTTTGGCTGGAGGTTTTGCTGCCTCTATGCTGGCGGGGCCGCACTCTCGCCGGAGGTCGAGAAATTCTGGTCGGCCCTCGGCTTTGTCGTCACCCAGGGTTACGGGCTTACAGAAACTGCTCCCATCATCAGCTTCAACCATCCTTTTCACGCGGAAAAGAACACCGTCGGCAAACCCATCGCGGGTCTACAGCTTCAGCTCGGCCCTGACGGAGAGGTGCTTGTACGCGGCGATAGTGTCACGCCTGGCTACTTCCATCTTCCCGCCGAAACCGCGGCGGCATTCCAGAACGGGTGGTTTCGCACCGGCGATGTCGGTGAACTAACAGCGAAGGGCGATCTCGTCATTCGCGGCCGCAAGAAGGATCTCATCGTCACCTCTTCTGGCCTCAAAATCCATCCAGGGGACGTCGAGCACGTCCTCAACGGCATCCCTGGCGTACGCGAATCCGCCGTCATCGACAACAACGGCGTATACGCTGTGCTCGTCCTCGAACCAGGTGCTCAAGGCGAGACAGTCATACGTGAGGCCAACCAGCAACTTGAGATCCACCAGAGAATCCAATCATTCTCCATCTGGACGCAGGACGCGCTTCCCCGCACCAGTTCCACCCAAAAGTTACGCCGCAACGAAATCGCCACTGCAATCCGCACAGGCAACACAACCACGGCTGTGCCCGCATTATCGATCATCGATCTGGTCCAGAAATACGCTCCCGGCCGCAAGGTTACAGCCAACACCACGCTGGATGAGTTGGGCCTCAGCTCTCTGGACCGGGTTGAGTTGATGCTCGACCTTGAAGAGAAGCTCAGCGTTACCATCGATGACAGCGCCTTCTCCTCTGTAAGCAAGGTCTCCGATCTCGCTGAGCCTCTCACCTTGGCTGAACCCATTCCCGAACCCACCTATAACCGCACCTGGATAGCAAGGTTCGTCCGCCGAGTCCTTCTTCCATCCGTCTTCCTGCCGCTCACTCGCCTCATGGCCCGCCCCACGATTTCGGGACGCGAGCATCTGCGCGGAATCGAAGGCCCTGTCCTCTTCGCTGCCAACCACCAGAGCTACATCGACCCATCCGTCATTCTGGCAAGCCTCCCTTCCAACTGGCGTTATCGGATAGCGCCTGCAATGTGGATGGAGTATTTTGATCCGCATTTCCACCCGGAGCGTTTTCCATTCTTCAAACGACTCGGCAACACGATCCTCTATCGCCTACTAACCTTCCTCTTCAACGCCTTCCCGCTATCGCAGGCGGAAACAGGCACACGCCAGACCTTGCGTTATATCGGCGAACTCACCGAAGAGAAATGGTCCATCCTGATCTTCCCTGAAGGAGAGCGAACCATGACCGGCGACATCGGGCACTTCTATCCCGGCGTGGCCCTGATCGCCTCTCGGATGCATGTGCCCATTATCCCTATCCGTCTTATAGGTCTGGATAAGGTCCTGCACCGCGGCTCGGCAAAACTGCACCCCGGTCGCGTGGAGGTGCGCTTCGGCGCTCCAGTAACACTGAAGGGAGAAGCCTACGCCGATCTCGCAAAACAAGTGGAAGAAGCCGTCCGTCACCTCTAACGCAGGTATGCAGAGTAACCCGAGAACGATGGACGAATATCTCATTTAAAAGAGAAGCGCCAGCCTCACGGAGGCAGGCGCCTTTAGACAAGACCAAGAAGTGCTTTATGCAGCCTTGATCTCAATCGTCTTCGGTGGAGCAGCTTTCGGCATGCTCAGTTCAAGCACCCCATTGTTCAAGCTGGCTGACACCTTGTCTGGATCAATGGAAGCGGGGAGATCAATCCGCCGGCAAATCTCGCTCGACGAAACCTCGCTGTACCTGACATTCTTGTCCCTCTTCTCTTCTTTCGTTGCCTGTTTTTTGCCGTGAATGCAGACGGAGTTTGGTTCGGCTCGAACGGTGAGGTCCTTGGTCGAGAATCCTGGAACCTCGGCTTTGATCGTGAAGTCTTTGTCGCTCTCGCTCAGCTCCACGGGCATCGACTTCAGAAGTTCCGACTCGGCACGGAACCAATCCTGCAAGTCTTCGCCGTTAGTGCCCCTTTCCTGGAACAGACTGAAGGCGCGCTGAGCAATCTGGTTGGTGATGGCGTCGAAGTCATCGAAGATGCTCCGGCTCTGAGGAAAGTCGATGATCGACCTTCCGGTAGTTTTGGGCTGAACCGCTATCGCTGTTGACATCATGTTTCTCCTCGCTTCGAGCTAAATAACCAGGTTTTACAATGCCCAGTTTGCACACTGAGAGAGAACTTCAGGGGTGAATCGTAAGATGATTGGATACGTGCTGAACACCCGGCGCTTGCCATGCGGCGCGTTCAGCTTTTTCACGCTCGGACCACGAATGCACATTTCCATATAGCGACACCGTTCCGTCGCTTGTGTATACGGTCATGGAACGTGCGTCGAGATCAACCATGCGCCGTAGCGCGTCTTCGATCTTCTCGCGCACCTGTTGGCTCGACGCTCGCGGCTTGATCTTCAGGGTATTCACAATGCCGCGCACACCCTTGACCGAATGCGCCGCGATCTCTGCATTCTCCAACTCGTAATGCCAGTCCAGCGTTCCAGTTAAGGTCACAAAGCCATTGGAGACGGTTACCTTAATTTTCTCGTCCGGCACACTTGCGTGGAGACGGAGGGCTTCCACCACATCGCGTGCGATTTCTGGATCTGTGCGCACGCTCGCCGGCTTCACTTCAATGTCGTTTGCTACGGAAACGACGCCAAAAACTGCCTTGGCGGCGCGTTCTGCAGCGACTTTCTCCAGGTATCCATGAACGAAACCGGTAAGAGTCACATTCGCGTCAAGCGCTTTGACGCTAATGTCTTTGGAAACGACTTCAGGTTGCCATGCGATTTGACGCATCACGTCATCCTGAATGCGTTGATCTTGGGTCTTCATAAATGAGTTGATAGTGGTTGACATCAGATGTTCTCCTTTGAGTTGAATTGCTGAACTGCGAACCGATTGCAAGCAGGGGGTAGATGTTCATTGCTTCTACCTAAAGGAGTTAGGCTGCACCAACTGCAACATATTCCGATCCCTGTTTCTTTGCACGGTGGTCAGAAATGGAACCGCGCGGAACGCATGCTCAGCAGAATCGCGCAACGCAATGTCGGACTGTAAAACTTATCCCTGCACAGATACCGTAGGAGTCGACAACGGAAATACGACGCATCGTATCGTTGACGTGGTAGGTGGACACGGTCTTGATCATGGCCTCGAACACCTTGCTGGCACTGACTCTTCCGACCTCTACGATCTTGAGGCAGCCTCATCGCAATCGGTGACGGGCGCAGAGCCCACATCATGGATTTTCATGAGCTTTGCAGCCTGCCGAACTGTGTCCGTTTGCCGACAGCGATACGGCGTTTTTGTCACGTCATCCTTCACCGCCATTGTGATCTCCCGCTGCGCATACCACTCTCGGTGTCGATCTTCTCCCTTCAAACCATAGCCAAACGTCGCTCGGCGGTCTGTGATACGTATCACGCACCTTTCAGCATGCGGGTCGGTATGCAGATCAGTTCAAAAGCCGCGGAACGAGTAAAACCAATGACAGGAGCCAATAGGAGCTTCTGGAATTGACATGAAGAAGGCGAAGAGTGCGAGCGCTGTCATCGACAAGCATCTGAAGAGTTGCAGCAAATGCCGAGGCCGCGTCATTATCGCCTTGCTGCAGTTGGACGCGTCCGGGTCTGGCCTATATCCAACACCTGCTTTGGAACTGGCAAACCGCGAATTTGCAGAAGAAGCAGCGACCTCAACGCAGAATCCTCCCTCAAGGTGTGTGTCTGTTGAGAAAAACAAGCATCGCTCCCGTAACTCATTCAATTTGTGTGCTCTTAGGGAAGGATTCTGTCGAGTGTTGGTTCCCCCAGGGATTCACTAGATCTTCCGAATCAATAAGATATGCCGATATTTGGCGATGTTCCCCACAACATTCCCCACATAAGAAAATTTATTGCGGAAGAAAAGTGGCAGATCGTACTGAAAGGTCTGAAGAGCGGCAACATCGCCGAGACCTGCCGGACGTATGAGATCGCACCGAATCTTTACTATCGTTGGAAAGATGAAGTGGAACAAGGCGCAAGGCTGCGCTTGGGGTAAGAGCGCAGCCGCGCGCCCTGACGAAGAGCAGGCACGCAAGATCAGGCAGTTGGAGCGGGCTCTGGACCGCAGTGCGTTGCAGATCGAGATCCTAAAAATCGTGTTGGGCGAGTGAGCTGCGGGCAGGCCCATTCGCAAGCCAGAGAACTTATTGCCCAGGGCACGGAGGCGAAGCTTGTGGCCGAGACGTTGGCCATCAGCCGCTCCAGCCTCCTGCGGCAGCGAAAAACTTACCAGCTTCCACGCTCGCCGAACATGTCGATCACACGCGCCAGCCGTTGCGAACCATTCTCCCAGTTCACGCGCAGACCCTTCTCTACGCGATTCGCGTCACCATCCACAATCGCGTCGATGATCTTCTCGTGCTCCTCGATCGACAGATGCAGATCGTCAATGATGGAGCTGGCATAGAGCCTCCAGTAGCGTTCCGTCTGCGGCTCGATCGCACCATGCAGCGCCGACAGTCGAGGCCCCGCGCCGGCTCCGACGATCAGCCGGTGAAAGCTCCGATCGAGATCGAAGATCCCTCCCGCGCCAGAGGACTTCGTCCCTGAAATAACGGCCAGTTGCTGGTTGATCTCGCGCAGTTGATCCGCGATTGCCACTCGCTCCGGCTTGGGCAGCGCCGCAGTCTGCCGCCCCGCCATCCCCTCAATGCGGCCGATGATCGCGTACAGTTCGCTAGCGTCGTCCTTCGTCAGCGGAGCAACAAACATCCGCGACTTGCTGACGTTCTTATGCTCGTGAACATACCCTTCCCGTTGCAGCCAATGCAGCGCGCCGCGAACCGGGGTTCGGCTCATTCCAAGATGCTTGGCCAGGTCGCCCTCGACAATCCACGTCCCCGGAGACAGCTTTCCATGGACAATGAGGTCCCGAATTCCCTGGAACGCAATCCGAAGGCTCGTTCCGTGTTCTGCTTTATTGGAGCGTCTCGGTTTCTTCGCAGAAGACGAAGCTACTGGCATATTCTTAAAACCCGCAGGTTCTTTAAGATGGTTGCAACGTCGCGAAAAACTCGGCTCCGTCGCTCCGATAAGAGTAACCGATTTTCAGGAACAAGATTGGATGCATTGCTAAAATTCATCATGCAAACGAGAACATTTCCTGTGCTATATTCTATGTATTCAAGATTGTCTACATTGTAAATGCCCATAAACGAACCGATTCGCCGTATCTCTATCCTGGACTCCCACACCGGCGGAGAGCCCACCCGCCTCATCTTGGCCGGAGGCCCGGACCTCGGCAAGGGCCCACTCTCCGACCGCATGGACCGCTTCCAGCGCCTCCACGATTCCTTCCGCACCGCCGTCATTAACGAGCCTCGCGGCTCCGACGTCGTCGTCGGAGCCATCCTCTGCGAACCCGTCGACCCCACCTGCGTCGCCGGCGTCATCTTCTTCAATAACGTCGGTTACCTCGGCATGTGCGGTCACGGCACCATCGGACTGATCGTCTCCCTCGCGCATCTGGGCCGAATCAGGCCCGGAACCCACCGCATCGAAACGACAGTCGGCGTCGTCGGCGCCACCCTCCACCCCTCCGGCACCGTCACGGTAGAGAACGTCCCCAGCTACCGCACCGCCGCCGCCATCCCAGTCAACGTCCCCGGCTATGGCACAGTCACAGGCGATATCGCCTGGGGAGGAAACTGGTTCTATCTCATCGAGGACCACGGCCAAACCCTCTCCCTGCAGAATGTAGACCACCTCACCGAATACACCTGGGCCATCCTCCAGGCCCTCGCCGCTCAGGGCATCACCGGCGCCAACGGCGAGCCCATCGACCACATCGAGCTCTTCAGCCCACCCGGCCACAGCCCCAACGGCACGAATCACGACAGCACCAACTTCGTCCTCTGCCCCGGCAAGGCCTACGATCGCTCCCCCTGCGGCACCGGCACCAGCGCCAAGCTCGCCTGCCTCTTCGCCGACAGCAAGCTCGCCCCCGGCGAAGTCTGGAGGCAGCGCGGCATCCTCGGCACCGTCTTCGAAGGCAGCTTCCGCGTACAAGGCGACGCCATTCTTCCCAGCATCACGGGATCCGCGCACATAACCTCCGAAGCCACTCTGATCCTCGACCCCGACGATCCGTTCTGCATGGGGATCCAGAAGTGATCCAGACCTGCGATGTCGTCATCCTCGGCTGTGGCATCGTAGGTTCGGCCTGTGCGCTGGAGTGCGCCCGCGCCGGAATGAAGGTCGCTGTCATCGAGCAGGACACTCCCGGGAGCGGCTCCACCGCCGCAGGCATGGGACACATCGTCATCATGGACGACTCCCCCGCCCAATTCGCCCTCACCAGCTACTCCCGCTCTCTCTGGAGCCAGCTCGCCCCCGAACTTCCCCTCAGCGTCGAATACCACGCGTGCGGCACCATCTGGGTCGCCGCCGACAGCGAAGAGAGGGACGAGGTCCACCGCAAGCTCGCCACCTACACCGCCAGTGGCGTCCCCGCCGAAGTCCTCGACAGCGCCGCCCTCCGCGAAGCCGAACCCAATCTCCACCACTCGCTCGCAGGCGGCCTTCGCATCCCGGACGACGCCGTCCTCTATCCTCCCACCGCCGCCGGCTACTTCATGAACCAGGCCCTCCGGCACAGCGCCCGGCTCATCTACGGACGCTGCGTCAGCGCAGCACGCGGCGAGGTCGTCCTCGAAGACGGAACCCGCCTCCACGCCAACATCATCGTCAACGCCACCGGAGCCGTCTCCCCTGAGCTCACCCCCGGCATCCTCGTCAAAAAGCGCAAGGGCCACCTCATCATCACCGACCGCTATCCCGGCTTCCTCAACCACCAGCTCGTCGAGCTCGGCTACCTCAAGAGCGCGCACTCCTCCACCGCCGACTCGGTCGCCTTCAACGTGCAGCCGCGCAAGACCGGCCAGATCCTCATCGGCTCCTCCCGCCAGTTTGACGACGAAAGCAGTATCGTCGACCACGCCATCGTCGCCGCCATGATCGACCGCGCCGCGCTCTACATGCCCACGATCGCATCCCTCTCGGCCCTCCGCATCTGGTCCGGCTTCCGCGCCGCCACCCCCGATAAGCTCCCCCTTATCGGCCCCACGGAAGACCCCACACTCTTTCTCGCCACCGGACACGAAGGTCTCGGCATCACCACCTCGCTCGCCACTGCACGCCTCCTGCTCGACCATCTCCTCCGCCGCCCCTCCGCCATCCCACTCGAACCCTATCTCCCATCAAGGATGGCCATGGGGGTCACCCATGCCTGAACCAATTCAGCCTGAACCAACCCCACCTAATCCAATCCGCATCACCATCGACCATCATCCCCTCACCGTTGAAGCTGGAAGCACCGTAGCCGTGGCCATCGCCATCGCCGGCCTACCCTGCCGCACCTCCGTCACCGGAGAGCCGCGCGGCCCGCTCTGCGCCATGGGCATCTGCTTCGAGTGCCGTGCCACCGTCAACGGCGTCGCCCACCGCCGCACCTGCCAGCTCCTCTGCGAACCCGGAATGGAAATCTTCACGCAATGACCGAATCCATCCAGCCTAAACACTTCCAGACCCTCGTCGTCGGAGCCGGTCCCGCAGGCATCGCCGCTGCCACCTCAGCCGCCGAGGCAGGCAGCCGCGTAGGCCTCCTCGACGACAACCCCGACCTCGGCGGCCAAATCTGGCGCACACAGCTCGGCAAATCCGGCCCCGACGTCTCCCACGGAGGCGGAGCCGAACATTGGCGCAACCGCCTCCTCGCCTCCTCCGTCACCCGCCTTCAAGGCTGGTCCGTCTTCGATCACCCCGAGCCCCAGACCCTCCGCGCCGAACGCCACGAAGCCGCCGCCGACTTTTCGTACGACCAGCTCATCCTCGCCACCGGCGCACGCGAGCGCTTCCTTCCCTTCCCCGGCTGGACCCTCCCCAACGTCATGGGCGTCGGAGCCATTCAGGCCATGGTCAAAGGCGGCCTCCCCGTTCGCGGAAAGCGCATCGTCATCGCAGGCAGCGGCCCGCTCCTGCTCGCCGTCGCCGCAACCTTGCAGACCGCCGGAGCCGTCGTCGTCTGCATCGCCGAGCAAGCCTCCCTCGCCAGCCTCGCGCCCTTCGCCCTCTCGCTCATCACTGATCCGGCGAAGATCCTTCAGGGCCTCCGATACAAGGCCGCGACCATCGACGTCCCCTTCCACACCAGCAGTTGGCCCCTCGAAGCCCGAGGCACAGACCGCGTCACCTCCGTCCTCCTCTCCCTCCAAGGAAGGACCGAAGAGATCCGCTGCGACTACCTCGCCTGCGCCTTCCATCTCGTCCCCAACACCGAACTCCCTGCCCTGCTCGGCTGCCGCATCGAGCACGGTGTCGCCGCCCAGGCAG
>Ga0105240_10004324_pt1 | contig 21681 bp, 21 predicted proteins | sample KBSC54metaG_FD_80426 | JGI IMG/M metagenome (GOLD analysis project Ga0105240, IMG submission 80426) | Corn rhizosphere microbial communities from Kellogg Biological Station, Michigan, USA - KBS C5-4 metaG | ecosystem: Host-associated > Plants > Roots > Rhizosphere > Soil | place: Michigan, USA... | reverse complement strand
TGTTAAGGCCAAGCGACAGGAAAATTGCCACGCTGACACAAGTTCGCTTGTTCATCCTTCGATTGTCGTCCGCGCTCGGACGGCGGTCAATGAGGGCTGCTCCGCGCACGGCCCGTCCATTTCTTGCGGCCTGCGTCAAAACCTGCCTCGAACGCCTTTAGCTGCCTGTGAAACCGTACCGAATCGCTCTGCCGGAGATCGTCTCGATCCCACTCCGCTAGTTCCTCTGCGGGCATCTGATGCTTACTAAGAAACCCGTTCAAGATTTCGGTATCTTCGTCCGTGGCGATGGCTCCGACGTCCGAACCGAGTAGGAATGCATTGGCGTACTCGATATCATCTAACTCGGCGGCAAATACGTCGTAGCCGAAGATGCGGTCGCTTTTCGCTTCGTAGCGGAGAAGCAGCGATTTGAGATCGTCGAGGTCCTTTCGCCGGCGATAGGGATCTTCCGTGTACGCCACGATTTAAAGCAGCGTAACCACGGGGGGCGGGGCCACCTTGAAGCGAACATCAGGATCAAATGGGATCGGCACCGATCGAGCAAAATACATGCTAGAAGCCGGCAAGGCTCATTTCAAACGGACTCTTGGGCCAAACGATTTTCCTAGCGGCACGTAGATTCGGACCAGCGGGAATTAGATCAATTAATGACCCGCATGGTCCGCGCCAGCGCTGTTCTGCGCCAACATCGTGAGTCCACCCGCGCACCTGAAGCTGGACCGAAAAAGCCGCGAAGTCTTCGAGGTCAAGGGCCACTACGAGATCGATGTCACGTGTGAATCGTCCGAGATCTATGAAACAAAGGAGAGCGGCAGCCCCGATGAGCATGACCTCGGCGGCGAATCGTTCGGCAACAGTGCGCAGTTGCTTGAGATCGGCGGTCTGCTCGATTGTCAGCATCGCACTACGCCAAGAACTCTCGCCGAAATTCTTGGGCGGCCTCGTGCGCACGAGGATCGTTGCTGTTCAAGAGTTCTGCATATATGAGCCACGGCGGTGCGACCGTATGATGTTCTCGCTCCTCCCCGAAGACAAGATCTCCGAAAGCATTCAAGATCGTTATCGGACCTTCGCGATCCGGTAGCAACCGGAGTTGCCGTGCGATCGCGTCGGTCGACGGTTTGAGAAATAGGGTTACTTCAGCTCCATGATAGAAATGCTGGAGAAGGTCGGCGGCCGAGCCGCCACTGAGCGAATACCGAACGCCCGGCGGAACGTTCTTGCGAAGCCGGGAGAGAAAGGCTTCTGCCGACTTTTCTGCCGGACGAAATCTCCCCAACGTGAGTTTGGGACGGAGCACTTGTGTGTAGCCCGATATTAAGAAGTCGGCAAGCAGGTTTGTGTGCGCGAGACCGTACCCTTTTCCAACGCGCGTGAGCAAGCCATCAGTGAGCATCTGATGCCGGACTTGCGCAGCTTTGCTCTTACTAATTCCGGCTGCGGATTCCAACCGGCGTACGGGCCAGTTGACAGACTCCGGATGGGTAACGAATTGGAGGAGCAACTGGAGTTGTGCCGGACTAGCTGGGCGCCGTTCGGGGATTGGCTCGGGTGCTGGAATGCCGATGATGGTCCAGTTATATGCATCTCCCAGTTCGAGATGAACGTTGCCGGCATCGTCCATGAAATTCACGTTGGCTTCAATGAGGGCTTGTGCGGCCTGGCGAGGGATGTGAGAAGCGAGAACGAGGACACCTTGTGTCCGGCCCGTCCGCAGATGATTCAGCCAAGCAAGGAGTTGGCTAACCGAAGAACGAGACACATAGGATCGCTTCGCTGCAATCAAGATCTGGAATCGCCGGCGAGGAGTCGTGATCTCAAGTTTCCCGTCGTATCCCGGGTCAACCCCCCTTTTTGACGGGTGTGTACTCAAGGGCCTTCACGAACGGCACACGTCGAAGACGGTCGAAGGACTTACGTTCGTGATGAAGTGTTCGGGCCACGTTGTACACAATATTACCCTGTCCACTCTGAGTGGACAGAGAGATTTTGTGGACACATGGACCTTTAGCGCCCATCTGCCAGTGATCCTGTGATCTCCTGAACCAGCGAGAAAAAAGCCTTCTTCCGTTCGCTATTAATCCCCCAATTCACCGGAGGCGACTGATACCCATCGCTATAATCGCTCTTGCCCGGATCGAAGTATCCCCAGGAAGCATAAGCACTAATTGCAGCCAGTAGGTTGTTGGAAGGCTGGTCAAAAAGAAAGTGGTCATCCTCATTAAAAAGGATCGGCATCGGCTGGTATCCGTCCACCTGGCGCGTCTGAGCGACCATCTCCGAAATACGAGTTGGGTCGCTCACTCCGTTGCCGTGCAATAGCAAAAAAATCGGAGCTCTTTACAACATTGGGGCGCGGTATTTTTCCGCCGCCGTAGCTCGTCCCAACCAGGTATCGGCGTCCATGGATTTGGATGCTCTTAGCCAGATCGATGAGTTCGTGAACACGCGGCGGCTTCAGAATCTCGTGATCGAATCCCTTCACGTCGCACTCATTGGCAATCTCGATCAGCACGTTCCGGTAGTCGCGGCCGTGGAGCCAATTGACGGCATTCGTCACCGCGCGTTTCACGCGGGATTCATCGCGCACCCGCTGATCCTGCGCCTGGTAGAAGAATCCGACGATCGGCGCCATGCCGAGAGAATCCGCGCGTTCCAGGATGCTCGCCAACCGGTTCATGTACGCAGGCCGAAGACCACCATCCGCATCAAACGCGCTGTTCTCCCATGGTTGCGCTTTCGAATAGCCTTCGGGACTGCCGCCTTGCAAATTGATGGTGAAACTTAGGAGACCGTGCTTGCGCCACACCGGCATTGCGGCGACGAACTCGCGCGTATTCCGTTCCGGGTCCCATTTCTTGGTGTCCGGATACACCCATCGCGAACGGGTCTCGGGGTTGAGATCGTCGAAAATCCCTTCCACCATCCTTGAGTTCAACAGCAGGCCTTCGATCTTCATCCCTTTATAAGCGCGGCCCGTATAAGTGGGCGCTCCATTGATGAAGAATTGGTCACCCTTGATCGAAACCACGGTGCGCTTAGCGGGTGCGGCGCCAAGCTGAGGAAGCGTTGCGGCAAGAGAGACGAAACCGCGTCTGGTCATCGCTGCCCATAATATGCCGAACCTCCATGCTTCCGCTCGAAGTGTTTGGCGAGCAGCGGATCGGAGATAGCCGCTGCATCCGGATTGATGGCCATGGTCTGCGAGGCCATGGCAGCGATTTCTTCGAGGATTACGGCGATATGCGCGGCTTCAGCGACCGTCTTGCCCCAACAGAATGGAGCGTGATTCGCGACGAGCACGGCCGGCACTTCGAGCGGATCGATGGCCTCAAAGCGGCGCACAATCACGTGGCCCGTGTTCGTTTCGTAATCCTCTTCAATCTCCTCCTTCGTCAAGTCGCAGGTGACGGGAACCGGACCATTGAAGTAGTCGGCGTGCGTTGTTCCGAGACATGGGATTTCCTTCCGCGCCTGGGCCCATGACGTGGCAAAACGGGAATGCGTATGCATCACGCCGCCAATTTCGCTGAAGGCCCGGTACAGAACGAGGTGTGTGGGGAGGTCAGACGACGGGCGCAGCGTTCCTTCCACAAGCTTGCCATCCAAATCGACGATGACCAGATGCGAGGGCTTCATCTCTTTATAAGGAACACCGCTCGGCTTGATAACGACAAGATTCTCGTCGCGGAAGATCGCGCTGGCGTTCCCAAAAGTATAGAGAACCAGTCCCCGGCGAACGACTTCGAGATTTGCTTCCAGTACCTCTTCGCGCAGTTGTCCCAGCATCATAACTTAAGATCGCGCGATGCTCCGAAGCTTCCGGAATACATCCGAGCCGTCACCGCCAAAACTGAAATACAGCCGCTTGTAAATCACGTAGAGTTCCTCGTATTTTTGGGCCGACTCCGGATCCGGTTCCACCACGCGAAATTGGGGACAGAGCGCATCTTGCGCCGCTTCGATGGTCTCGAACGAGCCGGCGGCGAGAAACGCGAAAATCGCTGAACCCAGACTGGTCACGTCACTCCGCGGTACCAGCACCGGCTTGTTCAGCACATTCGCGTAAACGCGATTCAGCACTTCGTTTTTTTGCGGTATCCCTCCGCCGTTAATCACACGGTGAATCGGCACGCCATGCTCCTCCATTCGCTCGAGGATGATGCGCGTGTGGAACGCGGTGCCTTCGATGGCCGCGAACAACTCGTCCTGCGCCGTGTGAGATAAATTCCAGCCGATCGTCATGCCACCGAGTTCCGGATTCACCAGCACGGTACGATCGCCGTTGTCCCAAGTGAGCCGCAGTAATCCCGTTTGCCCGGCCCGATAATTTTCCAGACCTCGCGAGAGCTCGAAAACAGTCGATCCGGCCCGGCGCGCAATCGCCTCGAAGATATCGCCTGTAGCGGAGAGGCCCGCCTCTATTCCCGTTTTCTCCGGATGAACCGACCCCTGCACGACGCCACAGACTCCACGAATCAGCTTCACATTCTTGCCAATGGCCATGATGCAGGTCGATGTGCCGATGACATTCACCACATCGCCTTGCCGGCACCCCGAGCCGATCGCATCCCAGTGCGCATCGAACGCGCCCACTGGAATTGGGATGCCCTCGCGAAGGCCGAGTTTCGCGGCCCACTCGGAAGAAAGCGTACCGGCAATGTGATCGGAAGTGCGGTAACGGCCGTTGAGTTTCTCGCGCATACCTGCGAGCAACGGGTCCACCGCAGCGAGAAATTCTTCCGGCGGAAGGCCACCGAGCGCCTCATTCCACATCCACTTGTGACCCATCGCGCAGATGCTCCGCGAAGCATCCTCGGCGTCAGTGACACCGCAAAGAACAGCCGCCACCATATCGCAATGTTCCAGCGCGGTGACTATCCGATCCCGCTTTTCCGGATTGTGGCGCAGCCAGTGGAGCAGCTTCGAAAAGCCCCACTCCGACGAATACGTACCGCCACACCATTCGATCGCCTCAAGCTCCGTTCGATGTGCAGTTTCGGTGATCAAAGCAGCTTCGCGCCAAGCCCGATGGTCGCACCAAAGATAATATTCATCGAGCGGCTCGAGGTTCTCACCAACCGGAATTACGCTGGAGCCGGTTGTATCGAGTGCAATGGCCTCGACCTGATCGCCTGCGATGCCAGCCGACGTCAACGCGCTACCCATTGCCGCTGTCAGCGCATGCATATGGCTGGCGTGGCTCTGGGTCGCGTAGTCCGGGTCGTCCTTTTTCCTGTGCAGGGGATACTCGCCGATGCCCGATGCGAGACGGCCACGCGCACTGTCGAAAATAGAGACGCGCACAGTAAGAGTTCCGAAATCTACTCCTGCAACAATGGCCAAAATCGTCTCCTATTTGTGCCAGTACATTTCCCAGCCCAGATATTTTGAGGCCGCTTCGTACACGGCGCCGGCAGTCTGGCTCAGGTTCGCGGCCACATGGTGCTCGAAGCCTTGTTCGCAGATATATCGAAGCAGATCTTGCAGCCGCTGGATTTCCACCACGCCCGCGCCGCCGAACGTCGTCAGCGGATCCGACGTGAATTGCCCTTCGCCCACATAGCCCCGTATCTTGCCAGTGACATCACTCGTAGAGAAGCGGGCGTAACTCATCGGCGACGCCTTCACGCGGCCGACGCATGTCCCAAACGTGTTGAGTTTACCAACGGTGCCGGCGATGATTTCCTGGAAATCCATCCTGACGTCTTCAAAAAAATCTTTCGGTAAATTGCTGCAGTGAAAACAGACGGCCTTGTTCGGGTCGTCGCCGTAATTGTTGTTCCAATCGAGCAGCGCACTCGGCGTTTCGGATGCGAGCCGCAACGCGTGCATGCCGACGACCCCTGGGATATCCACTTCGCACGCGCTCGACATGAGGTTATTGCTCATCATGCTCATCACTGTGCAGGGCACAACGCCGAAGTACTCTTCCATCGATGTCCAGCACTGCACCGCGCTGATGGCCAGATCGTTCGCCGTCATCCATTGATCGACCACCGCGCCAAGCTTCGACATCTTCACCAAAGCGGCCAAAGGGATTCCATCGGTCTTCACATACGATTGGATCGCCGCCAGTTTCTCTTGCACGGCCGCGTCGGTATCCGCGAGTTTGTTGATCCGGCCGAAGATTTCGGAGAGATCGATGGGTTCGATGGTGATCCCGTTCGATTCGAGAATCTTCTCGCTATAACGAACGGTGTTGAACGCCGCGGGACGCGCGCCGATTGCTCCGATGCGAAGGCTGCGCAGTCCGTTCGCAACCCGGCAAACGGCGGCAAACCATGCGAGATCCCTCTTGAATTCCGCCGAGCCTGGCGCCTCCGTGTGAAGCGTGGTGAGTGAATACGGAATGCGGTATTGCTGCAGATTATTGCAAGCGCTCATCTTGCCGCAGAAGCTGTCGCGCCGGTCGGTGATCGTCATCTTGCCGGGCGTGTCGGGGTATGCCTGAATCAGCACCGGTACGTTCAGGCCCGACATGCGCAGTGTCTCCGCGATCGCTTTTTCGTCGCCGAAATTTGGCAGCGTTACGACGACGCCGTCAATCTTCTCGCGATTCGCTCGAAAGATCCCGGCGCATTTCTTGGCGTCTTCCCGGCTTTCCACCGCGCCGTATTTGGTATCCTCCGGAGTGGGGCAAACGACGTGATAGCCCGCTGCTTTCAGAGTTGCAATCATCTCCTCGCGGCCGCTCTTGGCCAGATGAGCCGGGAAGAAACCGCGATTGCCTGTAATGAGTCCGAACGTTACTTGTTTTTGCATGAATTCTATTTCGAGTGGCGCCAAGGCGCGAACATGTATGAATAGACCGCTCCCAAAATCACCAGCAGCGCTCCCCACCACACACCGATGTGCAATTCAGAGAGAACTACTCTCGTGCCCAGGGAGTTGTAGTCGTAAAGGCTGGCTCCGAGAATCAGCACGCCATAGACTGTAAGAAGCCCGCCGATAAAAAACCAGATCGAAATTTGTTGTTTTTTGGCCATGGATTCCTACCAGAAAATAATGTTGATGATTACGAAGACTACCGCGATCAAGCCCGCCCAGAAGATAGGACGCTGATACAGCGCCAAGTCGCCTTCCGAAGGAATGTCTGTACAACCATAGACTAACCCGGTGAGTTGGTTGTCCGAAAGCGGCTTCGTCATGTAACTGACCGCCACCGTCACGACAACGCAGACAATCCACGACCACAACGCGCGGTACATATTCTCAGCCATGTCTCTTGCATGCGGGGACAGTGCAATGATCGACAGCGCGCTGGGATCGAGCTTCACCCAAGCCCACATGGCGATGGACGAGCCGGTGCCAGCCAGCAGGCCCCAGAATCCGCCTGCGGGAGTCGCGCGTTTCCACAGCATTCCGAGAATTACCGTGCCGAACAGGGGCGCAATGAAGAAGCTGAAAAGCGCCTGCACATAATCCATGATGCTCTGAAATTGCATCACTAAATACGCGGTGCCGATGCTCACGAGGACGCCAACCACAGTACACCAGCGGCCCATGTTTACATAATGCGCATCGCTCGCGTCCTTCCTGACGAAGGCGCGGTACAGATCGTAGGTCCACACCGTCGCAAACGCACTTACATTGCCGGCCATACCCGACATGAATCCCGCAATGAGCGCCGTGATGCCGAGCCCTAGCAGGCCGGGTCCGCAATACCGCGCCAGCATCAGTGGCAGCACTTCGTTGTAACTGTGACCGCCGCTCGCCACCGCCGCGCCTTCGCCGGTCAACTTTACGGGAAGCACCGCCAGGGCGAGAAGACCGGGCAGAATCACGATGAACGGCACCATCATCTTGAATCCCGCGCCGATAATCGGAGCCATTTTTGCCGAACGCAGATCCTTGGCGGCCAGCACTCGTTGAACGACGAGAAAATCGGTGGTCCAGTAGCCGAACGAGATCACGAAGCCCAGGCCGAGAATGATGCCCGTCCAGTGGATACCCATCGGGTTGTCCGAGAACGATCCCAGCGTGGTCCACAGATGCGTATAATCGCTTCGGCCGAGATTGGTGGCTATTTGCTGCTGCAATTTTCCCCAGCCGCCCGCCTCGATCAGTCCGAGAATCGGAATCAAGAGTGCGCCCAGCCAGATCAGTACAAATTGCAAGACTTCATTGAAAATTGCCGAGCGCAGGCCGCCGAGCGCTACATAGATCGCCACTGTCAGCGATGAAACCCAGATGCTGAAATTGATGTCCCACCCCAGCACGACCTTCATTACGAGCGCCATGGAATACATGTTGATTCCGCTCATCAGAACGGTCATGAATGCGAAGGAAATCGCCGCCAGCGCGCGGCTCGATTCGCCGAAGCGAAGTTTCAGATATCCGGGCACCGAGTGCGTCTTCGAGATGTAGTAGAACGGCATCATCACAATGCCGAGAAAGAGCATCGCCGGAATCGCACCGATCCAATACCAGTGCGCCGCCAGAAGGCCATACTGATACGCGGCCGCCGCCCAACCCATCAGCTCGAGCGAGCCGAGATTAGCAGACAGGAAACTGAGGCCGGCAATCCACGCAGTCATCTCGCGTCCAGCCAGAAAAAAATCTTCGCCCGTCTCCGCCTGACCCTTCAGATAGTAGCCGATCATAAGAACGACTACGAAGTAGATAGCGATGATAACCAGATCGACGGTGCTCAGCGAAATCAACTTGGATGGGCTCGCGTCCAGGAGCAGGCAGAGGAATGGAGGCATAGGGGTCAAGTGTGCAAGCGGTTGCAGGTATCAGCATACTGGCAGCCTGGAAGAGAGTCAAATCGTCAACGTTTCGGAGCGGGTCCGGTAGATTCGCGCAACACAAATTCCGGGTCGATGACGATCTCGCGTCCCGGCGGCTTCCCTTTGGCCGACTCCGGCGTTAGCATCTCAAAAGCCAGGTGGCCGATGCGGTCTCGCGGAATCTGAAGCGTGGTCAGCGGCGGATGGCTGAACTCGGAGAGCCGGATGTTGTCGAAACCGGTCACCGAAATATCCTGGGGAACGCGCAGCCCCTGATCGCGCACTTCCCGCAAAGCTCCCACGGCCATAAAATCGTTCACACAGATTAGCGCCGTGGGCCGAAATCCGGAACCGATCAATTCGCGTGCCGCTTGACGGCCGCCCTCCAGGCTATCCTGATCGGCAACCGTACGCCATTCCGTAACCGGGTATTTCGACACCGTTTCCACGAATGCTCTCTCGCGCTCGTTCATCGGCCCAAGCGCGGTATGGTGGCCGATGAAGCCGATCCGAGTGTGACCGAGGTCGTGCAGGTACTCGACGATCCGCGCAATGCCCCGCCGGTAGTTGACGCGAATATTTGAAATGTTCTTCCGCGGCGCGCCTACGTCGTAAAACACGGCCGGGATTTTTGCCTGAGCAATCTCCGCGATCAGTGTCGGATCCATTTCGGAAACAATCACGGCAAGCCCTGCTACACGGCGCCCGATCATCAGGCGGACGCTTCTCACCAGATGCTCGGGCTGATAATCGGTATTCGCGACCACGACATCATAGCCAAACGCGTGGGCGTCGGCCTCGAGCGTCCGGAAGATATCGAAGAAAAAAGGGTTTTCGAGATTCGACGCGATCAGCCCGATGGTGCGGCTCTTCCCCCCTGCCAAGCTGCGCGCGTGTAAATTCGGATGATAGTTCAGCTCCGCCACCGCTTTCATCACGCGCGCCCGCGTGGACGTTTTCACCACGCTGATATTGTTCAGCACGCGCGAAACCGTCGCGGTGGAGACGCCCGCGCGCTTCGCGACCTCTTCCAGATTCATCTGTTTCCGTTTCCTTGGGCGAAGTCTATCTTAACGTTAACTATAATCACTGAAGTACAGTGATCAACAAACTCTCCGCGATCGCTATCCTTTTCTGTGCGGCGATTTGCGCCCAAACCGAAAATAACCCGGCGCGTCTCGAATGGTTCCGCGACCAGGGCTTCGGTCTGTTCATCCACTGGAGCGTGGATAGCCAGCTCGGCGTCGTCATCAGCCACTCGCTGGTTGGCGCGTCGGACGATTTCACTAACCGGTTCTTCAACGATCTGCCCAAGACATTCAATCCTCACAAATTCAATCCGCGGGACATAGCCGCGCTCGCCAAACTCGCCGGCATCCGGTACGTCGTCTTCACCGCCAAACATCACTCCGGCTTCTGCATGTTCAATACGAAAACGACGGACTTCAACATTATGCAGACGCCGTTTCATCGCGATGTCACAGCCGACCTTCTCCAGGCCTTCCGGGACCAGGGCATCGCGCCCGGCCTCTACTTCTCGCCTGATGACTTCTGGTGGCTCCACAAAAACGGCATCGAGCGCCAACGCCACATTCCGGCGGTCGCGCCCGCGAATAATCCCGGCCTGATGACCCACGATCAAGCGCAGGTTCGCGAACTGCTCACCAACTACGGACCGCTCGATGTGATCTTCTTTGACGGCCCGCCGGAGGGTCTTCGCGAGCTCGCCTGGAAAACGCAACCGAACATCGTGATCACTCGTGGAGCCATTCAGACGCCGGAGCAATACGTACCCGGCGTGCCGCTCGACGAACCGTGGGAAGCATGCATCACAATGGGCACCGCCTGGCAGTATCAGCCGCAGAACGAGTCGTACAAATCCGGTGGCCAAGTGATCAATCTTCTGATTGAGACGCGGGCCAAGGGCGGAAATCTGCTGATGAACGTCGGCCCCAAACCCGACGGAGAACTTCCCATCGAGCAGGAAGAGCGTCTGCGCGAGGTCGCGCTCTGGATGTTCGTCAACGGCGACGCTATCTACGGTGTGCGCCCTTGGGTGGTCACCAATGAGCATGACATTTGGTTCACTCGCAAAAAAGGCGAAGACACCCTGTATGCCATAGTGAAACAGAATCCCCGCTGGCCGCGTGGCGAATGGCGGGATATTGTTTTACACAGCGTCCTGACCAGCCCACAGACGGAAGTCAGCATTCTCGGCCAGAACGACCGTGTGTTGGAGTATCAGCCGCAGGTGAACCCGAAAACGACATGGAAGCAGGAGGCCGATGGACTGCACATCCGCGCCATGCGAACGCAGCGGCTCCAGGACAACAGCAAGTGGCCAAATCCGGTGGTGCTGAAGATCACCCACGCGAAACCGGCGCTCACTCCTCCGCATATCGAGACGACCGGCGCGCAAAGGACCGCGCAATCCGTAATATTCCAAGGCGACCTGAAGGACATGGGCAAAACTGCAAGCCTCGAAGTGGGTTTCGAATACCGCTCTATCGCCGGCGAAGACGTCAACGCGCGGACTGAACCGTGGCTTCCAACGGACTTCACGCAGCGAACCGCAACGGGTCCGTTCTCGGTCACCGTACAAAATCTCCGGCCAGGCTTCTACGAATACCGGGCCGTGGTGAAGCACCCGCTGCTAACCTTGTACGGAGCCGAAAAGAGACTAACGATCCGATAGGATCGCATACCCTTCATGCTCCGCCGCCTACTCCTCTTAATCTGTCTTTCCGCAAGGCTCTCTGCGCAAGGCAACTACGAAATTCAGGTGTACCCCGCAGATACGGTCGCCACCGGTGCCACTATGGTGGAACTTCACAGCAACTTCACGTTCGAGGGCTCGAAAGACATCATAGACGGCGTCCGCCCCACGAATCACCAACTGCACGAAACCATCGAAATCACACACGGCTTCAACGACTGGTTCGAAACCGGTTTCTACATTTTCACCAGCATACAAAGCGGCTACGGTTGGGATTGGGTGGGAGATCACATCCGGCCGCGGGTCCGCGTGCCGGAAAGGTGGCATTGGCCGATTGGCGTAAGCCTCTCAACCGAGATCGGATATCAGCGGGCGGTGTATTCGCCCGACACATGGACGTGGGAGATCCGCCCGATCATCGACAAGCAGTACAAGCGGCTTTATGTCGCGTTCAATCCGGCGGTCGACCGGTCGTTCCACGGACCTTCCGTCCCAAGAGGGGTGGAGTATTCTCCCAATTTCAAGATCGGCTACGACATCACCAAGAAGATCAACGGCGGCTTCGAGTATTACGGTGCACTGGGCGAAATTGGCAACTTCGATCCGTTGCATGAACAGCAACAACAGATGGTTCCTTCTATCGATCTGAATCTCGGCGAGAACTGGGAGTTCAATTTCGGTGTCGGGGTCGGCGTGACCGCGGGCACTGATCATCTTTTGGTCAAAATGATTCTCGGGCGGCGATTCGGCTTAAGGCCCGCGCACAAGCCCTAGGCTGCCGGCGCCGGAGGAATCTCCACTTGCTTGGCGTGCCGCCAAAGGCGTTCGAGATCATACAAAGCCCGGGCGCGATCCAGGAAAATGTGGACCAGGTAATCGCCGTAATCCATCAAAATCCACTCGGCGTTCCCGTAGCCTTCAACACTAACGGGCGTGTCCCCAAGTTTTTTCAGATCAAGTTGAATTCCGTCGCTGATCGCCTGGTTCTGGCGCGTACTGGCGCCGGTGCAGATGACAAAAAAATCGGTAAAACTGGTTACGTCGCGAAGATCGAGGACGCGGATGTCCTGGGCCTTCTTTTCTTCCGCGGCATGCACGGCACTCAGCCAAAAAGGGTTGTGCGGCGCAGGCGCGATGGGAGCGGTCGTCTCGGGTTTCGGGATCGGGAAACCTCCTCTTGCCCGTATAGTACTACAATTAAGGAAGTGCGTCGAATATTTTTCCTACTGGCATTTCTGCCTGGGCTCTTAGTGTCGCTACCCGCGCAGCTACTGCCCTCCGTGGCCGGTGCCAAAGCCGAAGTGGAACGTATGAGAGCGCTGGTGGAAGCCGGTGCGTTGCCCCGCGTAAAACTCGAAGAGGCTCAACAACTACTCGCCGACACCGAGGATGACGACATCCTCCGGCACTCCCTCTACGGTAATATCGGTCTCGAAACCCTAACTGAAGATCAGGCGACTCAGATGGTGGAAGCCGCCCGCCGCCAACTCGCCCGCCAGCAAGCCAGAGTCAATAAGGCGATGAAGCTGGTGGACGAAGGCGTGACGTCCATGCACTCGGTGGACCAGGCGCAGGAAGATCTCCAGGCGCGGCGCACTACGCTCGACCTTGCGGAAAACCGTGCCCATCTGCTCCAGGAAATGGCCGCTATGGCCCAGGCGGAAGCTGCTGCACATGCACGGATGCATGCCGAAGCCGAGCACTCGCCCGACGATTACCGGCTAGCCGTTCAATACGAAGGCAGCGGACAATTCAGTGACAACGACCTGCGAAGGGTTGTACTTGCCTTTGAAAAACGGTTCTCCGCGCCCCTGCCGATTAGCGCCCGCGGTGAGACAGCCCTTCATAAGACGCTTGGTTTCGATCACCGGGGCCGCGTCGATGTCGCGCTCAATCCGGATCAGGTGGAAGGGATCTGGCTCCGCCGTTACCTGGAATCGGAGCAAATCCCCTATTTTGCATTCCGATCGGCCATCGCCGGCAGCGCCACCGGCCCGCATATCCATCTCGGCCCACCTAGCACTCGCCTCATGTCCTCCGATTAAGTCGTTGCACATAGATGGTATAGTTTCCCTTCTATGGACAACTCCAAGCTCCGAGTGTTTATAACCGAAGATCGGATTCAGAAACGCATCCTGGAACTCGGCGCGGAGATTACTGTCGATTATCCCGATGGCATCATCTACCTGATTTGCATCCTTAAGGGAGCGTGCCTGTTTCACGCCGACCTCGCCCGCGCCATCAAATGCCATACGCGCCTCGAGTTTATGGGCATATCCAGCTATGGCCGTGGCAAAACGTCGTCCGGCCAAGTAAAGATCACGAAGGACCTTGATACGCCAATCGAAAACGCGCACGTTCTGATCGTCGAGGATATCGTCGACAGCGGCGTCACCCTGAGCTATCTGACGCAGGTGTTGGAGCAGCGCAAGCCGAAGTCGCTCCGAATTGCGACTCTGCTCGACAAACCGGAGCGCCGTTTACGGCCGGTCGACGTCGCCTACGTCGGATTCAAAATTCCGGACGAATTTGTCGTCGGTTACGGGCTCGATTACGCTGAAGATTACCGGAACCTCCGGGATGTCTGCATCCTCGGCGAATAACCACAACAAGAATCCCACCAGCAACTCGAAATGCGGGGCCGGATCTCCATACGATCGGCAGGCTATGTTGAAAATATTTTGGAACCATCGCGGGCTATGTGCGTACTAGCCTGTAGAATGCCTACTGCCCACTACCAGAACCGCATCGAACTGTTACAAGGCACGCTCGACCTGCTCGTCCTCCGAACTCTGCAATGGGGGCCCGCCCACGGATATGCAATCACCCAAAGCATCCGCACGCACTCCGGAGAGGCGCTGCAAGTCGAAACGGGTTCACTGTATCCGGCACTCCATCGCATGCAGAAGCAGGGCTGGCTGGCTTCGGAATGGCGACAGACCGACAGCAATCAGCGAGCGAAGTTCTATCGCCTCACCGCGTCCGGCAAGAAACAGCTTGCTCTTGAGCAGACGCGCTGGAGCCAGTTGGTCACGGCCATCTCAGGTGTCTTGAATCCGGCGGGAGGCGAGGCATGAGGCTAGGCCGCAACCGCGAACTCTCCGAAGAAATCCAGTCGCACATTCGGATGGCCATCGAAGACCGCGTCCACAACGGCGAGAGCCGGGAGCAGGCCGAGCAAGCGGTCCGCCGCGAGTTCGGCAACGAACAATTGGTGAAAGAAGTGACGCGCGACACATGGGGCTGGACATCGTTCGAACGGCTCCTTCAGGACGTGACCTTCGGATTGCGAATCCTGCGGCGTAACCCCGGGTTCACCGCAGTCGCCGTGATCACGCTCGCATTGGGAATCGGTGCGAACACCGCGATCTTCAGCGTCATCAACGGACTTTTAATTCGTTCGCTCCCATTCCCGAACGCCAAGGAACTCGTCTGGATCACCAATTCCGACGGCACCGGAGGCCCGTCCGCCGTCACCAGCCGTATGTTCACTTTCCGCGATCTGAGGCAGTACAACCACTCGTTCTCAGACATGGCGGGCTACAACGCGTTTTTCCAATACAGCGCCTACAATCTGAACGGAGTTGGTGAGCCAGAGCGGCTCTCCGGTGTCGACGTCACCGAAACTTTCTTTTCCGTGCTTGGCGTCCAGCCCGCACTAGGCCGGTTTTTCCTCCCTGATGAATGCCAGCGAGGCGGACGCCGCACCGTGATCCTCTCCAACGGTTTCTGGAAAGCGCGATTCGCGGAAAGTCCGCAGGTTCTCGGGAAAACACTCATCATCAACGGCCAGCCCCTGGTGATTATTGGAGTTCTGCCCGCAACATTTGACTTCAGGTCCATCTTCGTCCCAGCCTCGAAAGCCGATATTTTCGTTCCGTACTACGTCGACAAGCAGACCGACAACGACGGCAACGAGATCGCCATCGTGGGCCGTCTGAAACCTGGCGTGACCGTGGGCGCCGCCCAGTCTGAAATGAGGGGGATCATAGCTGAGATCGCCAGACGCCTGGGGCCGCGCTACTTCCCGCCTAGCGTGCATGCGCGGCTGCTGGAAGATTACGTCACCGGCAACCTGCGCCGTCCGCTGATCGTCTTGGGCTGCGCAGTCGGGTTCGTCCTGCTGATCGCCTGCGCCAACCTGTCGAATCTGCTCCTCGCGCGCGCTTCCGTCCGCCGAAGAGAAATCGCGTTGCGCCTCGCCATCGGCGCCAGCCGCTTCCGGTTAGTTCGTCAAATGGTGACCGAGAGCATCATTCTCTCGCTGTTCGGCGGCCTCCTCGGGTTGCCTCTCGCCTTTCTGGGTACGCACGTGCTCGCGGGCCTGCAGCGAACATCCATCCCCTTGCTCGGCCAGATTCGAATCGATCTGCGCGTCTTCCTCTTCACGCTTGCACTCGCCGTGATTACCGGGACCGTCTTCGGTCTGATGCCGGCGTTCGCGGCGTCGCGTGCGGATGTGAATGACGCACTGAAAGAAGGCAGCGCCGGCGCTGGCGGCGCGATCCATCGGAACTGGACGCGCAGTGCTCTCATTGTTTCGGAGATCGCGCTGTCCCTCGTCCTTCTAGGCGGCGCGGGGCTCATGATCAGGAGTTTCATCCGGCTGCTGCAAACCGACCTCGGCTTCCGCCCCGATCACGTGGCTATCGTGCGCATCGATCCGGTAATGCGTGACGGGAAGCAACTGATCACTTTTCTAGACCGCGTCACGGATGCTGTTCGCGCCATACCGGGCGTCGAAGCCGCGGGCATCACCGACGCCGTTCCGCTGGATCGCGACCGAAGTTGGGGAGCGGCCCTCCCCGGCCAGACCGGCGCCCCGGGACAGTTTGTGGACGCGTTCGTCCGCGTCGTCGGTCCAGGTTATTTCAGCACTATGCGAATTCCTGTCCTGCAGGGACGGACCTTCGACAATCACGATGCGCCGGACGCGCCGAAAACCGTGATCATCAACGAGAATCTGGCCCGAACACTTTTCCCCGGACAAAATCCGATCGGCCGAATGGTATTCGCCGGCGACGGGAGCAAACGCCAAATCATCGGCCTGGTACGCGATGTGAAACACAGCGCTCTCGACCAGGAAGCCGGAAGCGAATTCTACATATCCTATTCCCAAGGGGGAATCGAAGGAGGCGACCTTGTCATCAGGACCACCATGGAACCGGAAGCGCTGGCCTCGGCCCTGCGCCGCACCATTTGGGCCTTCGCGCCCAACCAGCCCTTGAAGGAGTTCCGTACCGCCGATCAGTTGGTCGAAACCGCCTCATCACCCCGGCGCTTCACCATGCTTCTGCTCGGAATCTTCGCCGGCCTCGCGCTGGTGCTCGCCGCTGTCGGCATCTACGGAGTCATCGCCTATTCGGTGGGTCAGAGGACCCGCGAAATGGGAATCCGCATGGCGCTCGGAGCGAATCCGCGCATGCTCGAGTGGCAGGTCGTCAAAGAAGCGATGCTGCTCTCGGTCATCGGCGCATTCATCGGCCTGCTGGGACTCGGCGCGCTTTCGCGCTATATCGCCAGCCTGCTGTTCGGAACTTCGTCTGCCGATCCTATGGTCTTCACCGCCGCCACCGCCATCCTCATAGGAGTGGCCTCGGTCGCCGCCTGGATACCGGCCCGCCACGCAGCACGGATCGACCCGGTATCCGCGCTACGGTTCGAGTAGCTCAGCGCAACGTCATCGGTTTGCCGCCCGCTTCTTTACTGCGTTGCGCGGCGTCCATGTATGCGAAGATCTCGAGCGTTTCCGCATTCGAAACCGGAGGAACGCCTGTCTCGAAGAACTTGACGATTTCGGTCAGCAGCGGAGCGTAGCCGGCCTCAACTTTTGCCGGAGTCCGCTCTACCGATTTTGGCCGGAACACTACTGCCCCGTACTCGCCGTATGGCCGGAGCGCTCGCACCGTTCCGATTTTCCCGTTCTTCCAGCGGCAGGTGATTTCATCGGCATTTGCACCCGAAACGCGCGTTACCTCCTCGCAACCCGGACCCATGATCGCGTACAGCAACTCGATCGGATGGATGGCATACCACCCAAGTTCCAAATGATGATGCGCTTCCAGCGGTCCCGGTCCCCAGGTGATTACGCCGAGAGTATCATCGAACTTCATGGCTGCCGGAACCGTTCCGAAACGCAGGCTTGACGAACTAAACCACTTCACGTTTGCCGCCTTGGCCAGCCGATCGATATCTCTCGCATCCTCGAGGGTCGAGGCCAGCGGCTTATCGATGAACATCGGCTTGCCGGCCGCGATCACCTGTTTCGCCTGCTCCAGGTGCACCCGGCCATCGTTGCTCTCGAGCAATATTCCGTCCACCTTCTTGCAGAGCGTGGCAATGTCCGGCGCCTGTTCGATGTGCAGCTCGTTCACCAGTTGATCGGCGTACTTGTCTACGCGCCCCCAGCTTTCCGGGATGTCCTTGCTCCCGCTTTTATAAAAAGCCACCACTCGGGCGCCCGCCACGTGATCCTTGCTCGATGGATCGTTCAGAGTCTTCGTAAACGCGATCACGTGCGAAGTGTCGGAGCCGATGATGCCGAGGCGCAAGTCCGCGCAGAAACCAGAGGCACAAAGAAAAAGCAATATCACGGGGACTTTCATGACCCGCATTGTACACTAGTGCTTTCAGTGGACCTCAGCACTCCATTAACCTACGTGAAGGGCGTGGGTCCAGGCCGCGGCGCAATGCTCGAAACCAAGGGCTTGCTCACCGTCGAGGATCTTCTCGCCTATACGCCGCTCCGCTACGAAGACCGTTCGAACGTTAAACCCATATCGCAACTCGCGCCCGGCGAGATGGCCACAGTGATCGCCGAAGTCCGCACGGCGAAGGTGGTATCGCTGCGGCGGCGTAACCTCGGCATCTTCGAAGCGCAACTCGGTGACGGCTCGCCGCAAACGCTCTCGACTAAGTGGTTCAACAGCGCTTTTCTGGCCGACAAACTCATCCCCGGAACGCGTCTCGCGCTCTACGGCAAGGTCGATCTGGACAGCTATACGGGTGACCTGGTTATCAAGAGTCCCGAATACGAAATCCTCACCGGCGACGACGATGAGGGCGACAATTCCCTCCATACCGGCCGCGTGGTGCCAATCTACGAAGCTTGCGGCAAGATCAACACCCGCCTGTTTCGTGCCTTCTTCCGCCGCGTGCTCGATTCACTGACGCCAGTAGACGATCCCTTGCCCGAAGCGATTCGAGCGCGGCTGAAGTTTCCTGACAAGTGGACTGCGCTGCAACATATCCACTTCCCGCCACAGGACGCCGATATCCGGTTGCTCAACTCTTTCCGGTCGCAAGCCCATTTTCGTCTCATCTTTGAGGAGTTCTTCTGGCTCGAATGCGGCCTGGGACTCAAGCGCTCCAAAGCCCGAAAGCAGCCGGGTATTAAATTCGAACTCACCGATCGCGTCCGCCAACAGATTAAAACAATGCTGCCGTTTCGCCCAACTGGAGCGCAGAAACGAGTGCTGGGGGAGATCGCCGCCGATATGTCGAGCGAGCACCCGATGAATCGTCTTCTGCAAGGCGACGTCGGCAGCGGCAAGACTCTGGTCGCGGCTGAGGCAGCAATCATCGCGATCGAAAACGGCTACCAAGTCGCGGTCCTGGCGCCCACAGAGATTCTCGCGACGCAGCATTTCCTGTACTTTAAGAATCTGTTTGCCAAGCTCGGTTATGTGGAGGTGCTGCTGACGGGTTCGATGTCAGCGCGCGAGAAATCCCAACTCAAGAAACTGCTAGCGGCCGGCTTGGCCCATGTCGCCATCGGCACGCACGCCCTGCTCGAGCAGGACGTCGAGTTTCACAAGCTCGGCCTCGCCATCGTCGACGAGCAACACCGTTTTGGAGTCATGCAGCGTCTTCGTCTTTACGAGAAAGGCACGCATCCCGATACGTTAGTAATGACCGCGACACCGATCCCACGCACGCTAGCGCTCACAGTCTACGGCGACCTCGATGTATCGGTCATCGACGAACTTCCGCCCGGCCGCAAACCGATCATCACGAAACACGTAATGGACGATCGAGTGGAACAGATCTACAGTGCTCTGAAGAAACACATCGACGCCGGCCGGCAGGCATACATCGTATATCCGGTGATCGAAGAGTCCGAAACCGTAGCGATGAAAGCCGCGCAGCAGATGCACAAGCACCTCTCGGAGACCGTTTTCCCGCAGTACAAGATCGGATTGCTGCACGGCAAGCTCCCCGCCGACGAAAAGGAAGCAGCAATGGCCGCTTTCAAGGGTGGAGAGATTCAGATTCTAGTTTCGACCACGGTAGTCGAAGTCGGTGTCGACGTGCCAAATGCAAACGTGATGATCGTCGAGCAGGCGGAGCGTTTCGGCTTGGCCCAACTGCACCAACTGCGCGGCCGTGTAGGGAGAGGCGCGGACCAAAGTTACTGTATTCTGGTAACCGGAAAGCTCAACGACACCGGAAGAGAGCGCATCCGCACGCTAGTCGATTCCACCGACGGTTTCTACATCGCCGAAATGGACATGAAGCTTCGAGGCCCAGGCGAATTCTTTGGCACACGCCAATCAGGGCTGCCATCCTTGCGAATCGCGAACATCTTAAGAGACCAGGAAATCCTGGAAATAGCCCGGCGCGAAGCAATGGATTTCATAGAAAATCCACCCGCGCCGGAAGAACTGCGCCGCATCGTCGCCTACATCCAGCACCACTGGCAACGGCGATACGGCCTCGTGCAGGTGGGCTGAGGAAATGCGAGTTATAGGCGGTGAATTTAGAAGTAGGGTTCTGAAATCACTTCCCAGCATGGACGTGAGGCCGACTCCCGACCGCCTCCGGGAAACGCTGTTCAACATTCTGGCGCCACGCATCGAAGGAGCCGTCTTCCTCGACGCCTATGCCGGCACCGGAGCAGTCGGAATCGAAGCCCTGAGCCGGGGAGCGGCAAGGGCAATATTCATCGAAAAAAATCGCAACGCGGCCAACGTAATCTACGAAAACCTGCGAACACTGGGCGTCGTGAATCGCGCCGAAGTTGCATTTGGAAAAGCCGCCCAGCAGATTCCAAAGTACCCGGCGGACATCATATTTCTCGACCCGCCCTATCTTCTAACACTCGAATACGAAGTAGCCCTGAACGCGGCGAACGCCAACCCTCAGCCCCTGGTAATCGCCCAGCATTCTGTGCATTTCGATCTGAAAGAACATTACGGAAATCTGGTTCGCTATCGAACGTTGAAGCAGGGGGAAAACGTGTTGAGCTTTTACAGGCCAGGTTCTGGTGCATCGTAGAGCCACGGCAAATCGGTATAGAGTCGATTTCGATGCATAGTCCATCCGCGAACCCTGCGGATATCAGTATAGTTTCCCAATCGGAAAAACCGTAATCGGACTTTTTGCGTAACGCCACCCGAAAGCCTTCACCAGTCCGATCAAAGCGCACTTCCGATCCAGGTCCATGTTCGATAGAACCCACCCCATAAAACCAACCTCTATAAGTGTGGAGTCCCGCCGCAGTCCGCCCACAGTAATTACTTCGCTCTCCTTCGTAAAATCGATACAAAGCGAGTCGAGGATAACCGAAACCTCGGGAGGATATGCGTGGTCCCGAACCAGAGCGAAGTTCCCGCACTCATCACAACCACATCGATCGCTTCCACTTTCCGCAACCTGGCATAGCCCCGTCTTGTCGCCTCCGGATATGCCTGGACCGTCCACGGTCCCCAAGTGATAGCGATCGCCCGTTCATCGAGGACCATCACCTGTTCGCGTGACCCAATCGGATTTCGCGCCTCACTCGAAGGCAGATCCAAAGTTTCACTTTGGGGATCGTAATAAACCAGTCCATGCCGACGCGCTGATTGCGCAATATCCGAAAGGAGGCGTGCCGAGGCATTTGTAGACAACTGGATGCAATGGTGTAACGGGCCGGATATGTACAAGACACCGCAATCTATAAGGTCATCGACTTCATCGCGAAATGCTTTGACGGCATTGATCGGCTCCGAGGACGGCACAGATCTGGAGGAAATCTTCGCGTGGCAAGGAAAACCTATTCTGCAAAACGACATTTGGATCGCCGCTGGTGCTTTACAAACAATCTACCTCTGGCAACTCGCGATCATCACTTTTCCTTCGTCTCCGGGTTGATCCTCTTGGAGTGGTAGCTGGGGCCCAAACCGCACGGCGAAGGAGAATATTGGTATCGGCGAGAACACTCACACCTACTCGCGATCGCCATAG